>Ga0182030_10017235_pt1 | contig 13962 bp, 11 predicted proteins | sample 812S3MmetaG_FD_121299 | JGI IMG/M metagenome (GOLD analysis project Ga0182030, IMG submission 121299) | Permafrost microbial communities from Stordalen Mire, Sweden - 812S3M metaG (Illumina Assembly) | ecosystem: Environmental > Terrestrial > Soil > Wetlands > Permafrost | place: Sweden...
GAGGTGGCCAGTGGCCTGCTGGAGACAGCGGTCCGGCTGCTGCGGACGGCCGGGACGGCGGTGAGCGCCGTGGACATCGAGCCGGCCAGCGACGACGTGCCCGAGCTGCGCTGGGACACGGTCACGGCACGCCTCGAGCTAGTTACGGCCACGGGAACCCGGCCGGTCACGGTCAGCGCCGAGTACGGCCTGGCGCTGGCCGCCGTGGCCGGGGCGCCGGTCCGGGTGGCCGACAAGGTGATGGACCGGCTCGCGGTCCCGGTGGAGGGCGAGGACATGCTGGCGCCGTTCCTGCCTCTGGCGGACGCCCGGCCGCCGGGAGGTCCCGGGCAACCACGGCGTTTCGAGCCGCGGAACATGGCGTTCACCGGCGGCCTGGACTACTGGGAACTGGCTGGCAGCTTCTCCGGTGACGGCCAGCCGGCCGGGCCGGACTACTCCTGCGCCGCCGCGGGCCAGTCCGCGGTCCTGGCCGCCACGGTCCCGGAACCCGCCGGCTCCGCCGTCCTCGTCCAGGCCATCTACGCCGAGGACTACCGCGGCCGCACGGTCATCTTCCGCGGACAGCTGCGCGCCGCCGGCCTAGCCGGCCAGGCCGGGCTGCACCTGGCCGTAAGCGGGCCGCCGGACGGGCCGGTTAGCCGCCCCCTGCTCGACCACGGCAGCAGCCGGACCGCCCCGGGCAGCAGCGACTGGACCTGGCATGAGGTCACGGTGCCCATCCCCGCCGAGGCCACCGTCATCCGGTTCGGGATCTCCCTGGCCGGCCGCGGCCGCATTGAGCTGCGCGGCGCGGAACTCACCCCGGCGCCGCCGGGAACACAGGAGTAAAGGCCGGGCATGGACATCGGTGACGGCGACCTGGTCCGGCTCGCCCGCGACGGCGACCCGACCGCGTTCCGGCTGCTGGTCGAGCGGCACCTGCCGATGGCCCGCGCCCGCGCGGCCCGGCTCTGCCCGCAGCCGGACGACGCCGACGACGCCGTGCAGGACGCGTTCCTGCAGGCATTCATCGCGCTGGACCGGCTGCGCGACCCCGACCGGTTCGCCGGCTGGCTGGGCGGCATCGTGGCCAACGTCTGCCGCGCCCAGTGGCGCCGCCCGCCGCTGACCCTGCTCGGCGACTGGCCAGAAAACCTGCACCCGGCCTCCGCCGGCAGCCAGCCGTCGGCCGAGGACCTGGACCGCGCCGACGTGCTCCACCACGCGGTCGCCGGCCTGCCCCCCGGGCAGCGCCACGCCGTCACCGCGTTCTACTACGCCGACCAGCCCGCCGGGCAGGTCGCCGCCACTCCCGGCGCGGCCAAGGCCAGCCTGCACAAGGCCCGCCGCCGGCTGCGCGAGTACATCACCGCGCACCGCCCCGACCTCATCCCCGCCGTCTCCCGGAGAATCCCCATGACCGCTGTTCGCATCGCGCACGCCGACCCCGTTTGGATGACCCGCCCGGAGAGCGTGCTCGTCGTCCTCGCCGACGACGCTGGCCACCGGGCGCTGCCGGTCCGGCTCCGCCGCCACGACGCCAAGCTCTGGCGCCTGCTCAGCCGCCCCGTCGACCACCACGACGAACTCGACGATGATCACGCCGAGGAGATGACCGGCCGGCTGCTACAGGCGGCCGGCGTCACCCTGGCCGACGTGACCGTCACCGACCTGGGCCCGGGAGTGACCGCCACCCGGATAGACATCGCCGGGCCCGGCGGGACCCGGCCGGTCACCGCCAGCCTCGCCGACGGCCTGACCCTCGCCGTCATCACCGGCGCGCCGCTGGCCGTCGACGACCCGGTCATGGACCGGTTCCCAAACCCGTCACCGGCCCCGACCTGCTCAGCCGGTTCCGCAGCCAGCAGACACCCCCCAGGTCTTTGAGCCGGCGGTTCGAGCCCCGCAACATGGCGTTCACCGACGGCCTGGACCGCTGGCAGCTGGGCGGCACCTTCCTGCGCCAGGGCACCGGGCTTGACTATTCCGCCACCACCGAGAACGGGCGGGCGATCCTGGCCGCGGCCGTCCCCGAGCCGGCCGGATTCGCCTTCCTCGCCCAGGACATCGAACCCGACGACTACCGCGGCCGCACCGTCACCTTCCGCGGCGAACTGCGCACCGCCCAGGCGGACGGCCGCGCCGGGCTGGTACTCCGCGTCACCAGCCCAGGCCGGTCCACGCCACCCCGGGCAGCCAGCCCAGATCCCCGGGAAGACCCGGCCAACCACATCGCCTCCGCCACGGGAACCGGCGCGTGGACCCAGTATGAGGTCACCGCCCAGATCCCGGCGGACGCCAGCCTCATCACGTTCGGCGTCTTCCTGAACGGCGGCGGTCAGCTCGAACTCCGCCACCCGGCACTAGCGCCTCATCCGCCAGGCCAGCAATAACGCCGTCTAACCAGGATTCACCACGATCCAATGCCGCTTAGCCTCAATCCGCGTGCGCCGTGAGGCACTGACGATTCGAGTGGAGGTGAAAGACCTTCCCGCCGTCGGCCCTGTCGCAGTAGGGCGGCGAAGCTGGAGGCAGGCTGGATCGTGCCGGACATGCCCAAGACCAGTCGTTTCGTGTCACTGGCCACCCGACCAGCCTGCCACGCCCCCAGCCCGGGCCTATCCCCCGGGCGGCGAATCCGTGGTCCCCGATGCCCCCGATGCCCCCGGAAGCCTCGAGACTCGCCGGTAATTGAGAATTCGCAGTAGACTTGGGTGCATCTTAATTTGGGGGGCAAGAGCGATGCCTCGGCTGATGCCGCATGACAAGAAGCTGTCGGGTGATCAATACCGCCAGTTCACCGACGCGACGCTCGACGCCTATGAGGACATTAATGACCTCAGGCAGGTGCTGCTGTACCGGCTTGACAAGCGCCTGAACCTGATCGCAAATACAAATGACTCCTTCGACTACATTGTATTCACGCTGATCACGAAGGCGGACACGCAGGGCTGGAGCGCGAACCTGCTCGACGCGCTGCGCGCCACTCGCCCGGAGAACGGTCAGCTTCTCACCTTCGCGCAGCAGTTCGGGCTGGCCACTCAGACGCCTGCGCCCGCCGAGCTTGAGCTCCTCATTAACTCAGGCGATGCGCTGCTCGACGTCGATTCCTGGCGAACCGCGCTTGGTAAGGCCGAGATGAGGGTGTGCCGCATCGAGCTCGACGGGGATGCCGTCACGCAGGCGCTCGGGACCGGATTCCTGCTCGGCCCGAACCTGGTGATGACCAACTACCACGTAATGGAAAGCGTCCTCAACGGCAAAATCACGGCCAGCCGAATCGGCGTCCGGTTCGACTATAGGGTGCTGGCCGACTCCGGCGTGATCAATGCGGGCCGCGTGTACCGGCTCGCGGCGACCTGGGATGTCGATCACAGCCCGTACAGCCAGCTTGATACGCAGGTGAATCCGGTCGGCGCGCCGAGCGCGACCGAACTTGACTACGCGCTCATCCGGGTGGAAGGCAGCCCCGGGCGTGACCCGGTGAGCGGGGGACAGAACGCCGATCCGACGGCACCCGAGCGTGGCTGGATACCGGTCGCCCCGGAAGGCCATGACTGGCACACCCGCCGGGCGCTGCTGATCCTCCAGCATCCCGAGGGCCATCCGCTCAAGCTCGCGATGCGGATGGACGCCAGCCCCACACCCGTGCCTGACAACGACGCGCCGACCCGCGTCCGCTACACGACACGCACCGAGCCCGGGTCCTCGGGCTCGCCATGCTTCGACATTGACTGGAACCTCGTCGCCCTGCATCACAGCGGCGACCCGAAGTACGCGAAGCTTAAGGCGAAACCCGATTGGAACGAGGGCATTCCCTTCGCGGCGATAATGTGCCTGCTCGACAAGCGCGGCCTGGCTGAACAGCTAGCGGCGGGGAATTAATCGTGAGGTCACGATGGCGCGGCTGAGCGGTGAGGATTTCAAGGCCTGGGTCGGTGCGTTCGGCGATGCCTTCGACGACTACGGCAGCTTCCGCACGTTGGTGCAAATCGCCAGTGACGGAAAGACGCTCGACGCGATCGCGGGCACCGGCCCGCTCGAGGACATGATCGCGGCGGTAATCCGTAAGGCAGACGCAGGCGGGTGGCTCAGGAGACTTCTCGACGAGGCCCTCGCCGTGCAACCAGATCGCCCGCGGCTGCGCGATCTGCGAACCGACCTCAACACGCTGACGGTCATCGAGCCGGACAGCCCTTTCGACGCGATGCGTATCTTCGGCGACGCGATGTTCGACCGCGCCTGCCTTCGCGCGAGGCTCCGGGGGCTGCAGACCGACGGAGCACCGCCGGTGCTCGTGGTTTACGGTGAACGCTACAGCGGTAAGACGTGGAGCACGCGATTGATCAGCTACGTCGCGAACAAGATCGAGGGCGTCAGCACCATTCTCGTCGACATGGAGCCAGACGCGGGGAAAGCGGTGGACGCTGCCCTGATCGGACGACGTATCACGGAGGAGAGCGACTTTGAGAATCCGCCTGCGCCGAATGAGGAGCAGGACGCGCAATGGAGCCGGCAATACATCAGCTGGCTGTCACGAAACGCCAAGCGGGCCGGCGGAACCTGGTGGATCGTCATCGATCACCTCGAGAAGGTCGCGCTTTCCCAGACCGCGAAAGACTTCTTGTGTGGCCTCGGACGAGAGATCCCACTCCGAGCGCCGATGGTGCGCCTGGTGATCTTGAGCTACCACGAACTGGACGAACTAGAGGCCGGCGTGGGCCGGGTCGAGTACGATCCGGTGCCGATCCTGAGCCTGGATCAGCTCAGGAAGGAGCTGGCGAGGTTTTTCGCGGCGGAGCTTCTGTATCGCCATCGCGCCGCCGGGCTCGCGCCGGATATGGCGTTGCTCCAGGCGAAGGTGGCCGCCTCAACGGATGCGGTGCTCACTAGCTGGGCGGCCGATGACCCCCGTCGCCTGGTCAAGATGGCTGAGGCCCTGCACGAAGAGCTGAAACGGATCTCGCCGTGACGGCGAACGGCGGCGCGGAGTACGAATCCCAGCTGACCGAGCTCGTGAGCGGCGCTCTCGACCTACTGGATCAGGGGAAGCTGACGCCAAGGACGGCTCAGGAGAGCGATACGTCAGGCGCAGCCAGGTCCGGGCCCCCCGCTGCCTCCGCTGCTCCCGTTGCCTCCGCCGGCCCCTGGCATGCGGCGGCGGCCGTCTTGGCCACGTTCGACCGGGCTACGCTCAGGCCCGCGACCGGCCTGGCCGCGCCCGGCGATGACGACGACATCATCGCCGTACTCGCGGATAGCATGCCGGTCGTCGATGCCCGGGGGAACAACCGCTGGAAGCTCCTGCTGGAAACCCGCCGGGACGTCTTCCGGGCGCTCGGCGGGCGCGAGGGTATCGTTCAGGCGTTGCGGGCCAACCCCGACCGGTCACGGGACGACCCGGTCCAGGCCGCCTTTGAGGCCTACCTGGACGGCAGCGCGGCCCCGCTGCGCGAGCAGAACATCGTCCAGGTCGCGGCGACGTTCGAGATCAAGCGGTGGCTCGAGGGCCTAGGCGTGCAGCTAGGCTCACCCCTGCCCGACCCGGAGGCCATCCGGGCCAGGAACGACTACCTGACGCTGATGCAGCCCTTCGAGGAGCTGGCCGGGACGAATTTCGCCGGCCGTGCCAACGAACTGCGGGACCTCCGCGACTACGTCGGCGTGCTGCCCCCTGGCTCGGTGAAAGAGCGCGCCAAACGCGTCGCCCGGAACGTCTTCCGGCTGCAGGAAAAACCGCCGCTCGTCATCCATGGCCCCGGCGGGATGGGTAAGTCCGCGTTGATCGCCCGGCTCATCTGGGAGCACGCGACCATCCGTGATGCTCGCTTCCCCTTCGTCTACCTCGATTTCGACCGGGTTACGCTGCGAGCCGAGGAGCCCTTGACGCTCCTGATCGAGGCGGTTCGCCAGCTCGGACTCCAGTACGAGGAGGCCCGGGTGTTCGCGAACCGGGTGCGATCAGGCTGGCAATCAGAGTTGATCCGCGGTTCGGCCGATCCGGTTACCCCCATGGCCGCCGCGAGCGCCAGCAGCGTCGAGAGGCCCGGCAGAGGCGGGCCAGATGGTGACTGGCTGCGCTACGCCAGGGACTTTGCCAGCCTGCTGGCCAGCGTGCGCGACGAGTCGGGTCCTTGCCTGTTCGTCCTCGATACGTTTGAGGAGGCCCAAAGACGCGGCAACGTGATCATCTCGAGCCTCGGCAGATTTTTGGAGACCCTCCAGCAGGCCGTGCCCCGCCTGCGCATCGTCATTGCCGGGCGCGTTCCTGTTTCCATGGACGGCTTCCCGACCGACCCGCGCCCGCTCGGCGACTTCGACGAGGATGCGGCCCGGCTCTTCCTCTCCAAACGCGGTGTCCAGTCACCCGAGCTCGTACGCACCATCATCAAGCGGATCGGCAAGAGCCCGCTGAGCCTGCTGCTGGCCGCCATGGCCGTCCAACGGGCGCAGCTGAGCGGCGAAGCCGAGGACCTGAAGCTCACCGGCAAGCGGGGCAGGCGCTTGACCGAGAGCCAGATCCAGGGCTATCTGTACCGGAGAATCCTGAATCACATCCAGGACGAGGAAGTCCGCCGGCTCGCCTACCCGGGGCTGGTGCTACGCCGGATGACCCCAGACATCATCAAGGAGGTCCTGGCGGTGCCGTGCCAGGTTCCGGTGCCCGACGAGGCCACCGCGCTTGACCTGTTCGACCGCCTGGCCGCCGAGGTCACGCTCGTGCAGTTCGACGAGGGTGCGCTCGTGCACCGGCGCGACCTGCGCCGGATCATGCTCCCGCTGCTCCGCGACAGCCCCGAGAGCGAAACGGCTCGGCAGATCGAGGATGCCGCCATCGGCTACTACCGGGAGCGGGACGGAAGCCTCGATCGTGCGGAAGAGATATACCATCGCCTCTCGCGGCACCAGCCGTTTGACGTCATCGCCGAGCGTTGGACCGATGATGTCAAGCCGCTGCTTTTCAACGCCCTCGACCCGGACGAGCTTGGTGCCCGCGAGCGCGCGTGGCTGCTGCCGCGCCTGGATCCGGACCGCAGACTCGACGACGAGGAGAGCGCGGCGGCGGATCTTGAGACCTGGGAGTGGGACACCGAGCAAAAGGTGCGAGAACTGCTCGAGCGAAACCGGCCGGCCGCCGCTCTGGTCGTGGTCCAGGCCAGGTCCGAGCGATCGCCTGGCAGCCCGCTATACAAGGCCGAAGCGGACATTCTCCAGCGGTTGCAGCGCTGGGACGAGGCGAGGGCGGTACTTGAGGCGGGCACCGCGGCGGCCGACGAGAAGGGCGACACCGGCCTGGTCGTCGACCTGCTCTTGCAGGCGGCGGAGCTGGATCTCGGCCTGGGTATTTTCGGCGCCTGCGAGCACAAGCTCGATGAGACGGCCGAGTTGCTCCAAGACCGGCGAGACCACGCCAGGACGCTGCGGCTAGCGCTGATCAGGTCCGAGCTGGCGGCGCGTCGGCGTGACGCGGGTGACGGGGGTGACGGGGCTCACGCCGCCCCCTTGGGCGCCGGGATTCTGCCGGCCTTCGACGCCATGAGCGACGATGAGCTGCGCGGGGAACCCGGCCTGGCCGTCTGGGCCGCGGCGGCGCTCGCCACGGTCGAGACACGAGTCGTGCGCCGTGTCATCGGGCTGCTTGGCCTGCCGATGCGACCTGCGCAGCTGCGCGCCCTCGCTCGTGCCATAGCGGTATGGGATGACGCGGCCTCGCGATCCGCCAACCGCTGGAAGGGCAGTCTCGGTGGCGTGAAGCTGCCGTGGGCCGAGACGCTTACCCAGGCCTGGACGAAGCTGCTGCATGACGCGTCCCCCGAGGATGTGAGCGAGCATGTAACCGCACTGCTCGACCGATCCGACCCGCCGCCGGAGGTTCTCGCCGTACTCGAGGCCATCATGGCGGAGCGTGCCACGCCGCTCGCCCGCACGGTGGCACTGACCCAATCGCCTGCTGCGGCTCAACCAGTGCAGGATCCACGGGGGAACGCGCGACCGTCGGCGGATATCTCGGTCACATTGACCAACACCAATATCAGGCAGCTTTGCGACGCACTCCTCGATGCCTTCCCTGACCGCGACGACCTGGCCGCGATGATCTATTTCCGGCTCGAACGATCGCTGGACTCGATCTCCCTAACCGACGATCTCCGGGCCACGGTCGACATGCTCGTCCAGGCGTCGGTGGCGGAGGGCTGGACTGGCTCGCTCGTCGCGGCCGCCCTCGCTTCGCGGCCGGGCAACGCCGCCCTGCTGAGGTTCGCGGAGCGATTCGGGTTGGCGGCGCAGGCACCGGAGCCGGAGCTCGGGCCGGCGGCAGAGCTTGCCTCCTCGCTCGACGTGGCGACCTGGCGGGCACGACTGGGGGAGCTTGAGGCGCGAGTATGCCGTGTGCAGGCAGGAAACAGCGACTCCCTGCAGTACGGCACCGGCTTCCTGGTAGGTCCGGACCTCGTGCTTACGGCCTACCACGTGGTCGGCTCGGCCATCGCGAATCAGGGATCGTTGCCCGGAATTAGCCTGCTATTCGACTTCAAGAAGCTGCCGAATGGCGGAACGGTCAACCCAGGTACCGTCTGCTTCACCCGGGAGAGGCAGGGACTCGTGGCCGCGAGCCCGGCTGAGCCTGACGCAGGCGGAATGGCGGGCACAGATGCCCTCGACTACGCGCTCCTTCGGGTCGCGGGCAGCCCGGGGAGCGAGCCGATTGGGGGTGACCGAGCCGAACCAGGCGCCCCGCAGCGCGGCTGGATAACCGTCCCCAGGCGGCCCTTCGATGTTGTGCCAGGGAGTGCCCTGTACATCCTGCAGTATGCCTTGGGCGGCCCGCTCCAGGTAGCTTTCAGCTTGAACGGCGTGATAGGCATAAACCCGGCCGGGACGAGGCTGCGGTATAAGACCAATACCGTGTCTGGCTCGTCCGGGGCCCCTTGCTTCGACGCGAACTGGGAACTGGTCGCGATGCATGAAGGTCATCAGGCCGAGTTCAACCAGGGACTGCCGATCTCCGCGATTGTGCGAGATCTTCAATCACGGGGCGTTGGCGACGTGCTTGACACCTTGCTACCTTGACTCGCGCTGCCTTGACCCGGCGCGTCGTGCGTCATATGGACGACTTGAACTCCAGGTTACCGCCGATCTTTCCTGTTACAGAAACCGTCCCTGACCGTGATCCACCGGCCGCGATCTGGCCGTTCGCGGCATCAACCAATAGGAACGTTATACCCATAGAAGTTACTATGCAGAACACATCCTTAAACCAGAAGGGTCGGTCATTCACAAGCTGAGCCGATGAGCCGCCATATCCCTTCACTAGAACCGCGAAACGGCGAGCCGAGCCAGCGTCGTGGAGAACCTCGCGCAGAATAGCGTTGGTCAGCGCAGAGCGACCGCCAGCGGAAGAGGCACTTGAAATAGCAGTTAGATAAGACTCGATCGCGGTTATCAAGTTGGCTATTAGCTCAATACGTAGCTTTCTGTCGGGATCCTCGTCATTAACCTTAGAAAGCTCGATCTGTCGTCGGATCAGGGCTTGTTTATTCGCCTGGACGCGGTCAAGACGCCCGTGGATCTCGCCTTCGGTCAGCACGCGGAACTGGTCGTGCAGCACGGTTACGCCTTTGCCAGCCAAGGCCCCGCAGACCGCTATGGCCGCGGATGTATCGTCAGGATTAATGGCATAGGTGGTAATGCTGCGGCGCGCGGCTAGCAACGATAGCGCGGACGGAATCGCGGCCGAGAGAGCTGCCGCGGCACCGATCACCGGTAGAACCTCGAACGGGGATTCAGCGGCCGCTGGTTCCTGCGCAAGCAACGCCTCCGCTGCCGCTTCGAGCTCGGAAAGACCATCGCGCACTTCGAGAAATAGCGCATCTGAAGTGGCCAGATCCAGCTCGCTCGTCACAAGTATCGTGCAGTCTGGGCCTTTTGCCGCAGCCAGAATATTGTCGGCCACTTCAGCGGCCACTTTCGCAAGGGCGCGAAGGGCCAGCGCGGATCCCCCGATGGCCTGATCACCGGATACCGTGAGTGTCCCGGTATCGACTTTCGACAGGTCAGGTACGAGCTGGGCGAATTGAGTCGGCTGCGCAACGGACGCGTCCCGTGCCTTCGCCGCCTCGCCCTCTTCTTTCGTCGTCCCGCCTCGGCCGCCACTCATAGCGCAGACTCCCTCCGCGTTTAGGATGGCCTATCTTAGCCGCTTGTCCCTCGGTTGCCCACGTTCGTTTGCGGTTCATCGCCGAAGACACTTTCCGAGGCCACGAGGGAGCCGAGCAGGCCGAGCGACCGCGCGCTCTCGGTCCCTGGCTCCGCGTGATAGATCACCAGCAGCTGGCCGTTACTCCCGCTGATCTGGAGTTCTCGCGGCGCAGCAACGGCTCCCCGACCTCGGGATGGCGCAGCGTCGTCGGCGCGCCTTCGCGGATCGCCACGTCGTGGCGGGCCGACAGCCGGCGGAAATGCTCGCTGGCCAGGGAGAGCTCACCGACCAACTGGGCGCAGCGCGGGGTCGTCGGTCGCGGTGCCGACGGAGGCCCGGAACCCGGCGACCATGTGGGCCAGGGCGCGCTCCCATTCCGGGTAGAGCTCGCGCTCCGCGGGGTCGAGGAACACCGACGGTAGCGGCGGGCGGGCTGAGCCCGACATCGCCCTGATCCGGTTGGACCAGCCCGGCCAGGATGCGCAGCAAGGTGGACTTGCCAACACCGTTGCACATCCTATGCCGTCTGACCAGCGGAAACCGGCAACCGTGCCCGCCCGGCGGCCGCTGAGCTGGCAGCGACGCCGTTCTGTTCTTGCCGTCGGCAGGGAATCTAGCCACACGAACCACTGCGGGAGTACCATCACGCGGCGCGCATGAAGACCATAGGCAACGAGCACAAGAATCGCCGTTCTGCTCGGCTGTGGCATCTGGATCGAGCGTCTTGGAGTGCTGCGCCTAATGGATGATCTGCGCGCTGGTGATTGCCGGTTCTGGCGCTCAGCGGTCTGTGTCTTTGGGATGGCGCGGGGATGCATACATAAGCCACACTGTCCGGTCGCTGTCATCGATGACGTAACGGACGCGGCCGCCGCTGGTCACCTCGTACTCCCATTGCTCCATATCGCGGCCGTTGTGCCGATGGGTGGCCAGGTCACCGCGGAGCCGGTGCTGACGGTCATGCCCTGCTCCCGACCGCGGGTCGGCGCGGAGGGTTTCCAGGCATCGCCGGGTGTTCGGCAGGGCGTGGCGGCACAGTTCCTCCCATCCGTCGGCGGCGTTGCTGGTGCCGAACCGGACATCCCATTGATCCTGCGATGGCGGGACGGTGACCCGGTCCCCGCGACGCGGGCTCACCCGAGGGCCTGGACCGGGCCGAAGTCACCCTGAGTCGGAGCGAGAGCCTGCGGGTACAGGCTCTCGTCTGCTTTGATCCGTGCGGTGGCCCGCCATCCGGCAATCACCTCGTGCGTGGTGCCGTCAATGGCCAGCTCGGCCGCATCAGACAGCGCGGCTATCAGCTCCTCTGCGAAGTTAGCGCGCTCAGCGGCTGTCAGGTGACGGGTCCACGGGAATACTTCGGCCAGGGCCGAGGCGACGGCTCGCTCACCGGACTCGCTGCGGGCTAGCGCAGCGAACACCCGGGCGGCGGTCAGGAGATTCTCGTCCCGCTCCTCCTCCCGGTCCGCGGCCGTCAGGTAGAAGTCCTGAGCGTCGCGGTGCGTGATCCGCAGCCGACCCAGCCGCCTGGCCCGCTCCGCCACTGCACGCGGGTTGCGGGACAAGTCGGAGAACGTCACCGCGTCGGAAGGCTCTGCGCTCATGACCTCAGTGTATTCAGATCATGTTCTGATGTCCACGGCATCGCATGGTGCGGTACGAACCGCCGCCGCCACGCCCCGCACTCCACATCTCGGATAGGTCGCGATCAATATCCCCCTTATGTACGGTCGGTGCCTCTCGAGTGGGTCACCAGCTGGGACCACGTTTCAGGTCGTCGGCGCTTCATTTTGCCTGGTCGTGTTCGAATTGGGAACAGTCTCGCCCCGGAGCTTTGTCGGATCGGCTTTCCGGCGGACATATGGGCCGAACCCTTCTGGAGCTGCTTTATGCGTGCAGGCGATGAGAGTACGCGGACCTCTGGCCAGTGCGGATTGCGCCGACGAGCTGAATCAGCACAGCTGAGAACCCGGTGAGGGCTACCGGTTCCTGCGGCGCGCGGCTTTGGTTGCCTTCCGGCGGCTCTTCCGAGCCTGTTCTTGCTGCCGGGCACTGGTGACCGCTCGTGAGTCATCGTCGGCCATGGCCTGGATGATGGCCGTGACGGCTCTTTCCGCTTCAGTGTCGTCATCGAGGAGGTATGGCGGACATGGCTGGGCGTCGCCAGGCTCCGAGGCGATCCCGGCCGTCAGTTCGCTGATGAGTTCTGCGCCCTCGCCGTACTGTAGGAGCTCGATAGGCTGGCCACAGTAGATCTCCAGACCGCGGGTGGTTATCTGGTAGGAGTAGCTGTCGTAACCGACGACGGCTCCAATGGTTCCCCGCGGGTCTCCTTTGGGCAAGGTCTCGTTTCCTACTCACGTCTCGATCTTCCGGCGCGCTCCGGGGGAGGTGAGATGTGAGCAGATGACGGCGCTGTAGATCATGCATGAACGGTGTCCGGGTCCCTCTTTGGCCGGCGCAAGGTTGATGTAGCTTGTCCCGGTGTGCAGGGCCAGCGCGATGTTGCTGACAGCTCCGCCATCGACTACGCGATACACCGGGCCGGGCGGGATCTTCGTGCCGCATACGGTACATCTGCGCTCGGCAAGGCAGATGATCGTCCTGAAGGCACTCTGCTGGGCGAACAACGCCTTACCGTCCGACCATGGGGTAATCGCAGGAACGGGGTACCCGCGGTCGTCACGCGGCCGGGCAGCAACGACCGGTGGCATGGGGACATCGCCTGGACGGATAGCCACGAAAAGTGATTATTCCATAACTTTCCGTCCAACTACAATTTGGTCTCAGTAGCATACGGCCAGGCCACTAGCCATCCAATGAATGTCACAATTCAGTAACCGGCTTGCCGGCGACGTTGCGCATCCTATGCGGCCTGACCAGCGGAAACCGGCAACTGTGCCACCCGGCAGGCGGGTGGCTACTGCCCGCCTGGCCGGGAAGGGAACTGACGGGAAAGGAAGCGGCGCACGAGGCCGGCTTCGCCGATTAGGCCCACTTCACCCGGACGTTCAAAGCGGCACCCGGCATGACACCCAGCCAGTACGCGAAGCTCTGCGTGCAGCGACCGCGCCGCGGCGGCAAGTGCACCGTCACGACCTCCAGCGGCCCGAGCATCGCGACCTGCACCCGTGTGAGCGGAACACGGCTGCGCGCTCTCATGCGGCTGGCGCTGCGGGCCGGGAAGGTCGTGTCCGCGAGCTCCCTGATCGACGACGACTCGCCTTCACCGCCTCGTTCATCACCCGATGTTACTGCCTTTGCACACACCAGCGCGGAAATCGGGTCCTTTGGATGGGCGGTCTCCCAGCCTTACGACGGTGGGACGAGGGGCCACCGGCTGCTGCCCGTGTACCCCCGACCCGCTGCCTGCATTGTCAGTTGAAGGCTGAGGCGTTGCGCTCGCACCAGTCGCGGAAGGTCCGGGGGGCTATTCCGGTGATGTTCTCGACGTCGTCGGTGACGAATCCGGCGCGGCCCTTGCCCTGTTACGGGAGGCGCGTTACGCAGTCCTCCAAGGAGGGAAGGGTCGTGGAAGCTGGAGTAATACACCCGGCTCGGCATGAACCCAAGTGGCTGAGCCCACGAAGAGGATTGGCACAGCTGCGTGAACCACCCCGCAAGCGAGAGGACCGGGTCTCGCAAGATCGTGCAGATTCCGACCAGCGGTCGGCCGCTGGGCGAATGGCGGCAGCGAGCCGCGCTGCTCGGAGTGCTGGAAGGCGAAGAAGCCGGACCAGACCGCTGGTGCCTGTGGATCCGGTCAGGCACAGGAAACCGCA
>Ga0182030_10017236_pt1 | contig 13962 bp, 16 predicted proteins | sample 812S3MmetaG_FD_121299 | JGI IMG/M metagenome (GOLD analysis project Ga0182030, IMG submission 121299) | Permafrost microbial communities from Stordalen Mire, Sweden - 812S3M metaG (Illumina Assembly) | ecosystem: Environmental > Terrestrial > Soil > Wetlands > Permafrost | place: Sweden...
CCTCGGTGAGCGTGATGTGGTTGAGCGGATCTTCAATCTCTTCGTCGTCGCCCACCACCGTCTTATAGATGTAGGCGGTGATGGCGCCGGTCTCCTTGTTGAGCTCGCCGCGCATGTTTTCCTGCGTCTTGTAATACTTGCGCGTGGCCAGGGCGATAGCCTCTTCCACGGCGCCGACAACGATCTGGGGGTCAATGCCCTTCTCGTGGCTGAGGAGCTCGATACTCTGATACAAAGCGCTGCTGCCCATACTTTGCTGGCTCTCTTTCCGTCATCTACTCAAAAACTGCACTTCTCTAGATCTCCGGCACCAGTTGCGCCTTCTCAACGTTGCTCAGCGCGATTTCTACCGTGTTGACGCCGGTCTTTCGGGTCTTGCTGTTCTGCTTTACCGCGTTCAGGTCAAGCGTGATGCTGTCTGCCGAACCTGTCTCCGCGTTCGCCGTACCAGCCGCCAAACGTCCCTGCCAGTGCCGGTTGTTTCTGATCGGCTCAAAGGTCTGAATCTTAACCAGACTGCCCGCAAACCGTTCAAAATCCGCTTGCCCGCTCAACTTCCTGTCCAGCCCCGGCGAACTCGCTTCCAGCGTATACTCGCTGTCCGGAACCAGGTCTTCCACGTCCAGCAGCACACCAAAGTCGCGGCTGAACTCGGCGCAATCCTCATGTGTGATGCCGGAAAGCTGCTCCACGCTCAGCGAGCCTTCCTTCAGGCTCTCCGGCAGCTCGTCCACTCCCTCGCCGGCCGCAATCGCCGCCTTCAACTTCGCCCGCCCCTCGGCGTTCTTTTCGAGGTAAATGCGGAGGATGCGCTCCTTGGCCGGGCCAAGGAACTCGAGGTCCACCACGTCCAGCCCATGGGAGGCGGCCACCCGTTGCGCCGCCGTGCGAATTGCGTCCAGCTTGACTGCCATCGCTTCTTTTCACCCCGGCCGGCCGCCATCCAGCTGGCCGCTATCCGCTCCCCGGGGAACCCGATCCCGGCGCCAAACTCCGCGCCACTTCTGCGCCGCTTAACTACCCGTTTGACAATAGCTTGTCCCGTCGGGGACACCGCCGGTCTGCCCGGCCTTGCTGCCGGAGTGTTTGCCCCGGGTTGTGCGTTTGGACTCGGGCTGCTTTTGCCCCAAATAAAAAGTGGGCTGTGGGCCCACTCATCTCTCCGCCAGCCGGCTTGCACACGGCAACAAGGGCGGACAAATTCGTCTGCATGGTTATCATACGTCCATTTCCCGCGAAATTCAACCACCTGCGGTGGGGCAGACGCCGCTGCGCGGCCTTAAGGGCGTCTGGCGCGATGGGCTATGGGTGCCTTTGGTCGGGATTTGCCGGAAGCACCAACGAGCGAGGGGGCTTGCAATAGAAAGGTACTTGACGAACAGATATACAATATATATACGTTATGCGATGGACATCTATTTCCTCTTCCACGGCCAGCGATTTGTGTGGGATTCGGAGAAGGCGTCCGGTAACGCAGAGAAGCATGGTGTGAAGTTTGAAATGGCGTGCCAGGTTTTCTTTGACCCCTTCATTCGCATCGAAGACGCCACCGTGGACGAGGAAGTCCGCGATGCCGCAATCGGGTTGACCGAGGATTGGACCCTGCTCTTCGTTGTGCACCTGATGCGCGAGGGCGACACCATCCGCATTATCTCGGCACGTCCGGCGACGGCGTGGGAACGGAGATCCTATGAAGACAGCGAGTGAACGGATTCAAGGCCGATTGAAGAAGGACCGGCAAATGACGGTGATCAGCATGCGCATGCCGGAAGACGTGATCGATGAACTGAAGGAAATTGCGCCGTCGCTCGGCTTCTCCGGCTATCAGCCGCTGATCCGCGCCTACATCGGCCAGGGCCTGCGCAGGGACCAGGCGCGCCTGGAGAACTCGCAGGTGCAGTTGCTGACCGAGAGCCTGCGCAAGCACGGGATCGACGACCGGATCATCTCCTCGGCGATTGCGGAGGCGCAGTTGAAGAGCGCGTGAAAGGGTTGTGGGCGGGTAATTTCTGAGTAGCCGACCAACCCCCCGGAACCTTGATGCTGCGATAATTTCAGCGTAGGTGGAAAGAGTGCAAGATGTCTCAGGCAGGGCCGTCGCCTGCAAGTCGTATATTCCGTGCGGCGCTGTCGCTCATGTGTGCCGTTCTGTCTTCGTTGATTGTTTGTGCCGTCGTGATCACATCCAACTACGAAGAGTTTTCGCAGTCATTCACCAGTTGGTTTCTCTTTATCAGAGGCGCTGTCCTCGTAATAATGCTTGCTTGGGTCATAACCCTTCCGTTGGTATTGCTGATCAGTCGATTCGATGGCTGGCGCTCCTGGTTTCTCGCAGTCAGCGGCACTCTGATGGGACCAGCACTCTTGGCCGCGCTCAACCTTTGCATCCGATTAGCTGAACCATCTCAGAAATTCAACCTCGTGGAGGGCTGGAAGGTCGAGTCGGTGGTGACGGGGATTTCCCTGATTGCTACAGCACTTTACCTTGGAACGCTGAGGTTCTTCATTCGCGGTCACTCGCGATAAAGCGAAGGTTGCGCCGTCAACCCAACGCTTCATGTCTCTTCCGGTCGTATTACCGGCAAACCGGAGACTATCCGGCCCGCTTTCCCGCTCCACCCCCGACTCGCCTCACCAGATGCGCCGCACACCAAACTGATCGAACTGGGGATCGGGGCTGAGGACGGGGATGTCCTGGCCCAAGGCCTGTGCGGCGAGCATGCGGTCGAAGGGGTCGCGATGCTCGGCTGTCAGGCGGCCGGCGCGTAGAGCGGACGCCGTATCCAGATCGAGCAGCGTATAGCCCGCTGCTTCCATCACATCGAGATAATCGCGCTCGAGCTTCTCCGCGCCGGGCAGTTTTCCCAGCCGCACCTTGGTCGCGATCTCCCACGCCGAGGCGGCCGAGACCAGGATCACGTTGCCCTCATCCGAAATCGTCTCGCGGGCGCTTTGGCTAAGGGCTGAGGGGGACAAAGTGGCCCAGATGAGGGCGCACGTGTCGAGCAGAACCCTCACTCGCCGCCCTCATTCCACAGGCGCAACTCTTCTTCCGGCAGGGGCTCGAAGAACTGCTCCGAAAGCACAAACCCAGGCGTCTCCAGAGCGCCAAGCCGTTTCTTTGCAATCGGCTGAATGGCTTCGAGGCGAGCCACAGGGGTCTTAGCCCTGCCTGAGGTAATGATCACCACCTCGCCCTTCTCCGCTTCCTTCAGAAGATTGGACAGGTTGGTTTTTGCTTCGAAGATACTGGCCGTTATCATGTTGCGGCTCCATGCTGCTAGATTATCTTAGCTAAATTCGACTGCGATTTCAACTTGCGCTGGCCCGCGCCCAAAACCGGCTATGCTCTTCGTATGTCTACAAGCCACTCTCCCCATGCGCAGCATTCGTCTCAATCCGGTTCCTCAGTAGTCGAAGCGCGCACAGCCCTGCTGAAACGCGCCGCACGCGACGCGATGGACTACCTGGAAGGCGTGGGCGCGCGGGCGATTGCGCCCACTGCTGAGGCGGTGCGCAAGCTGAGCGCGCTGCGCGGGCCGCTGCCGCCGGGACCCACCAGCGCGGAGACGGTGCTGCACCTGCTGCATGAATTCGGCTCGCCGGCAACGATGGCCAAAACCAACGGCCGCTTCTTCGGCTTTGTGACCGGCGACTGCCTGCCGGCGGCGCTCGCGGCGGCGTGGCTGGTGAGCGCTTGGGACCAGAACGCCGCGCACCACGTGCAGTCTCCCGTGGCGGCCGAGTTGGAAGAGACGGCGATGGACTGGGTGCGCGATCTGCTCGGGCTGCCGCAGGGAACAGGCGGCGCTGTAGTCACCGGCGCCACCATGGCCAACTTCTCCTGCCTGGCCGCGGCGCGGCACACGCTGCTCAAACGCGCGGGCTGGGACGTTGAAGCGGACGGCCTGTACGGCGCGCCGCAGATCACCGTCGTGGTGGGCGAAGAGGTGCATCAGTCGGTCGTCAAGGCGCTGGGCATGCTGGGCCTGGGCCGCAAGCGGGTGGTGCGCGTTCCGGCCGACGGCCAGGGCCGCATGCGCGCCGATGCCCTGCCGCACCTGGATGCAATGACTATTGTCTGCCTGCAAGCAGGGAACGTGAACACAGGAGCCTTCGATCCTGCCGCGGCGATTTGCCCTGGCGCGCGCGCGGCCGGCGCCTGGGTCCACGTCGATGGCGCGTTCGGTCTGTGGGCCGCGGGCTCGCCGGAGTACCGCAAGCTGACCAAGGGATTTGAACTGGCCGACTCCTGGGCCACCGACGCGCACAAGTGGCCCAACATCGGCTACGACTGCGGCATCGCCCTGGTGCGCGACCCCGGCGCGCTGCGCGCCGCCATGTCCATCAACGCGCCGTACCTGGTGCACGGCGAGGACCGCGACCCCTCCAACTACGGCCCCGAGCTCTCCCGCCGTGCGCGCGGCGTGGAGCTGTGGGCCGGCCTGCGCTCGCTGGGCAGGGAAGGGATGGCCGCGCTGGTCGAGCGCACCTCAGCCCACGCGCGCCGTTTTGCCGCAGGCCTCAAAGCAGCCGGCTTCGAGATCCTCAACGACGTGGTCATCAACCAGGTGATGGTCTCGTTTGGGAGCCCGGAAAGGACCCTGCGCACCATTGCGCGTTTGCAGGCGGAGGGAACCTGCTGGTGCGGATCGACGGTGTGGCAAGGGCGGACGGCGATGCGCATCAGCGTTTCAAGCTGGGCCACCACCGCGGACGATGTGGAGCGGAGCCTGGCGGCCATGATCAATGCAGCCAAAGAGGATTAGCGGGCCGCTTGCTTGACATTGGCCGCAGGCTCGCAGAGGCTTGATAGCCGAGCTGGAATGATTCCCCTTGCGTTGCGGCTGCATCCGGCTGAGGCCGGATGCAGCGGCGCAAGGCAAGCGAGGAGCACCCGAGGAGCGCAATGGACCCGCGCGACGAATTGGAACCCGATCAACTCGACTTGCTGGCACAGGCCTTTTGCGAGCAGCTGATGGCCTGCCTGGACGAGTGCGCGCGCGGACGCAAGGGGCTCTTCTCTGACGTGGAACTGCTCAGCGATGAGGGCGACGGCGGCAGCTGGCCGGAGGCGGCGCGCCTGCGTGAGCTGGCCCTGGCGCTGCAAGCCGTCTTTGCCCAGCAGGAGCGGCAAAACGCTCTGTGCGATGAGTTCCTTGACCTGTGTTCGATGCATGGCGAAAGCCATCCCGGAGAGCGCAGGCTGGCGCGTGCGTTTCTTGAGCGCATCGAGCGGGGCGAGGTGGGCGATCAGGCCGGCCAGGAAAAAACCGGACAGGCGAGAAAGCCATGGCAGTAGTCCGCGCATTTGTGGCGCTGCTGGCGGGCTTCGTCACCATGGGCCTGCTGGTTGCGCTGATCACTGTGCTGGTGAATCGCCTGGCCCCGGACTGGGCGGGCGCGGAGAGCAAGCCGCGGCCCGGCTACGCTTTCGTCAACCTAGGCTACTCGTTTCTGTCCGCGGCGGCGGGCGGATACGTGACCGCGCGGCTGGCCACGGGCAATCCGCTGGTGCTGGTGCTGGTGCTGGGGATTGTGGTGCTGGCTATGGCCGCGCTGAGCGCGCTGCAGTCACGGGGCGCGCAACCGGTCTGGTACGCCCTCACGCTGCTGGTGCTGATGCCGCTGGGCGCGCTTGCCGGCGGGTTGGTCCGCCTGCGCATGCTGGGGATTCTATAGGGCGGTCAGCACGCGGGGCTGCGGATTCCCGCGTTGGCCGCACGTAAGTCCTTTAGAAATGGATTTAGGCCAAAATCTAGATTTACGTAAGTCATTTAGAATCGAGCATATCTTCGCTTTATTTTCGATCAATTTTAATGTAACATTATTGTTTTCTAGATGATGGGATGAAATCCGGAATTTTGTTCTTGTGCGTCTTTTTTCTTGCCCTTTTCCGGGCTGCTTTTAGGAGCTTGTTGAAATAGCGACTCGATACAAGGAGCTTCGCCCGCAGGGGCTAGAGCGAAACCAGGGTTACCGTGTCTCGTTGAAGTCTGTGCAAGGTCGCCGCTCCCTGATGGGCGCGTCAACTTGGGGTCTGTGCTTTCGGGATACAGCAGCCCTGGTTTCGCTATAAAGCCCAGATTCATTCTGCGGCGTTTGCGGCACCCTTCGACTGCGCTCAGGGCAGGCGATTGAAGTCGTGCCCTGATACAAAACCAGAGTTTTTCAACAAGCTCCTAGGGATGATTGTGCACCGGGAACACCTAATTCTCTGCAAGCGCTGAAAGCAATCGGTTCGGGTTCGTGCTCTCCCACCCATTCCGCGGAAAGACGCGGAATGGATGGGGCACGGTGATTGGTGGGGAGTAAAAGATGAGGCATCCGCCCCCGGCCGCGGGCGGCGCGAGCTACCAGCGTAAGCCCATCGTCACGGGGATCAGCTCCGTGGTTCCCAGCCCGTTGGTCTCGGTGATGGCCGGGGTCTTGATGAAGACGTAGCGGGCCTCGGCAAAAAGCTTCATGGTGCCGTCGCCATACACGCCGCCCAGCCGACGGCTGTAGCCCAGCCCAATATTGCCGCCGAGCTGGTTGGACGAGAAGCTGTTGGCTGTCACCGTGACCGGGTAGCCGTAGAAGTCGCAGCACTCCTGAATGTTGAAGTTGGTGGACTTGTAGTAGTAGCCGCCGCCGCCGGTCACGTAAAGGCTGTTGGCCGACTTGGGAAAGAGATCAATCACTGGTGCCGCGGTAATCGAGAAGATGTGCGCATTGCCGGTTTGCCCGCCGCCGGCCGCAACCAGCGCGCCGGGTAGCTTGTTGTCCATGAACTGGAACTCGCCCAGCAGGCTGAAGCGCCGCGAAAAGTGAATGCCCGCCCCGCCGGTAAAGTTGCCGCCCCAGGTGATATAGGGCGTGTCGTTGCCGATGGGCGCGTTGAAGCCGCCCCCGGCCTCGAAGGCGAACTTATTGAACCCGCGTCCGGAGCCGTTGTCCTGGGCGCCGCCGGCGTGGCCCGAGCCGAGCGCGGCAACTGCGTCGTGCAGCGCGCCGGCGCCGGTCAGGTCGTCATCGGAGAACGGCTGGTACGAGGCGGAGCTCGATTCGCCGGGGGCGAACTGGGTGGTTGGGTTGAGAGACGAGGATTGAGCGCCGGCAAACGCGGCGATGCACAGGGCGGCGCTTGAAAGGAAGCAGACACGTCGCATGAGCGACAGCGAGCAGCAGAATGGCATGTCGGTAACCTCAATATTCGGTTTGTCTTAACAACGCCCGGGTGTTGCGCGCGACTCCGGTCATGGGATTAGACACCAATTGCGGGGGAAAGGTTGCGGTGGGGAATCCGATCTACGGTGGGAAGTTTCTGTATTTTCCCACTTTATCGAGTAGTGACACTCATGTATATTGGTGTCACAGGAGCCGAAAGGTGGGAAGCATGGAACTTGTTGAACTTCAAGAGCCGAAGACGGATTGGGCGCCGCCCAAGTTTCAAGAGCATCTGCGGGTTCGGACGCGCATCGGCGCCAAAGGCCGGCTTGTGATTCCAGCAGCCATGCGGGCAGCGCTGCGGATGGCTGAGGGCGACATGCTCGACCTGGTCGTGGTGGACGGCGAGTTGCGCATTGCAACCATGCGCGAAAGGCTGCGGCGCGCGCAAGAGCGAGTGCGGCATCTTATTCCTCCGGGAGTCTCGCTTGCGGACGAATTGAGTGCGGAGCGGCGAGAGGCCGCAAAGCATGAATGAAGTTGTCTTGGATGCGTCTGCGATTCTTGCCTTTCTTCAGCGTGAACGAGGTGCGGATCGTCTAACGGATGAAGTTCTGGATCATGCTATTGCCAGCACGGTGAATCTTGCCGAGGTTCAGACCAAGCTGGTCAAGGGCGGCTTTTCGCCGGATGAGGCATGGGAGCAAACCCTCTCTGTCGTAATGTCGGCTGTGCCGTATTCCGAGGAGCACGCGAAGGCGGCTGGGGCCTTGATTGCGACGACTGAGAAATATGGGCTATCGCTGGGCGACCGTTCCTGCCTGGCGCTGGCGATTTCGCTCAAGGCGCCTGTCTATACAACCGAGCAGCTTTGGAAGAACCTGAAGCTGGGTGTGCCGATTCACGTGATCCGCTGAAATGCGGACTGTGTTCTTTGTCTGCAAAGTGGTATCATGCCTGTATATCAAAAGGAGGCCAGCGTGCGTACCTTGGTCGATATTCCGGCGGAAGATCTGGACCTGGTCAACGGTGTTGCTAAAAAGCTCGACATCTCACGTGCGGAGTTCGTGCGCCGCGCGATTTCGAGCTATCTGGAGCCGCACCGCACCGATCCGACAGCGGGAGCCTTTGGGATATGGCGCGACCGCCCCGTGGATGGCCTGGATTATCAGGACGGGATGCGGGGAGAATGGTAGGCGCGAAGGTTCTCTTCGACACCAATATTCTGATTGATCACATGAGCGGTATTGGCTTGGCGGGAGCCGAACTGGGGCGATACCACGACCGCGCCATCAGCATCATCACCTGGTTGGAAGTGATGGCCGGGAGCAGTTCTGAAGACGAGAGTCGAATCCGGGCTTTCCTCACGGCCTTCCGTTGCCTTCCGTTGACTACCGAGGTAGCGGAGCGATCTTTCATGGTGCGGAGAGAGCGAAGGCTGAAGCTGCCGGATGCAATCATCCTGGCAACGGCCGAAACAGCGGACCGGCTCCTCATCACCCGGAACACCCGCGACTTCCCCGCGAATGATCCGGGCATTCGGATTCCTTATCGGCTTTGATCGGCATCTCCTCCCGGAGGGAGGTTAGCGCTGGCGATTGCCCTCCGAGCTCCGGTCTACACCACCGAGCAGCTTTGGAAGAACCTGAAGCCGGGTGTGCCGATTCACGTGATCCGCTGAATCAGCCCGCGGCTACCAGCGGAGTCCGGCGGTAACGGGAAGCAGCGACAGCTGCCCGAAGGCCGTCGAGCCCGATGCGATGTAGTGATAGCGCCCCTCGGCGAACAGCTCCATGCGCCGGTCCGGGAACAGCCGGTGCCGGATGCCCGCTCCGGCGTTGAAGCCCGCTGCGCTGGCCGAGTCAACGGCGGTCAGCGACGAGTTGCCGGCAACGGTCGACTTCGTCGGCCCGATTCGGTAATAACCACCGCCGCCAATCACGTAAGGGCTGGTGCGGGCGCGGGGCAGAAAATCGTACGACGCAGCTCCATCCAGGCCGAGCAGGGTATTGGTGAAGGTGGTTGCGGAGCCCTGCGAGCCTGAGCCGGCCAAAGTCTCGCTCCCGTGCAGGCCGAAGATCTCGACCTCGGCCAGCACCGACCAGTGCGCGCTGAGGTGGTCGACCACGCCGCCGGTCACATTGAATCCCTGGCTGAAGTACCCTTGTCCCTTGCCGATCACGGGCGTATAGCCGCCGGCAATCTCCAGGCCAACATGGTTCCAGACATGGTCCTTCGGAAACGGAGAACCCATCTGGCCTGGCTGCGGAATCGGCGCCGGCTGGCCCGGTGTGTTTTGCGCCAGCGTGGCAGAGGGCAGTGCAATCAGCGGAAGAATGAGTAGCAATGCAGCGGCGTGGCGCTTCAAAAGGGGAACCATCAGAGGAGCCTCGCTTCCATCAGGATCCATTTCATCTTCTCACGGGAGGCGCGGGAGAAACCCGATAGTCATTTTTGTGGAGGGTTCCAGAGTCTTGTCTCCGAAGTTGTTTGAAAAACAACCGCTGATCCTTCGACTCACCACCCCCAAGTTGAAAAACGCTTGGGGCCCCTTTCGCTCAGCGACTGTCTGCCAGTTGAGAGTTGTGCTATCCCACCCTTGCGAGAAAAACAAGAACCTCGCAAGGATGGGGCACCCATCGGTGAGGGCGGAGATACAAGGATGACGGCAACCACTAGAGCTCAGGATGACGGCAAGAGGATTGCTGCGAATTTCTGAGACGGGACGCTAGAGAAACAAGGGCGGAGGCTGTTGCGCCTCCGCCCCGTACAATCTTTGACTCCGGTGTTCTATCCCTGGATGTCGAACTGCTCCGGATGCAGCGTGGCATCGCTCTTGACCAGGATGTTCTTGCCCACCAGCTCTTCGAACTCGGTGAGCCACGCAGCATTCTTTTCTTTGAGCACCTTCACCGTCTCAGGGTTCACGCGGAGCAGCACGTCTGCGCCTTCGAAGTGCTTTTTCATCTTGCGCAGCTCGGTGTAGATCTCATTGCAAACCGTGGTCGGGCTCTTCACCATGCCGGTCGCCTGGCAGGTGGGGCACGGGACACTGAGGGTGCGTTCCAGCGATTGTTTCACGCGCTTGCGGGTGATGGCCACCAGTCCAAAATCGTTGAACTGGAGAACCTTGGTGGGCGCGCGGTCGGCTTTGAGCGCTTCTTCCAGGGCCGCCAGCACGCGGAACCGGTTCTTGCGCTCGTCCATGTCGATGAAGTCGATGACGATGATGCCGCCCAGGTCGCGCAGGCGGATCTGACGCACAATCTCCGGCACCGCATCGAGGTTGGTCTTGACGATGGTGTCTTCAAGCCGCGCTGACTTGCCCACATACTTGCCGGTGTTGATGTCGATGGCCACCAGCGCCTCAGTCTGGTTGATGACGATGGAGCCACCCGACTTGAGCCAGACCTTGGAGCGCAGGGCTTTGGAAATTTCGTCCTGGATGCCGAAATGCTCGAACAGCGGCACTTCCTTGTTGTACATCTTCACGCGCCGCACCAGCGTGGGCGAGAAGCGGTTGAGGAAGCGCACGATGCGCTCGTAGTCTTCCTGCGAGTCGACCCAGATGGAGGAGAAGTTGGCACTCACCTGGTCGCGCAGAATGCGCTCGATGAGCGACAGATCGTGGTAGATCAGGGCCGGCGACTTCGACGACTCGGAGCGCTGCTTGATCTCGTCCCAGAGGTGAATCAGGAAGCGGAGGTCGGCGCGCAGCTCTTCTTCCGACGCGCCCTCGGCCGCGGTGCGCACAATGAATCCGCCCGTGGCTTCGCCGCGCTCATGGACCAGAATGCGCTTCAGCCGCTGGCGCTCTTCGTCGGACTCGATCTTGCGGCTCACGCCGATGTGCGAGACCGTGGGCATGAAGACCAGGAAGCGGCCGGGAAGGGCGATGTGCGAGGTGATGCGCGCGCCCTTCTTGGCGATGGGCTCCTTGGCGATCTGCACCAGAATCTCCTGGCCTGGCTTGAGCAGGTCGGAGATGATGGGCAGGTCAGAGGTCTGCGCATTGCGGCGGGTCATGCCGCGGCGCTGGCCCTGGCCTCCTTGGGGGCCTGCCTGCTGGCCGCCGCGTCCACCACGACGGCCGCGGCCACCGCGATCGCGGCGCTGCGATTCCTGGCCCTGTCCAGCGGCTGGCTGGCCTTCGGCGGTGGGCTCGTCCTCATCGTCGTCCTCATCGTCGTCCTTGCCGTCGAAGTTCAACTGGATCTTGTGGTCGAGATGCGCCTCCTGCAACAGCTCGCCCAGGTCGCCGGTGCGCAGCTGCGCGGGCAGCGTCTCTTCTTCGTAGTCTTCCAGGTCCTGCTCGTCCGTCTTGCTGTGGTGATGGTGGTGAGGAGCGTCGAACTCCTCCTCCTCGATCATCTCTTCTTCAATCAGGCCGGCGCCGGGCGCGTAGGCGGAGACCGCAGCCACGGTAGCGGTCTTGGCCGCGGGCGTCTCGGCAGGCGCGGGTTCGGCGGCCTTCTTCTTGCCCAGGCCGAAGAGCCGGAAGCCGGTCGGAGCCGATGGATCGACGTGGTGCGAGGCCGAGGCGTCGGTCTCCGGCGCGGCGGATTCGGACTCCTCAAACTCAGTCTCCTCGCCGTCAGCCTCCTCGTCCTCAGCTTCTGGCGCGAGCGGCTCGGCCACAGGGGCGGGATCATCCGAATAGGGGTCTTCGTTCACGTCTTCGTGGTCGACCGCCGGGTCGCCGGCAAGTTCCTCAGTGGACAGCGCTGCGAAGGCCGGTTCGGCTGCAGTGATCGCAGCGTCGGAAACGGCAACTTCCGGTGCGTGCCCTGCAGTCGTCTCGGTGCGCTCGGCAAAGAAGTCCTGCTCTTCGACGGCGTCCGGCGCGGCCGCATCGGCGAAGGTTCCGCTCAGTTCGGAGTAACCCTGTGTCGCGGGCTCCGGTTGAGCGTCCCGATTCCGATGACGCGAAATCGATTCGCCAGGAAGCAGACCGCTGCCGTCCCACGCCAGAGGCGCGTCAATCAGCGTGGCCGGCTTGAAGCTCGATGACGGGCGTACCCGAGCCGCAGGCGCGGCCTTGGGCGCTTCGTCCTCCGCAGTGCCGCCGTACTTGCGCAGCGACTCGCCGGGAAGCACAAAGGGAACCGGCGTCTGCGATGCGCGCGGCGCAGCCTCGGGTGCGGGAGCAGACCACGAACGGGAAGCCGGCCGCTCAGCGGGCGCGGCGCTGGCCTGAATCTCCGCGTCGACGCCGGAATCCGGCGCCCCTGCTTCATCGCCGGAGCTCTCGCCGGCGCCAGACTGGCCCTCCTGCGCGCTCTCCGAGGAGCCGCGGCCGCCACGGCGGCGACGGCGTCCGCGCCAGCGCTTGGCGCCGCCCTCGGCGCCGTCTTCCTGGCCGTCGTCTGCCTGGCCTGAGGCAGCAGCCGCTGCGGGAACAACCCCTTCCGCAGCTTCCACGGCCGGCTCAACGACAAACCGCTTCTGGCGGTCCTGACTAGGGCGATCCTGGCCCGGGCGGTCTTGACCTGACCGGTCCTGGCCAGCCCGATCCTGTCCGCCCCGCTCGCCCCGTCCGTCCGGCTTCTGTTCTGGTTTTTGCGCGCCGGCGGTGTGGCGAATCTCGCGCGGAGGCTGGTTGCCGCCGGAGACGGCTGCCTTTTCAACTTCGTCCGACTCTTCCGGGTCTTCAAGCTCCAGGAAGTCGGTTACATACAGGAAGGCGTCGCGTTCCAGGCCCACGTCCACAAAGGCGGACTGCATGCCGGGAAGCACGCGGGTGACGCGGCCGTTATAAATCGACCCCGCCAGGGTGTACTCGTTTTCGCGTTCGTAGTAAATTTCCGCCAGCTGGTCGTCTTCAAGGATCGCCAGCCGCGTCTCATGCGGCGTTGAGGAAATGCAAATCTCTTTTGCCATCGTACCTTTCCGTCCAGCGGCATTGGCCTGCTGGGTGATGAGCGGCGCTCCAATTCACTTGCCCGGGCCAGCCCTGCGCAGGGTGACTTCTTGTTAAAGAAGACACTCAGGCGAGGTGGTTTCGGGTTAAGACAATTGGCGAACCGCGGTGGGGCAAGGTCGAATGGAGACGATCGAGAGCGGAAGGGGTGGGGGTAAGCGGGAGGGATGACCTGCAGCCTGCCGAGGGGCCGGCCGTCCCAGAGGGAGGCGACCCGCGGCGGATGTCTTGCCCAACAAATCGAACTAGCTGTGCGAAGAGGCGATCCGGTTGCAGAGAGTTTGTGGCCAACCTTGCAACTGACAAACTGACGCTTGCCTGCTGCGGGGCCGTTGCAACCCTGGCAATTGCATGGACCAGCCGCAGCAGCAAGGCGAGCCAGAACTGACCCAATCCCTGCCGGTGCTCCATGCAACTTCTACGCTGCCAAAGGTCTTGCCGTCTCTGCGTGCTCATGAACCCTTGTCCTGCCGGGCTCGAGATCCATCCGGACCTGGCCGGCTATAGCGGTTTCGGAATTACTGTGAACCGGAAGCACGAACTTCAGTGGCTTTTTCCTTAAGAAAAAGTCACCTTGCACGCCGTTTCTTAGGACCACACACATTCCGAAACCGCTCTAGTGTGCCTTCCCTGGGGAAGGCACAGTAAATACTTGATACTCAATCTCTTGCTGGCCGAAGCGTTGCGGCAGGGAAAGCAAGAGGCAAACTTGGGAAACCGCAGCCTGGCCCCACTGGAAACAGGCCCTCAATTTACGAAGCGGCGCATACGGACATTCATGACCGTACCCAGCGCCAGGAACGTAAACAACACCGAAGAACCGCCGTAACTCATTAACGGTAAAGGAATTCCGGTGACTGGCATAAAACCGATGACCATGCCCACGTTGACCG
>Ga0182030_10017237_pt1 | contig 13962 bp, 12 predicted proteins | sample 812S3MmetaG_FD_121299 | JGI IMG/M metagenome (GOLD analysis project Ga0182030, IMG submission 121299) | Permafrost microbial communities from Stordalen Mire, Sweden - 812S3M metaG (Illumina Assembly) | ecosystem: Environmental > Terrestrial > Soil > Wetlands > Permafrost | place: Sweden...
CCAGTATCGTCTGAGCACACCGAAGGACGCGGCTCTGGGACGCCAGTATCGTCTGAGCACACCGAAGGACGCGGCTCTGGGACGCCAGTATCGTCTGAGCACATCGATGGAAGGAGCGGTCTTTTGCCTCGGGTCACTGTCATCGGGACTGGATACCTCGGGCTCACCCATGCCGTCTGCATGGCGGACCTCGGGCATGAGGTGCTGGCGATCGACGTCGACGCGGAGAAGATCGCGAAGGCCGCGCGCGGGGAGGCCCCGTTCTTCGAACCCGGCCTGGAACCGCTGCTGCGCAAGAACGTGGACTCCGGCAGGCTCCGGTTCACCACGTCGTTCGCCGAAGTAGCCGAGTTCGGCGACATCCACTTCCTGTGCGTGGGGACGCCCCAGGGCGAGTCCGGCCGGGCCGACCTCAGCTCCGTCTACGGCGCGACGGAGGCGCTCGCCCCGCACCTGACGTCGCCGTGCCTGGTCGTGGGCAAGTCGACCGTCCCGGTCGGGACGGCCCGGCAGGTGCTGAACCGGATGCGGGCCATCGCGCCGGCCGGCGACCAGGTCGACGTGGCCTGGAATCCGGAGTTCCTGCGGGAAGGGTTCGCCGTACAGGACAGCCTGGCCCCCGACCGCATCGTGCTGGGCGTGGTCTCCGGCCAAGCCGAGGCGCGGCTGCGCGAGGTGTACCGCGCGCCGCTGGCGGCGGGAACGCCGCTGCTGGTGATGGACCTGGAAACGGCCGAACTGGTCAAGGTGGCCGCGAACGCGTTCCTCGCGACCAAGATCTCCTTCATCAACGCGATGGCCGAGATCTGCGAGCAGGCAGGTGCTGACGTGCTGCCGCTGGCTGAGGCGCTCGGCTACGACGCGCGGATCGGCAGGCGGTTCTTGTCACCCGGGCTCGGATACGGCGGTGGCTGCCTGCCCAAAGACATCCGGGCGTTCCGGGCCACCGCGGCCGACCTGGGGGTGGACTCGCTGGTCAGCTTGCTGAGCACGGTGGATACGATCAACCTCGGCCGCCGGGACCGGGTGGTCGCGCTGGCCCGCGAGGTGGCCGGAGGCTCGCTGGCGGGCCGCCGGGTGGCGGTGCTCGGCGTCGCGTTCAAGCCCGACAGCGACGACATCCGGGATTCCCCCAGCCTGGCCGTCTGCGGACGGCTAGCGGCCGAGGGCGCGATCGTGTCCGCGCACGACCCGGTGGCCATGCCCAGCGCGGCTGCCGTACAGCCGGACCTGCGGTACGCGCCGTCGGTCTCGGAGGCAGCCGAAGGCGCCGACCTGCTCCTGCACCTCACCGAGTGGTCCGAATTCCGGGCCATCGACCCCGCCGCCCTGGCCAGGGTAGTCACCCAGCGGCTGATCATCGACGCACGGTGCTGCCTAGACGCTGCCCTGTGGCGCAGCGCCGGCTGGACCGTCCACGCCCTAGGCCGCCCGTAAGCGAAGGGCAGCCGGGACGGCCCCCAGAGAGGTCCCCAGGGGGTTCAAGGAGAAGGACAGCCGGGACGGGCCCCGGAGGGGCGCCAAAGCCGTCCAAGGAGAAGGACAGCCGGGACGGGCCCCGGAGGGGCCCCCAGGGGGGTTCGGGGGGGAAGGCTCTCCCCCGAACGGGGGGGTCTGGGGGGGCCGTCCCCCCGAGGCTAAACAGCTAAACCGCCTCGACCACGTTGACCAGCAGCATGGCGCGGGTCATCGGGCCGACGCCGCCCGGCATGGGGGCTAGCCAGCCGGCCACCTCCGCGACATCCGGGGCCACGTCGCCGACCAGCCCGGCCTCGGTGCGGGTGATGCCCACGTCGACGATCGCCGCGCCGGGCTTGACCATGTCCGCGGTCAGCAGGCCCGGCCGGCCCGCGGCCACCACCACGATGTCCGCGGTCCTGGTGTGCGCGGCCAGGTCCTTGGTCCCGGTGTGGCAGAGCGTCACGGTGGCGTTCTCGGTGCGCCTGGTCAGCAGCAGGCCCAGCGCCCGGCCGACCGTAATGCCGCGGCCGATGACGGTGACGTCGGCCCCGGCGATGGCCACCTCGTAGTGGCGCAGCAGCTCGGTGATGCCGCGCGGCGTGCACGGCAGCGGGCCCGGTTCGCCGAGGACCAGCTTGCCGAGGTTGGCCGGGTGCAGTCCGTCCGCGTCCTTGGCCGGATCCATCCGGTTCAGCACCGCATGGGCGTCAAGCCCGGCGGGCAGTGGCAGCTGGACGATGTACCCGGTGCAGGCCGGGTCGGCGTTCAGCTCGTCGACCACCGCTTCCACCTGCGCCTGGGTCGCGTCGGCCGGCAGGTCCCGCCGGATGGACGCGATCCCGACCTGCGCGCAGTCCCGGTGCTTGCCGTTCACGTACGCGCGGCTGCCCGGATCATCGCCCACCAGCACCGTGCCGAGCCCGGGCACGATCCCGCGCGCGGCGAGCGCGGCCACCCGCTGCGTCAGCCCGGCCCGTATCTCCGCGGCGAGGGCTTTGCCGTCCAGCAGCTGTGCGGTCACGTCGGTCCCCTCAGTGGTAGAAGTGCCGGACGCCGGTGAAGTAGAGCGCGACGCCCGCGTCCTGCGCGGCGGTGATCGTCAGGTGATCGCGGATCGAGCCGCCCGGCTCGGCCACCGCGGCCACCCCGGCCGCCGCCAGGATCTCGAAACCATCCGCGAACGGGAAGTACGCGTCGCTGGCCGCGACCGAGCCCGCCGCCCGCTCCCCCGCGCGCAGCACCGCCAGCCGGGCCGAGTCCACCCGGTTGACCTGGCCCATGCCGACCCCGACCGAGGCCCCGCCGGAGGCGAGCAAGATGGCATTCGACTTGACCGAACGGCACGCCTTCCACGCGAACGCCAGATCGGCGAGCTGCGCAGCGGTGGCCGCCGGACCCGCCTTGAGCTCCCAGTTCGCCGGATCATCACCCGGCTCGGTCACCCGGTCCGCCGTCTGCAGCAAGATCCCCCCGGACACCGGCCGCCACTCCACCGCCGCCAGCAGCGACTGGTTCCCCCCTGCAAGGGGGGCCGAGGGGCCTCCGGCAGGGTTCCCCCCCGAAGGGGGGGCCGGGGGGGCCGGGGGGAAGGTTCCCCCCAGATCGGGGGGGTCTGGGGGGGCCGTCCCCCCGAGGCCAGCAGCGGTCTGGGGGGGGTCGTCCCCCCCGAGGCGAAGCAACCTGACGTTCTTGCTCGCGGACAGGATGTCCAGGGCCTCGGGGTCGAAACCGGGGGCGATCACCACCTCGGTGAAGACCTCGGCGATCTGCCGGGCCAGCGCCGCGGTCACCGGGCCGTTGGCCGCGATCACCCCGCCGAACGCGGACACCGGGTCGCAGGCGTTCGCCTTGGCGTGCGCGTCGGCGAGGTCGGCGCCGATGGCGATCCCGCACGGGTTGGAGTGCTTGATGATGGCCACGCACGGCTCGGTGAAGTCGTACGCTGCCCGCCGGGCCGCGTCCGCGTCGACGTAGTTGTTGTAGGACATGGGCTTGCCGTGCAGCAGCTCCGCCGCCGCGATGCCGCCAGGGTGACCGGACGGGGATGCCCCGGCCCGTTCGGCAGAAAGGTCTTGGTAAAGGGCCGCGCGCTGATGGGGGTTCTCGCCGTAGCGGAGCACGTCGGCGCGCCGCCACAGGGAACCGGCCACCTTGGGCCAGCCGCCGTCCCGGGTGACCTCGTCCGGCGCGTACGCGGCCGCGAACCAGGACGCGACCGCGAGGTCGTAGGCGGCGGTGTGCGCGAACGCGTCGGCGGCCAGGTGCCGGCGCTGGTCCAGCGTGAAACCGCCTTCGGACAGGGCCGCGAGCACGTCGGCGTAACGGGATGGATCGGTGATGACCGTTACCGAGCCGTGGTTCTTGGCCGCGGCCCGGACCATGGCGGGGCCGCCGATGTCGATCTGCTCGACGCACTCCTGCGGCGAGGCGCCGCAGGCCACCGTCGCCTCGAACGGGTACAGGTTGGACACGAGCAGCTGGAAGGGCTCGATGCCGAGCTGCGCCAGCTGGGCTTCGTGCCCGGCGTTGGCGGTATCGGCGAGCAGCCCCGCGTGCACCCGGGGGTGCAGGGTCTTCACCCGTCCGTCGAGGCACTCGGGGAAACCGGTGAGCTCCTCCACCGGCGTGACCGGCACCCCGGCCGCGCCGATCCTGGCCGCGGTGCTGCCCGTGGACACGATCTCGACGCCGGCCGCGTGCAGGCCGGACGCCAGGTCCTCCAGTCCGGTCTTGTCATAGACGCTGATCAATGCTCGCTTTATTGGGGCTCGCTTTATTGGAGACCGCCCGATCGGGATCTGAGTCAACTGCCGATCCTCACCTTCCGGCCGTGGACGGACCAGCCGTCGCGAACCATCCTGCCTACCGTGCTGACGAGCAAGGCCCGTTCGGCCACCTTGATCCGCTCGTGCAGCGTGACCTCGTCATCGTCGTCGGCCACCGGCACGCTGGCCTGCGCCACGATCGGCCCCGCGTCCACCCCGTCGTCGACGAGCAGGACGGTGCAGCCGGTGACCTTCACCCCATGGGCTAGCGCGTCACGCACGCCGTGTGTCCCGGGGAACGACGGTAGCAGCGCCGGGTGGGTATTCACGCACCGCCCGCCGAACGCATCGAGGAACGGCTTGCCAACGAGCTTCATGAAGCCAGCTAGGACGATCAGGTCGGGCGCGTACGCGGCGCACGCGCGGGCCAGCGCCGTATCCCACTCCTCGCGGCCGGGGTAGTCCGCCAGCCGGACGGTGAACGAGGGAATGCCCGCCCGCTCGGCTCGCGCCAGCGCGCTGATACCGTCCCGGTCCGCGCCGACCGCGACGACTTGCGCCCCGTAGTCCTGGTCACGGCACGCGTCGATCAATGCCTGCAGGTTGGTCCCCTCACCAGAGACGAGTACCACCAGCTCTGCTGGCCCGCTCGCCGCCGGGGCGCCTTTAAGGCGCCGCCTTCCCTCGTCGCTCGTTCCTCGCTCCTCAGTCCAGGCGGCGCCGCGCCCCGCTGGCTCGCTCAGGAGACGCCCCTTTGGCTCGCTTACCTGGCCACCTTATGGGACGTGGCCGGGTGGTCGGCGGAGGGGGCAGAATAGAGCCCGATGGCCAGATACCAGCCGCCGGGCGGGCGCGGGGCGCCACCGCGAGGGACGCCGCCGGCCCGGCAGCTACCGCCCCCCGAACCCGCCTTGCGGCAGCGAGCCCTGGCGGCCCTGTGCCTGGGCGGGCTCAGCCTGATCGGCCTGGCCCTCGGGCTTGGCAACCTGCACCGTGGCAGCTACGTCGCGGTGCTCACCTTGCTGTTCGCGGTCACCGCGATCTGGCTCGGCGCGGGGGCGAACCGGACGGCACGGCGGGCCGGCACGGCCCGGCCGCGCGGGGCGGTCAGCGGCATCGTGCTCGGCGGATTCGGCCTGGCGTTCAGCGCGCTGTGGCTGCTGGTGCTGGCGGTGTTCTGGCCGCAGCTGAACACGTACTACAACTGCCTGAACGGCGCCAACACGGTGACCGCTCAGCAAGCCTGCCACAGTCAGTTCGACAAGTCGGTCAGCGACGAGATGAGCATACTGAAGAACGGCCACTGAACTCCGCGGCTCCTGTGATCACGAAGTCTGCGTGATCATGACAGCCTGTGCAGCCCGGCGCGCGCGGGTTTCACCAGTCCTGCTAGTCCTGCTCTTCTTCCCCGTCCGCGGCCCAGGGATTGAAGTAGATCCGGTGGCCGTCGGCGTCATCACTCTCGTCGATTAGTGCTGGCCCAGGTGGGCGACCGCCCCCAGCCCCGCGCTTATGGGGGGGTGCCGCGCCCCCATACTCCGCGGGTGCGGCGGGCGGCGTGGGCCGGGCTTGGCCCGCGCGATCGGTGGCACGGCGCAGGATCAGCCAGTTCGCGGCGGCGGCGGCCAGCGCGGCCGTGACGCCGATCTCCAGGATCGCCACCAGACCAACCCGGAATCCGGACGGACCGACCGCGGCGAGGCGGCCGTCACCGAGCGGTCCGCCCGAGAAAGCCGCCGCCAGGCCCACCAGCAGGGCCGCCGCCGTTCCAGCGGCGAATCCCCAGAGCGGTGCCGCCTCGATCACCGGCGTCGGCGCGATCCGCACCGTCACCACCCCGGCGAATATGCCAGCCAGATAGGGCATCGCGAGGACCACGACCGGGACCCAGGCCGGGCCGGACCCCGACGGCAGCGCCGCGAGCATCGGGAAGCCGGGAACCGCGCCGAGCACCGAGCCGGTCGGGGCGACGACCGTTCCCGCGCCGAACGCAAACCCGGGGCCGAGCGTGTAGGCCACGGCCCAGATGATCGCGTTCGGGACGTAGGCGAGCTGGGCGAGTAGCAGCAGCGCCGCGCCGCCCGCGCCAGGCGCGAGCGCGTCGCTGGCCGCCCTGACCCCGGGCAGGTGCACCGCGAGCGAGACGGCCGTCAGCACCGCGCCCACCGTGCCCAAGATGGCGGCCGCGCCGAGCATGCCCATGATGATCGACCGGGGCCGGACGGGCATCAGGTGAGCCAGCCGCGACCACGGGGCCAGCCCGCGGGCGGCACCGAGCCCACCCGCTACCAGGGCCAGCAGGAAGGACGCGGTCACCGCCTGCAGCAAGGAGGGGGCGGCGACCGCGGTCCTGCTGGCGAGCGCCAGCGCGCCCGCCAGCAGGGCGTACGGGAAGGCGAGCGCGACCGCGGCGTAGCCGACGTGGCGCAGCCTGGTGACCGAGCCGACCCGTACCGTCCACCGTCCGGCCAGGGCGAGCAGGGCGCCGGGCAGCAGCACCAGGCCGAGCGGGAGCATGCCGATCCGCCCGGCCCCGCGGACCGTGACACCGACATGGTGGGCGACCAGCCACAGCAGGGCCGAGGTACGCAGCACCCCGCCGAGCCCGGTGCCGATACCGACGTGCGGCGCGGTGATCCAGCCGATCGCGGTCAAGGTGACCAGGACGGCCAGCCCGCTGCCAGCGGCCGCACAGGCGGCGATGCCTCCCGTTACGACCAGCGGCCGGGGAGGTTGCGCCCTGGCCGCGGGCGCGGACCTGCCCGGCGTCCCGGGAACTTCCGGGTCTGGCGGTTCAGGCACCGGCCGTGCTTCGGCGGAAACACTCACAAACCCGATCCTGGCAACAATCGCCCCCCGCCCGGCGGAGGCGCGCCGCCCGCCCGGCCAGCAATAGCACCTACTTCATGATGGCCCGGATCAGCCCGGCGGTCTCGCTGGGGGTCTTGCCGACCCGGACGCCCGCCTTCTCCAGCGCTTCCTTCTTGGCCTGCGCCGTGCCGGAGGAACCCGAGATGATCGCGCCGGCGTGTCCCATCGTCTTGCCTTCGGGCGCGGTGAACCCGGCCACGTAGCCGATTACCGGCTTGGTCACGTGCTGCTCGATGTAGGCTCCGGCTCGTTCCTCGGCGTCGCCGCCGATCTCGCCGATCATCACGATCGCGTCGGTTTCCGGATCATCCTGGAACGCCTGCAGGCAGTCGATGTGCGTGGTCCCGATCACCGGGTCGCCGCCGATGCCGACGGCGGTGGAAAAGCCGATGTCGCGCAGCTCGTACATCATCTGGTAGGTCAGCGTGCCGGACTTGGAGACCAGGCCGATCCGGCCCTCGGTGGTGATGTCGGCGGGGATGATGCCGGCGTTGGACTTGCCCGGAGAGGCGACGCCCGGGCAGTTCGGCCCGACGATCCTGGTGCGGTTGCCCGCCGCGCTCGCGCGCGCCCAGAACTCGGCGGTGTCGTGCACCGGGACGCCCTCGGTGATCACGATGCAGAGCGGTATCTGGGCTTCGATCGCCTCGATCACCGCGTCCTTGGTGCCCGAAGCCGGCACGAACACCACCGACACGTCGGCTCCGGTGGCCGCCATGGTGTCGGCGACCGTGCCGAAGACGGGGACGTCCGCGCCGTTCAGCTCGATGGTCTGGCCCGCCTTGCGAGGGTTGGTACCGCCGACGATCTGCGTCCCGGCGGCCAGCATGCGCGCGCCGTGCCTGCGCCCCTCCGAACCGGTGACGCCCTGGATCATGACCCGGCTCTGGGCGGTCAGGAAGATGGCCATCTCATGCTCCCTTCGCTGCCGTGCTGGCAAGTTCGGCGGCCCGCTGGGCCGCTCCGTCCATTGTCGGCACCTGCTCGACCACGGGTATAGCCGCGTCTGCCAGGATGCGCCTGCCCTCGGCGGCGTTGTTCCCGTCGAGCCGGACCACGATCGGGCGGTCCACCTGGTCCCCGCGCGATTCCAGCATGCCGATCGCCGAGACGATGCCGTTGGCCACCGCGTCGCAGGCGGTGATCCCGCCGAAGACGTTCACGAACACGCTGCGCACGCTCGGGTCGGACAGCACGATCTCCAGGCCGTCCGCCATCACCTCGGCCGAGGCGCCGCCGCCGATGTCGAGGAAGTTCGCCGGCTTGATCCCGCCCAGCGGCTGGCCGGCGTAGGCCACCACGTCCAGGGTGGACATGACCAGGCCCGCGCCGTTGCCGATGATGCCGACCTCGCCGTCGAGCTTGACGTAGTTGAGGTGCTTTTCCCTGGCCCTGGCCTCGATCGGGTCGGTGTTGCTGATGTCGTCGAACTGGGCGTGCTGCTGGCGGAACCCGGCGTTGTCGTCGAGCGTCACCTTGCCGTCGACCGCGAGCACCTGACCGTCGTCGGTGAGCGCCAGCGGGTTGACCTCGACTAGCGTGGCGTCCTCGGCGGCGAACATGGCCCAGAGCCGCTCGGCCAGCAGCGCGGCGCCCTGCGCGGCCTCCGCCGGGATACGGCCCGCCGCGATGATCTCCGCCGCCTTGGCGCTGTCCACGCCGGCGATCGGTGACACCGGGATCCGCGCCACCGCCTCCGGGCTGCTGTGCGCGACCTCCTCGATCTCCATGCCGCCCTGCACCGTGCAGATCGAAAGGAACGTGCGGTTAGACCGGTCCAGGAGGAACGACAGGTAGTACTCGGCCGCGATGTCGACGGCCTCGGCGATCAGCACCGTGTGCACGGTGTGGCCCTTGATGTCCATGCCGAGGATCTGGCCGGCCTTGTCGTAGGCCTCATCGGGGCCCTGGGCCAGCTTCACGCCGCCGGCCTTGCCGCGCCCGCCCACTTTCACCTGCGCCTTGACCACGACCAGGGGATGGCCGTCCGCGGCGAACTCCGCGGCGATCTCGCGCGCTTCTTCGGCCGTCCGGGCGACCTTGCCTCGCTGCACCGGGACGCCGTACTCGGCGAACAGTTCCTTCGCCTGATACTCAAACAGGTCCACGCCTAATCTCCACCATTTCCGCTGCTCATAAGCGATACCGATCCATCGATAAAGATTTCCGGAGCCTAACAGTTCGGCTTTGGCCTCCGCTGGTCTCCGGATGGCCTGGATCAGGATCATCCGGGCCAGCCTAACGCTCCTGGTTGACAGGTGCTTAGCCAGCTCGCCTGGTGCTGGCGGATCAAACGTCACCATGGCGAAGGCCGAGTCCATCATCACTCCCGGCGCGATCGGGCCGGAAACACCGTTTTCAGGGCACACCCTTCCGTACACTGGCGGAATGATCAATGGCCGCCGGATCGGCGTGGTGCTGCCCGCCTACAACGCAGAGGCCACGCTGGCGCGTACTGTGGCCGAACTTGACCGGCAGGTCGTCGACGAAATCGTGCTCGTCGACGACGGCAGCACCGACCAGACGGTTTCCCTGGCTCGTGAACTCGGCCTGGAGCCGATCCGCCACGAACTCAACCTCGGCTACGGGGGTAACCAGAAGACCTGCTACCGGCGAGTGCTCGAGCTTGGCGCGGACGTCGTCGTCATGGTGCATCCGGACTATCAGTACTCGCCTCTGCTCGTCCCGGCCATGGCATCGATGATCGCCTACGGGGAATACGACCTCGTCCTCGGCTCGCGCATCCTCGCCCAGAACTCGGTCGCCCGGGGCATGCCCAGGTATAAGTATGTCGCCAACCGCTTCCTCACCTTCGTCGAGAACATCTTCCTGCAGCAGAAACTGTCCGAATATCACACCGGCCTGCGCGCCTTCAGCAGAACGCTGCTCGTCAGCCTGCCGTTCGACCTCAATTCCGATGATTTCGTGTTCGACAACCAGATCATCGCGCAGGCTGTTTCTGTCGGTGCCAGGATCGGCGAGGTGTCCTGCCCGACTCGCTACCAGGCCGACGCGTCGTCGATCAACCTGCGCAGGAGCATCCGGTACGGCCTCGGCGTGCTGCGGACGTCCGCACAGTACCGGCTGCACAAGCACGGGCTTGGCCGTTACCCCTACCTCGACTTCGACCCCGCCCTGGTGCTCGACCGGCTCCATCCGCCCGTTAACCCGGAACAAGGTGCCAAGCCTGCGGAGAACGCGAGGAACGAGACCGAGCCGGCGGCCAAGCCCGGGGAATAGGCTCGCACAATTATGCTTCACCTCGAGCGCGAGGGGACCCCGAGGAGGATATCCGGTTGCCGAGCAATAACACGGTGGCTTATTCGCGTACCCAGGCGCCGCCCGCCGTCCAGTGCGCCTGGTGCGAGCACCGGTTCGACAGCGGCGACGACCGTCTCACCGGCCGGGTGCGGTGCGCTCGCTGCGGCGTGGCCACGACGTCGCCCTGGCCGAGCAATGAGCAGCTGAGGGCGGCCTACACTCGTTGGTACCGCCCGGCGGCGGGCCGGTTCTCTGGTCTCGGGGACAAGGCGCTTCGCCGCACGCGCTCAGCGCTCGCCGATCGCCTGCACCGGATCCTGCCGCCCGGCCCGGTTCTCGACGTGGGGGCCGGCGACGGGACCCTCGTCGAGGCCTTCGTACGCCACGGCCGTGAAGCCGTCGGCCTCGAGCCGCACGCATCCGGCCCGCACATCCGCAACGCCGAGGTCGAAGAGGTAGACGGGAACTGGTCGGCGGTCATCTTCTGGCATTCGCTCGAGCACCTCCGCCAGCCGGCCCGGGCGCTGAGCCATGCGGCAGCGCTGCTGTCCCCCGGCGGGACGCTTGTCGTCGCCGTGCCCAATGCGACCAGCCTTCAGGCCCGTGCCTTCGGCGATCGCTGGCTTGCCCTCGACCTGCCTCGTCACCTTGTCCACCTGAGCCCCCCGGCCTTGCTGTCCACGATCGAGGCCCTGGGGCTGCGGGTCGAGCGAGTCAGCTACCTGCGGGGCGGGCAGGTGGTCTTCGGCTGGGTCCACGGCCTTGTCGGCCAGCTTCCCGGGCACCCGGATCTTTATGATGCTATCCGTCGCAGCGAGGCGCGTCAGTCCGCCCAGCACCCGGCCCTTCGGCTGTACGCCCTGGCCGCTGCCGTGGTCGCTCTCCCGTTCGCCCTGGCGGCAACCGCGGTCGAGGTAGCGGCGCGCTCGGGCGGCACCATTTACGTCGAGGCGCGGCAGGCCTAGCACCGGCCTGGCCCCTGGCCCGGAGATAACACTGGCCGCGGGCCCGAAGATAACAAAGGTCAGCCGCCCGGATTTTTCAGGTCGACGTAGCTGGGCGGGCTCGCTCCTGCCGGAATAGGCTCATCAGTGTAGTGCGCGAGCTGCTGGAGCAGGTTGGTCCGGTAGATCAGGACGAACCAGCTTGCCACTTGATAGGTCGCGACTGGCTTGCCGAAGTGCTGCTCGAACGCGGCGTACGAGTCCCGGCCACTGTGGTCGGCGACCACGAACCTGGCGTCGTACCGGGACGGGTTGTACCAGAGGGCATTTGTCTCCCAGCCGGGAACGAAGATCTTCGGGTTCTTGATGATGTCAACCGCGCGGATCTTTACCCTGTCGCCGGACTGCGCGGTGACAACCGAGGCATCCCAGTACCCGGCGACGCCATAGGTGAGTCCGTGCGCCTCGAGCCACGCCGCGAGGGGTACGGTGGCCGGCGTCAGGGAGGGCTGAGTGGCCGCGGCGGCCAACGGTACCAGCGCGGCGAGTGCCGCCGCGGTGACCGCCAGCAAGGCCCGCGGCGCCCCGGTAATCCGTGCGGGCACGCAGGCCCGCGCCGCGAGCACCGCCCCGAACGGCAGCACCGCGGCGATCTCGCGGGAGCGGGTGGGCGTCGCCATCACGGAGACCAGGAGCACGCCGATGCTGACGACGATCGCAACGCACAGCAGCTGCTCAGCCCGGCACGCGGTGCGCCAGGTCCAAGCCACCCGCCCCAGGCCGAACACGGCGGCCAGCAGGCAGACCAGCCCGAAACCGGCTGCTACGCCGACCAGCCTGGTGTCCGGCGCGACGACCGCCCCAAACAGGATGCGCACGTCTAGCCAGGTTACGGCCGCGTTATGCGGCCATCGCCGCATCGGCGAGAGCTGCGCCATCGGCGCCACCATGAAGTACGCGCCCAGATGCACCATCGCCGCGCGGAGCAGCGACTCCAACGGCACGGACACGGCGGCCGCCACGACCAGGGCCGCGTCGCCAGAGCGGAGTCTGCGCGCGGCCAGCACACGGTAACCGCAGACCAGCAGGACCGCCGGCACGGCGACATAACGGACGGTGAGATCGCTGAGCTGGCCGGCGCACAAGATCGCGCACAGCAGCGGCGCGGTGAACCGCCTGTCCGCAGCCCGGTCGATCAGCAGGAAGGACGCCAGCATGAACGCGGAGGTTCCGATGTGGTCGGGCTCCTCCAGCAGCAGCGTCACGGACGATGCGGTAAGCAACGGCGTGGCCAGCACCGTGACCACGACCGCGCAGCGGGCAGCCCTGGCCGGACCGCGGCTGTCCGTCACGGCCAGGGCCACGGCGCAGACCGCCACGATCAGGTACGTCAACGCGGATGCCACATGGAAGGCGAGGTTGCCCATCCCGAGCAGCAACTCGACGATCCCGATCAGCGGCAGCTCGAAGAAGTAGAACGTCGCGTCGCCGATCACCCAGCCGTGCAACAGGACGTGACCATGCACCAGGTCCCACGCCTGCAATGCGTTGTTCGCCCCGTCTGAATCCACCCGCGAACCAAGCGAGATCCGCAGGAAGAATGCGAAGAGCGCCAGGCCGCCGCCAGCCCACGCCGCCGCAGCCCACCACCGGCGTGCGGCTCGGCGGATGCCGCGACCTTCCTGGCGGGCGGGTATGTCGAGATCGTTCGCGGGCGGCGCCGCGTCCTGCGCATCCGCCAACTCAGAACCACCCGGATACCGTTTACCAGGACGCATATCAGGACCCTACTAGTGCCGTAGCAGGTTACGTTCGCCCTTTCTCCGCGGCGCTAGGCCGGTTTTCCGCGACCTGGGGGCCGAACGCGGAGCGGACCCAGCCCACGATCTCCGTCGTCGACGCGCCCGGCGTGAAAATCCTGGCCACGCCCAGCCGGGACAGCTCTTCGATATCCGCGTCCGGGATGATGCCGCCGCCGAAGACCACGATGTCGGGGGCGTCCCGTTCCGTCAGCAGCTCGATGACGCGGCTGAACAGCGTCATGTGCGCGCCGGACAGGACCGACAGCCCGACCGCGGCCACGTCCTCCTGGATCGCCGCGGCCACGATCTGCTCGGGTGTCTGGTGTAGCCCGGTGTAGATGACCTCAACCCCGGCGTCGCGCAGGGCACGGGCCACCACCTTCGCGCCACGATCGTGACCGTCAAGCCCGACCTTCGCCACGATCACCCGGATCTTGCTCATAGCGGCCAGCCTAATCGCCGCCTCCCCGGCCGCCCACCCCCAGGTCACCGGCGCAGGTAGGAAAAAGGTCAAGAACAATTCAGCCGAACGGACCGTGGTTTTTAGTCAACGCAGGGAATCCCGTCCTTGGCGGTGACCGCCCCGCCCTGCGCACCGCTTGTGGGGATGGGAGAACTTGAGGACGCCGGGGTGGGGGAGGCGCTGGGCACGGTGGCGTCCGCGCCGAGCAGGATCTCGACGTGCCCCGCCGCCACCGTGGCACTCGCCGCCGCGGTCACGCCGAACTCCGAGGCGATCTTGCTGGCGTTCGCCGCCGAGCCCGTGCCGTAGAGGACCCCGGTGGTCGACAGGGCGCTGGTGTCCGCGATCGCCCCTGGCTTGAAACCCTGTTTGACCAGCGCGGCCGAGACCGCCGC
>Ga0182030_10017239_pt1 | contig 13960 bp, 10 predicted proteins | sample 812S3MmetaG_FD_121299 | JGI IMG/M metagenome (GOLD analysis project Ga0182030, IMG submission 121299) | Permafrost microbial communities from Stordalen Mire, Sweden - 812S3M metaG (Illumina Assembly) | ecosystem: Environmental > Terrestrial > Soil > Wetlands > Permafrost | place: Sweden...
AATCGTCGCGGCGGCGGTTTCCGCCATGGCGAGCGCGGGAACCTCGATCCGCTTGTGCTGGCCGCGCTCGCGCGCCGTCGCCGCCCAGACGAAATTGAGATCGGCCACGGCCTCCGCGACGCTGTCGAAAACCCGGGCCTGTTCGAGGAGATGCACAGCGCCGGCGGCGGCGGCATAGGCGCCCTTGCGCCGCGCGCCCGTACGCGGCCAGCCCTCGCGCGGAGACACCAGACGCAGGTCGGACAGGCCGAAGTTGGCCATGGCGCGGGCGCACATGCCGATGTTGACCGCAAGCTGCGGCCGCACCAGCACAATGGCGGGGCCGCCCTGGAAAAGCGGTTTCGTCCTATCCGTTCCGGCTCCGACCAAGACGCATTCCCGCCAGCAAAAAAGTTGCAAAAAGTTCTTGGCCCTTTTGGCGCATGGAGCCGCCGGAGCGCAAGCGGGCATTCGAAGTCCTACGATTTTCCGATCAGGCCCTCTCCGGGTCGCAACCCGCCCAAGGACGACCTGTCGATCCGTGCGATCGAAGGCGTGACGCTGGCGATCCTGTTGCGCCCCAGCGAATCGATCTCGCCGCTTGTTTGAGCATCAGCGAAAGGCGCATCGCATGCGGGGCATCTTACGGCTAAGCTACGCCATTGCTTAAATTTTTTCGGACGTCCGCCGGGGACGCCAACGCCTTCGTAACTATTACAACCTATGGTTGTTCACCTTTCCGTGACCGGCTTTTTTTAACCCATGACCCTTCAGCCTGAAATCGAAGTCGGCGCGGCGACGGCCGCAGGAGAGGAGTCGTTCGATGTCGGCGCGCGCGCTGCGACCGAGGCCTTGGCCTCGATCCGCCGCCACCCGTTGTCCGTGGTCTTCGTCTATGCTTCCGCCGCCTATGATCTCGAAGAGGTTTTGCGAGGCGTCGCGAGCGTGGTCGGCGACGCCCCGGTGATCGGCGCCACCACAGCTGGCGAGATTTGCGGCGCGGCGCGGCGCGGCGGCGTCGTCGTTTCCGCCTGGGCCTCCCCGCATCTTTCCCTTAGCTGCGCGCTCGGCCGAAACCTTTCGCAGGACGGGGAAGACGCGCTACGCCAGGCCATTTCCTCGCCGTCGATCTCTCCCTATTTCGCTCTTTCCGACGCCTTGTGGCTCGACCTCGCGCATCAGGGAAAATCGGTCTTCGCCGTCGTCTTCATGTCGGGCGGAGCCGAATTCGACAGGGAATTCGACTCTTGCGGCCATGAGATCGTCGAGGCGCTCAAGGGCGCGAGCGGCTCGCGCTTTCCCATTCTCGCCGCCGGGGCGGCCGGCGATCCGCAAAACGCCAAAGTCGGCGTCAAGAGCCGCGGGCATGTCCTGCATGGCCGGGACGCCATCCACGACGGGCTGCTCATCGCGATTTTCGAAACGCGGCTGCAATTCGGCATCGCCCTGACGCATGGATTTGCGCCCGGCGAAACAAGCGCCGAGGTGACGCAAGCCATCGCCGGGGAGGTTCTGACGATTGGCGGCGAGTCCGCCGCCGATTGGCTGCCGGCGATGCTCGGCAAGACGCGCGCGGAGCTCGAAGGCAGGAATCCGTCGCTGGCCGCCAAACGCATGTTCGGCGCGCTGAGCGGTCTGGGCCAGTTCAATCCTGTCGCCGGAACGGAGCTGACCCCGCGCGGCGGCTGCCGCTTCTCCCGCGCGCTGGCGCCGGGGACCATGATCACCACGTTGGAGCCGGCGCGCCAGTCGATGCGTCTTGCAGCCAGCGAAGCCCTGCGCAAGGCCATGCGGCGCGGCGGAATTCAGCGGGCGGCCATCGCCATGATGGGCTATGGCGCATTGCGCAGGCGTTTCATGGGGCTTTCGGACGTTGTCGAGGAGATCGAGAACAGCCGCGTCGTCCTGGGGGATACGCCGCTGTTCGGCTTTTTCGCGGCGGGAGAAGGCGGCGTCACCGACGATGGCGTGAGCCGCTATAGCGACGCCGCGGTGACGGCGCTGGTGCTCGGCGCCGAACTGTCGCCGCAGGGGCGCACAGCCATCGAAGCCGAAAGGCTCCGGCTGGAGATGGCGCGCAAGGTCGAAGCGCTCGAAGCCAGCGCGGGTGAAAGACTCGTGGCGCTGCAGCGAAGCGAGGAGCGCTTCCAGCTCGCCATGCGGGGCGCCAATGACGGGCTCTGGGATTGGGACGTCGTCACAAATAACGTCTTTTTGTCGCCGCGCTGGAAATCAATGCTCGGTTACGAGGACCATGAAATCGAGAACCGTTTCGAAAGCTGGGTCGAATTGCTGCATCCCGACGATGCGGAGACCTCGCAGGCGCGTTTGCGAGAATGCGTGGAAGGAGATGGCAATTTCGAAACCGAATTCCGCTTGCGCCGCAAACAGGGCCGCTATGTCGATATTCTTTCCCGCGCCATTCCCGTTCTGGACGAGAACGGCAAGGTTGTTCGGCTTGTCGGCACGAATGTCGACATCAGCGAGCACAAAAGGATCGAGAGATCGCAGCGCCAGGCCGCCGCCGTCTTCAACAGCACCGACCAGGGGATCATAGTCACCGACGCCAGGGCGCGAATCATTTCGGTCAACCGCGCCTTCACCGCCATCACCGGTTATTCGGAGACCGAAATCCTCGTCGGCGGCTTTCGGCTGCTGCAATCGAAACGACAAAACGCCAGTTTTTACCACGATTTGTGGCGTTCGCTTTGCGAGGACGGACGCTGGCAGGGCGAAATCTGGAACAAGCGCAAGAATGGCGAAATTTACCCGGAATGGCTGACGGTCAGCGCCGTGCGCGACGAGGCCGGCGCGCTTCTCAACTATGTCGGCGTTTTCAGCGATATCACGCCGCTCAAGGACTCCGAGCGGCGGCTGCAGCATATCGCCCACCACGATCCGCTCACCGACTTGCCCAACAGGCTTCTGCTGGCAGATTTTCTGGAACGCTCGGTGTCGCGGGCCCGCCGGACCGGCGCGATGGGCGCGGTGCTTTTCATCGATCTCGACCGGTTCAAAACTGTCAACGACAGCCTCGGCCACGCCGCAGGCGACGCATTGCTGGTGCTGGCGGTGCGCCGTCTGAGAGAACGCCTGCGCGCCAGCGACCTGCTGTCGCGCCACGGCGGCGACGAATTCGTCGTGGTGCTCGAGGACATCGCAGAAGCCGAGGACGCAGGACGCATCGCCGAAAAGCTGATCGCCGCGCTCTCCGAAGAGCCCTTCGAACTGGGCGACGCCCCGGAAGTCTGCCTTGGCGCAAGCATCGGCATTTCGCTCTTCCCGTCCGACGCCGCCTGCGCGGCCGAGCTGATCCAGTATGCCGATACGGCGCTCTATGAAGCCAAGGCGCAGGGACGCGGCAGCTATCGCTATTTCGACAAGGCGCTGACGAAAGCAGCGGAGAGCCGCCTTGACATGGAGGCGCGGTTGCGCCGGGCGCTGGAGCGGCAGGAATTCATCCTTCACTATCAACCGCTGGTCGATCTCGCCACCGGCCGCATCGAGGGCGTCGAGGCGCTGGTGCGCTGGCTGCACCCGGAACTCGGCCTGATCTCGCCGGACAGATTCATTCCCCTGACCGAGGAGACCGGGCTGATCATCCCGCTCGGCCTGTGGGTCCTGCATGTCGCCTGCGCCCAGGCGAAGCGCTGGCGGGACATGGGATTCGGGTCGCTCACCCTTTCGGTCAATCTTTCGCCGCGCCAATTCAATTGCGCCTCGCTGGTCGAGGACGTGCGGGACGTGCTGGTGGACACCGGCCTCCCCGGCTCCTGCCTCGAACTCGAAATCACCGAAGGCGCGGTGATGCAGCGAGGACAAGCGGCCGAAGACCGTCTTGCCGAGTTGAAGACGCTTGGCGTCAGCCTGGCGATCGACGATTTCGGCACGGGTTATTCGTCCCTCGCCTATCTCAAGCGCATGCCGCTCGACCGCTTGAAGATCGACCGCAGCTTCATCAAGGACATGACGGAAGGATCCACCGATGCGGCCATTGTTTCGGCGGTGATCGAAATGTCCAAAAGCCTCGGTTTCCAGATTGTCGCGGAGGGGGTCGAGACCGAGGAGCAGGTCGCGGCCTTGCAGGCGCGGGGATGCGACACGGCGCAGGGCTATTTTTTCGCCCGGCCGATGCCTCCCGAGGATATTTACGACCTGCTGAATGCAAGGCAGCCGCTGCGGCGCGATTTGGTTTTCCGCGAATCAGACAGGGATGGCCTGGCCGCCGCGGCTCAGTAGGAAAGAACAGCTCGAGCGATCGTCCCAAGCCCTTCCGTTTCCGCGCGACAGGACTTCCGTCGGCAGCGGCGCCGCCCATTTGTTGCAGCAAAGCCACAACGAAGTCATTACCTTGTTTAAGCTGCAATTAACCGCTTGTTAAGTTTTAGGTTTTGTCTAGATTGGCGGGCGCTTGGGGGGCGTGCTTGATAAGGATCGGGCGATGCCTGTGTTTGCTACAGAATACTCGGGTGAAGCGGAGTTTCGAACTCAAACAGCGCTTGCAACTCAAACGGAGCCGTCTTGCCCAGCGCGCGAGGGGGTCAGGGCTCTCCTCCTCGATTACGACGCCGAAGACGCCTTTTCATTCTCCAGGCTTCTCGCGCGGTCGCGGCACATCGACTTTTCGATCTCTCTATGCGGCAGCGTCGACGCCGCGAAACACCTGCTGCAAACCATCGCTTTCGACGTCGTATACGTCGATTACTGGCTTGGGTTCGAGACATCCATCGCCTTCATCGCGGAAGTCGCCCGAATGAATCTTCCGCCCATCGTGACGTTGACCGGCGTGGATTCGCCTGATGTCAGGCGTTGCGCCTATCGCGCGGGCGCCGCAGGCTTTTTGGCCAAGGAAAACCTTTCGATCCAGACTGTCGAAAGCGTGACCCTGGCGATTCTTCGCCACAAGCACAGCAATTTTGACGCCTTTCCCTTGAAACTCCCCAAAAGCCTCACTAGGCGGGCGGACGGCCCAATGCTATAGGGCGGCCAAGTCAATCTTTTTTGGCAAGTCCGCACTTTTCTGGGAAGAGGTCATCGCATGAGCAAGATCAAGGTCGCCAATCCGGTCGTCGAAATGGACGGCGATGAAATGACCCGGATTATCTGGCATTTCATCAAGGAAAAGCTGATCCACCCCTATCTCGACATCGACCTCAAATATTACGACCTGTCGGTCGAAAACCGCGACGCCACCAATGATCAGGTGACGATCGATTCGGCCGAGGCGACAAAAAAATATGGCGTCGCCGTCAAATGCGCGACGATCACGCCGGACGAGCAGCGCGTCGAGGAATTCAAGCTCAAGGAAATGTGGAAGTCGCCGAACGGCACCATCCGCAATATCCTGGGCGGCACGATCTTCCGCGAGCCGATCATCTGCAAGAATGTGCCGCGCCTCGTTCCCGGCTGGACCCAGCCGATCGTCGTCGGCCGCCACGCCTTCGGCGACCAGTACAAGGCCACCGACTTCAGGGTTCCCGGCAAGGGCCGGCTTACCATCAAGTTCGAAGGCGACGACGGCACGATTATCGAGAAGGAAGTATTCAAGTTCCCGAGCCCCGGCGTGGCCCAGGCCATGTACAATCTCGACGATTCCATCCGCGATTTCGCCCGGGCGTCGCTGAACTACGGCCTTTTGCGCAAATGGCCGGTCTATCTCTCGACCAAGAACACGATTCTGAAGGCGTATGACGGCCGCTTCAAGGATCTGTTCCAGGAAATATTCGACGCCGAATTCGCCGAAAAATTCGCCGAGGCGAAGATTACTTACGAGCATCGCCTGATCGACGACATGGTGGCCTCGGCGCTGAAATGGTCGGGCGGCTATGTCTGGGCCTGCAAGAACTATGACGGCGACGTGCAATCCGACACCGTGGCGCAGGGCTTTGGCTCGCTCGGCCTGATGACTTCGGTGCTGATGACGCCCGACGGCAAGACGGTCGAGGCGGAAGCCGCGCATGGCACGGTGACCCGCCACTACCGCGAGCATCAGAAGGGCAAGGAAACCTCGACCAATTCCATCGCCTCGATCTTCGCCTGGACGCGCGGCCTCGCCCATCGCGCCAAACTCGACGACAACGCGGACTTGCTGAAGTTCTCGCTGACGCTCGAAAAGGTTTGCGTCGACACGGTAGAATCCGGCTTCATGACCAAGGATCTGGCGCTGCTGGTCGGCGCCGACCAGAAGTGGCTCTCCACAACGGGATTTTTGGACAAGATCGACGAGAACCTGAAGAAGGCGATGGCGTAAGCCTTATCCATCTCGTTAGCCATCTTAAGCGGGCCGTTTCGGCCCGCTTTTTTATGCCGCGTGAGCCGTCAAATGTGGTCTTGGGCCGTCGCCGCTCAGGCCGGCAAGGCCGCCTGAAACCATTCACACCGCCTGCCGGCGCGCCCGCTCCATGGTCGAAAGCGCGTAAAAACCGCGTGCGGTCGAAATGAGCCGGCCGGACTTGATCATTCTGTGTAATTTTACAGAAAGATTTCCCTTTGTAATTTCATAGCCCATTTCGCAAAGAAGCTCGAAAATGGCGTCGACATGCATGCCGGAGATCTCGCCCTCGAGCAGCTCGACGATGGTCGGCTCGATCTCGCCCATTCGATCGCCGGACTGCCGCCCGACGACCGAGAGCTGCGCTTCGCCGCCAGGAATTCGGCGACCGGCCTGCGCGTCGCCCGCCGAGACCAGGAACTCCACCGCCGACCGGCGCAACTCGAGGCCGGCCGCCGGATCCTTCACGGCGAGGCCGGATATATTGACCTCGATGCGCGCCAGCAGCCGACGGACCTCCTCGCGCGCCTCCCGCGCCGCCAGGGCGAGAAATTCCGCGTTCTGCTCGAATGACCCGGACATTGCCCCACTCCCTCAACTTTGCAATCAGCCTTGTTTTCTTCGCCCGGCGCACCCGGCGACATTCCCAGCATGGAAACGACAGGCGAAAAGAACATACAGTAAACAAGCCGCAGTGTGAAAAATTCTAGCGTGATCACGCCAATTTTACGATTGGAAACTTTACAATCCGAGCGGTATGCTTAACAATAGCAACTGTAAATTTACCATCTTGAATGAAAATTTTACACCTCACCTGACCGATGGAGGCAGAAAATGAACAAGCGATGGTTCGGTGGCAAAACCCCGGCGGAAGCCGGCGTCAGTCTCGTCCAGTCCCTGTTCAGCCCGCTCTTCGGGCCCGCGTACGCCGCCGAGCCTCTGGCGCCAGCGCCGGCCGCCAACCTTTCCGACAGCTCCGATACAATCTGGACCGCCAGCCTCCACCGCGCCGACGGGTTGCCGCCTTTTCTGCTCTCGATCAACATGGTCGCCGGATCCTGCTCGGCCATGAAATTCCAGACGCAATTCGAGGCGCGCGCCGCAGAGCGGGATTGCGGCGATTCGCTCCGCCCCGAGCTTTGACCGCGCTTTTCGGCGCCGCAAGGTCCCGATCCTGAACTTGCAACGCCTCGCAATCTCAGGCCCAGACGACCTATTCACCACTGACGCAAAGGATTTTCAAACGATTGTCGCACAGCCATTGTACCCGCCCCATGCGCGATATATAAGGGCCGCGCTTCTCGTTGGGGAGATTTGGACGCATGGCCTCGGCCGCTCAAACTGATTCTTACCGCCCGTCGGAAGACGAACCGTTCATGAACGATCGTCAGAAAGAGTATTTCCGACGCAAGCTTCTGAATTGGAAAGAGGAAATTTTGAAGGAAGCGCGCGATACACTCGCCACCCTTCAGACTGAGAGCGAGAATCACGCCGATATCGCGGATCGCGCCTCTTCCGAAACAGACCGCGCCATTGAATTGCGGGCGCGCGACCGCCAACGCAAGCTGATCGCCAAGATCGATTCCGCCATCGGCCGGATCGACGATGGCACATACGGCTATTGCGAGGAAACCGGCGACCCGATCTCGCTCAAGCGTCTCGACGCCCGACCGATCGCGACCCTGTCGATCGAGGCGCAGGAACGGCACGAGCGCCGCGAGCGCGTTTATCGCGACGACTGACGACACGCGATCGATGCAAAAAACGCCGCCTCTCTATCCGGGGCGGCGTTTTTGTTTGCAAGGGTCTCGATCCCTTACTTGTTCAGCGGCCGGCCCAGCAGCTTGGCCATTTCCTCTTCCAGCGTCTCCAGCGGCTCGAAATCCGGCTCCGCTGGCGGCGGGGGCGGCGGCGGAGCCGCAGCCGGAGCTGACGGCGCCCTGGGAATGCCTGGGAATGCAGCGCCGAAGTTCGGTTTCGGCGCGGCGGGCTCGGGCGCGGGCGGCCGCGGGGGCGCGGCTTCGACCGGCGGCGGCGCGAAGACCGGAGGCCGCGAGGCGGGCGGCTCGCTGAGCGGCGGCGGCGCAAGCGGATCGGAACCGGCCGGCGGATTGGCGCGCCGGGCGATCGGCGGCATCACGAAACGCGGACGCGGCGGCTCCTCGCCTTTCAATCCGGCTGGAAAAGCGGGAGCGGAAGAGGGGAAGCGCGGCGGAGGCGGCGAAAACGGCTTGGGCGGAGCGTTGGGCGCCGGGCGCGGCGGAAGCTGGAAGCGCGGCGCCGGGCGCTCCACGGGCGCCGGCGCCTTGGATTCAGTCGCGGGCGCGCGCGTTTCGACAGGCGGGGGCGCCTGAAATTCTATCGCGGGCGTTTTCTCAATCGCCGGCGCGGCTTTGGCGAAAAGATCGTCCTCTTCGCGGGTCTGTTCGGCGGCGCGCTTGAGCGCAGCGGCCAGTTCCGGCTCGTCGGCGGGGGCCGACGGCGGCGCGGCCAGCGCGGCCTCTATGGCGGCGATCAGCGGCGGCGAGACGAAATCGTCGGAGGCGTCATGATATGACGCGTCATGGTCTGAGGCGTCATGGTCGGAGGCGTCATGGGCGGCCGGGACAGGGCCTCGCGCAAAACTCGGCGGCGATTGCGGAGCAAAGACGGAAGGCGCAAGAACGGCAGGCGAAACGGCGCGCGTGGGCGGAGGCTCCGCCGTGCGCTCGGCCGCCGCCGCGACAGCGGCGGCGATCGGGACCAACACGGGCGCGGCGGAATTGCCGTGGGCCTCGGCGCCGCGTGGCGTCCGCCCCTCGCGCGCTTCGACTCGAACGATGCCGGATTCGATCAGCACGTCATTGGGCCCGCCGATCAACACCAGATGCTCGATATTGTCGCGCCGCACCAGCATCAGCTGGCGATCGCCTTCAAGCTCGAAGGTCTCGACGAAACCAAGGCGCAATTGTCGCGAACGTGGGCCACGCGGCAGGCGCCTACGCAAGTCGACAGCGATTTCGATGATTTTCAGGATAAGGACAAAGGCGACGAGAAACGCCACGCCGGCCAACATCCACGAAACCATCGGATGACTCTTCAAAAACTCGTCCATAGGCGAAGCTCGCCTCCAGCTACTCGAACCCGTTCACTCCTATTTATAAACCAAGGAAACGGCCGCTGCGCAAGAAAGGTTAATGTTTGGTTAACGCGCATCGGGCAAATTCCGAGCCATCGACGACATTCCCCTTTCAACGAGACCACGAATCCTTAAAATTGTTCCGTTATAACGCCTGCTGCACCGTCTCGAGCCAAGGCTAGACATGAGCCCGACCCCCACGCCATCAAGCCTAGACCGGTCCGAACGCTCGGGAAGCCCGGGCCTGGTCGTGCTGCTGGCCTTCTGTCTCGTCGGGGTCATGGTGGCCTTTTCCTTCATGCCGCACGAGGACGCGACGCGGCTGATCCTCGCGCTGCTGGCCTTCCTCGGCTTTATCGGCATTTCCGCCCTGCTGGCTTACGCCGTCGGTTTTTTGCAGCTGTCCGGCGCCCAGGCGCGCAATGACGTCACAAAAATCATCGCCGACACCAGTCCCGACGGCATGATCGTCACCGAAGGCGAATCGCGCATCATCTACGCCAACGAGACCTACATGGCCTTGGCCGGGGCAAGCGACGCCGCCGGCCTGCGCACCGTGGACCGGCTGTTTTCCGGGGCGCCGGAAGTCTCGGAGCCGCTTTACCGCCTCGCCCAGGCGGCGCGGGAGGGCAAGCGGGCCGCCGAGGAATTGCGCCTGACGCCGCCGCTGCTGGGAGAAGGCGCCGTCGGCTGGTATCGCATCCGCGTGCGGCCGATCGAGCGCGCCTCGGGGCCGCAGGCCGCTCTGTGGACCATTTCCGACGTCACCCGGGAGCGCGAGCGCCATGAAAACGTCTTCCAGGAGCTGCAGCACGCCATCGATTTCCTCGATCACGCGCCGGCCGGCTTCTTCTCGACCGATCCCGGCGGCAATATTTCCTATATGAACGCCACTCTGGCGGATTGGCTGGATTTCGACCTCGCCCAGGTGGGCTCGGGGGGGCTCGCCCTGCGCGACATCGTGGTGGGCGACGGCGAGACCCTGCTCGCGCCCGGCATGGGGCCGGCGGGCGCCGTGCGCACCCAGCAGATCGACCTTGACCTGCGCCGCCGCGACGGGTTGCGCCTGCCGGTGCGGCTGCTGCACCGCGTCGCCTATGGCCATGACGGCCAGCCCGGCGCCTCGCGCACCCTGGCGCTCAACCGTTCGCCCGGCGGCGAACCCGCCGAGGAGGCGCGCGCCGCCGAAGTGCGCTTCGCCCGCTTCTTCAATTCGACTCCGATGGCCATCGCCACCGTCGACAACATGGGCGTCGTGTTGCGCTCCAACGCGGCCTTCGCCAAGCTGATGCCCGGCGCGCTCAGGGACCAGGGCGGCCGCCGGCTGATCGCCAATGGCGTCGCGGAGGCCCACCGCCCCGCCCTGCTCGCCGCGGTTTCCGTCGCCGCCACCGGCTCCGAGGACAATGCGCCGATCGACGCCGCCATCGAGGGCTCGCAGCGTTCGACGCGGCTGTTTGTCACGCCCAATGAGGAAGCGGACCAGCGCGGAGCGGTGATCTTCGCGCTCGACACGACGGAAGAGCGCAATCGCGAGGAGCAATTGCACCAGTCGCAGAAAATGCAGGCGGTCGGCCAGCTCGCCGGCGGCGTGGCGCATGATTTCAACAATGTGCTGACCGCGATCATCGGCTATTCCGACCTGCTGCTCGCCAATCACCGGCCGACCGACCCGTCCTTCCAGGACATCATGCAGATCAAGCAGAACGCCAATCGCGCCGCCGGCCTCGTCCGGCAGCTGCTGGCTTTCTCGCGTCGCCAGACGCTTCGTCCGCAGGTTTTGCAACTCGGCGACGTGCTGGCGGAGCTGCAGATGCTGATGCGCCGCCTCGTCGGCGAGAAGGTCGAGGTCGATTTCAAACAGGGCCGCGATCTCTGGCTGGTCAAGGCCGACCAGAACCAGCTGGAGCAGGTGATCATCAACCTGATCGTCAACGCCCGCGACGCCATGCCGAACGGCGGCAAGATCTTCATCCGCACCAAGAATGTCGAAGCGGCGGAATGCGCCGCCTATAACGAAAAGCAGCTCCCGGCCGCCGATTACGTCGTCATTGAAGTGGAGGATGGGGGCACCGGCATCCCCGCCGACATCCTTGACAAAATTTTCGATCCCTTCTTCACCACCAAGGAAATCGGCAAGGGCACCGGCCTCGGCCTGTCCATGGTCTATGGCATCGTCAAGCAGACCGGCGGCTTCATCTTCTGCGATTCGCAGGTGGGACGCGGCACGACCTTCCGCATTTTCCTCACCCGCCACATTCCCGCGGACGTCGTGGACGAGGCGCCGAAAGTCGAGGAGAAGAAACCCGCCGCCGATCATACCGGGCATGGCGTGGTGTTGCTGGTCGAGGATGAGGAGGCCGTGCGCTCCTTCGGCGCGCGGGCGCTGGCCTCGCGCGGCTACACGGTGCTGGAGGCTGAAAACGGCGTCGAGGCGCTGCGCGTGGTCGAGGAAACCACGCAGCGCATCGATCTCGTCGTCTCCGACGTGGTCATGCCGGAAATGGACGGCCCGACCATGTTCGGCGAATTGCGCAAGCGCGGCATCAAGTGCCGGGTGATCTTCGTCTCGGGCTATGCAGAAGACGCATTTTCGAAAAACCTGCCGGAAGGCGAGGATTTCGGGTTTTTGCCAAAGCCGTTTACGCTCAAGCAGCTGATCGAGACGGTGAAGGAGAATATGCGGTGAGAAGGCGAGAGCGTTGCAAAACCCGCCGGCTGCCTCCACCTTATTGCTCGTGATGAAAATACGCCTGCTTCTCCGCCTCGCGCTCGCCCTGCCCTGCCTGCTGGTCGCGGGCTTGGCCTGGCGCGTGCTCAAGGCCGAGGACGCCACCGCTTCCGATCGCGGCGATCTCTGGAGGGTCGTGCATGATCTCTGCTCCCCGATGGACCGCGTCACCGGTCTGCCGCTGCCCTGCCTGAAGGTCAAACGCGGCGACGGCGTCGCCGTCATCCGCGCGCCCACCGACGTCCATCGCATCATCGTCGTGCCCATTCGGAAAATCCCAGGGGTCGAAAGTCCGCTCCTCCTTGGCAATGAAGGCCAGAATCTCTGGGCAGCGGCGTGGAGCGAGCGCCAGACGGTCATCGACGCGGCGCGCCGGCCGCTGGGCTGGAGCGACATTGGCATGGCTGTCAATTCGCGGGAACGCCGCACCCAGGACCAGTTCCATATCCATGTCTCCTGCGTCGATCCGCGATTGCGGCGTGCGCTGGAAATGCATCCGCCGCGCCGCAGCGGCTGGTTCAACCTTGATCTCGGCCCCTGGGCCGACCATTATCGCGCCAAGCGCATCGAATCCCGCGACCTCGACCGCAACCTGTTCCGCATGGTCGCCGAGGAATTGCCCGGCGCCAGGGAAAGCATGGGGCTGCAGAGCCTCGCCGTCATCGGCTATGGCTCGGAAACCGGCGAACATGGCTTTCTGCTGCTCGATTCGGGCGACGGCGGCCATGCCGAGGAATTGCTGGACCACAGCTGCCAGGCCGAGCGGCGCTGAATTCAGGAACAAGGCTTGACCGCGAGAGTTAGGCTTTCACGGCCGTCTGCCGGGATATCCGACCCAATGCCTCAGGACCCGCGTGAGAATCACATTTTGATGTGCGCCCCCGATCATTTCGAGGTGGCCTATGTCATCAATCCCTGGATGGAGGGACAAACCGCGAAAACCGTCGCCGACCTCGCGTTGGGGCAATGGACGCGGCTCTTGGTCGAAATCGAGCGCCACGCCAGGATCAGCCTTTTGCCGATCCGCCCGGGCCTGCCGGACCTCGTCTTCACCGCAAACGCCGCGCTGGTGAAGGGCAGGACGGCGCTGGTCAGCCGCTTTCGCAGCATCGAGCGTCGCGGCGAAGAGCAGTTCGATCGGCTATGGTTCGAAACCAATGGTTATCTTGTCCTCGACCCGCCGCCGGGAACCTTTTTCGAGGGCGCGGGCGACGCGCTTTACGACGAGGCGCGCGATTTATTTTGGGTCGGCAGCGGCTTTCGTTCCGGCCCCGATATCGCGCCGCTGGTGCAGGACAAGCTGGTCAGCCGCGCGGTCGGCCTGACCCTGGTCGATCCGCGCTTCTATCACCTCGACACCTGCCTGAGCCCGCTGCCTTCAGGCTATGTGCTGTATTTTCCCCACGCCTTCGACGCGCCCTCGCGGAATTTGATCGAGAGCCTGGTACCGGAGGACCGGCGCGTCGTCGCCGCCGAGGACGACGCGCTGAAATTCTGTTGCAACGCCGTCGTGCTGAACGACCATGTCATCATGAACGACGCCTCCGAAGGGCTGCAGGCCCGGTTGCGCGCGGCGGGGCTGGTCCCGGTCATCACCCCGCTCGGAGAATTTTTGAAGGCCGGCGGCGCGGCGAAATGCCTGACGCTCAACCTTTGAGGTGGGTCCGGCGAAATTAACCCAAATCTCGCCCAAACCACAAAAAGAACAAAAAAAGAACTTGCGTGAAAGAACAAATCGCGTACATTTGCAACCCAGAAGCTGATTGCATCCCCCGCATATCACTGCCAAAAGGATCGAGCCGATGTCGCAAGCGAATCTCCGCCTCGTGGAAGGAACCTCCGTGGACAAGACCAAGGCTCT
>Ga0182030_10017240_pt1 | contig 13959 bp, 12 predicted proteins | sample 812S3MmetaG_FD_121299 | JGI IMG/M metagenome (GOLD analysis project Ga0182030, IMG submission 121299) | Permafrost microbial communities from Stordalen Mire, Sweden - 812S3M metaG (Illumina Assembly) | ecosystem: Environmental > Terrestrial > Soil > Wetlands > Permafrost | place: Sweden...
CGAACTTTGCAGGCTCAAGCGGTAGCACGACGATGACGGTGACGGCACTGCCATCGACGATGACAGTTACGCTCACACCCACAACTGTGACAGCGGGAGGAACCACTACGGTGACCGCGGTGGTTTCAGGCTCGGGTGGAATCACTCCTACCAATGGAGTGAGCTTCATCCTGGGAAGCATGGTGATAGGAGGTAACGCCCTTAGCGGCAGTTCGGTGACAAGCAGCATACCCGTGACTTCGAGCAGCGGATTTGTCGCCGGTTCGAATACCATCACGGCGAGCTACGGGGGAGATGGAAACTATTCGCCTTCGAGCGCAACCGCGACGGTGACCATGGTGCCGACGTATTCGCTTTCTGCTCTCAATCCTGCTGCGATGAGCCCTGGGAGCAGCATTCCTGTGCCGATTACCGTGACCTCCAATGGCTATGCGGGGACGGTGAGCTTCGTGGCCGTCTCCAGTGGTTCGGGAGTTTCGGCGAGCGCAGCTCCGGTGACGATCAACAGCAATGGAACGGCCACGGCTACACTGACGATCAAGGCCTCCAGCTCTGCGGCGAATCATGTGCCGGTGCGTCCGTGGAAGAGCGGCGGGACATTGGTATTCTGCGCAGTTCTGCTGGGCGTGCCGTTTACAGTACGGCGGAAGTGGGCGCTGGCCGTGCTGCTGATGGCGGGAGCAATCGTGGCGGCGGGCTTCCTGGTTTCCTGCAGCGGCGGGGGTGGTTCGAGCGCTCCGGCGGGGCCACAATACTTCAATGTGACCGTAACTCCGACGGGGACGGGTACGGTAACGAACTCGCCGGGAGTGATCGTCTCTGTGACCGTGCAGTAGGTCTCGTCATTGGATGTTAGGATTTTATGCGAGGTAAGTCATGAAGAGAATGTTGTTGTCAGTCGTGACGTTCTGTTTGTTCTGTGGCGCACTGGCCAGTGCGCAGGAGATCACTGTGGCGGCAGCCGCCGATCTTACATCTGTTTTTCCGCAAGTGGCTGCCCAGTTTGAAAAAGAGACAGGCCGGAAAGTAAAGATAAATTTCGGTTCCTCCGGGCAGTTCCTTCTACAGATTGAAAACGGCGCGCCTTTCGACATGTTCTTCTCGGCTGACGTACAGTACCCGCAGCGTCTCGAAGCAGAGGGACTTACCCAGCCCGGCACAATCTACAAGTACGCCGTCGGCAAGCTCGTTCTTTATGTACCCAACAACTCTTCGTTGAATCTCGGGCAGGGGTTGCGGGCGTTGCAGTCAGCGGAGGCGAGGAAGATTGCGATTGCCAATCCTCAGCACGCACCGTATGGCCGCGCGGCGGTTGAGTCGCTGAAGAAAGAAGGGCTTTACGACTCAGTCCAGAGCAAGATTGTGATGGGGGAGAATATTTCGCAGACTGCACAGTTTGTTCAATCCGGCAACGCCGACGCAGGGTTGCTTGCGCTCTCGTTGGTGTTGAGCCCACAAATGAAAAGCGCGGGACGTTACGTCGAGATTCCAGAGTCCGACCACGCTCCTATTGAACAGGCTGCGGTGATTCTGAAGAATTCCAAAGACAAAGCCACTGCAGCTCTCTTCCTGGAATTCGTTCGCAAGCCGGAGATCGTGAGCCTTATGTCGCAGTACGGATTCACTCTTCCCGGCGCAGGCGCAAAATCCAGGTAGGTATCCGCCCACCGCGTTAAGAAGGAGTCCATGTGTCGACATTAGGGTTGATTGAATACGAGGACGCAAGTCCTGAAGTTCGCGCCGTCTACGATGACATCATGACCACGCGCAAGATTGACCGGGTGAACAATTTCTGGAAGGCGATTGCGCACGATCCGATTACTCTGAAGCGAACGTGGGAGAGCATCAAGCAGGTGATGGCACCGGGTGCGCTCGATGCGCTCACCAAGGAACTGATCTACGTTGCCGTGAGCGTTACAAACAACTGCGGATATTGCATCACAACGCACACCGCATCCGCCCAAAAGAAGGGCATGACGGACGCCATGTTCGCGGAATTGATGGCGGTGATCGGTATGGCAAACGAAGCGAACAATCTGGTCACCGGATACCAGGTGGAGATTGACGAGCAGTTCAAGAAGACATAAGAGCGCATGACCTGCGCCTACGCCCGAGTTCGCCTCGCCTGACCCTTATGCGCGGGTGTATTGTCCGTGAAAGTGCCCGGCTGCTTTGCTGGATACACCTTCCGCGATTCCGGTCTAAACTAGCAGGCGAAAGGAACCGACATGGATCTGCTGCACATGGTGCGGGGCTGCACGTTTGATGACTTCCTATTCACTCCCCAGTATGGACTTCTCGCTCGCAGAGATCCCGACGGAGTGGACCTATCGACGAGATTTACCGAGCACCTGACCATCCAGCGTCCCCTGATCTCCGCAAACATGGACACGGTAACGCGAGCCGCGATGGCGGTTGTGCTGGCCGAAGAGGGCGGAATCGGCGTGATCGACCGCGGGTTTCGGGCGGGTGATATTCAGCCCCAGGTGACGGAAGTGGCGGCGGTCAAGCGCACACAACATGGAATCATCACCGATCCCCATACGATTTCAGGCGAGCAGCGCCTGGGCGATGCGATCCGGCTCATGGAGCAGACCGGAGTCGGAACGCTGGCCGTTGTTGACTCCGAAGGCAAATTGACTGGTCTTGTGACCGAGCGTGATTTGCGCTTTGTGAGTTCGGAAGGGTTTGTGTGCGAGCGCATGACGCCGCTTGATCGTCTGGTTGTCCACACTGGCCTGATCTCCTTTGCTGACGCGGAGCAGGTGATGACACAGCGAAAGATCAAGAAGCTGCCACTCGTCAATCAAGACGGAACTCTGCTCGGCATCATTACCGCGAGAGATTTGCTGAAGCATACGCAGCATCCCTTTGCGACCCGTGATAGCGGAGGGCGGCTATGCGTGGGTGCGGCAGTTGGGGCGACGGGCGATTACCTTGAGAGAGCGGCCGAAGTGATTCGCGCAGGAGCGGACGTGATTGTCGTCGACATCGCCCACGGGCATTCGCGCGTGATGGAAAACGCGATCGAGGGTTTGCGTAAGCGCTTCGGCGCGATCGAACTGGTTGCCGGCAACGTGGCAACGGCGGAGGGCGCGCGCTTTCTTCTGGAACGAGGCGTGAACGCGATCAAGGTTGGAATCGGTCCCGGCGGCGGTTGTGCCACGCGACTGACAACGAACTTTGGAATGCCGCAAGTGGAAGCGCTGGTGCAATGCCGCATCGCCGTTGGCGATCAGATTCCATTGATTGCTGACGGTGGCGTCAAGCGGGACGGCAGCATTGCCGCGGCCCTCATGTTCGGCGGCGACTCCGTGATGCTTGGATCGGCCTTCGCGGGCACGGAGGAGACGCCCGGCGAGGTGGTTCTGAAATCGGTGCTTGAACCCGAGTCTCAAAAACTCGTGAAGGTCCCGTTCAAGGTGTTTCGCGGAATGGCTTCGATTTCGGCGGTTCGAGACCGGCTCGACCTGGAGGAGGCCAATCAACGCGAGTTGGAGGCAATCGGAGCTGAGGGAATCGAGGTCAGCGTACCGGCGCGAGGCTCGGCCCGCACGGTTGTCCACGACATGCTTAAGCACCTCTGTTCGGCCATCAGCTACAGCGGTGCGCAAAGCCTTCCAGAACTGCGGCGAAAATTCTGGTCGAATCCGGAAAAGTATGTTGTGAAACTCACACAGCCGTCGAGGGTCGAGTCATTTCAACGGTAATTGCGGCGGCCTGCATCGAGGACTTCGAGAGGGGCACTGGGGTATGGGCGAGCGGGGCGTCATCACGAAGACCAACGCCCGCCGCTCGATTCACGAACTTGGCAGACTACCTGGGCCGGAGTTCACCCATGAATCATTCTTCGGGTCATCAAATAGAACGTTGTAGCCGCGCTGGAAGAGTCGCAAGTGGGTGCGCATTGCATCTTGTGCTTTCACAGGACTGTGTTGCCGCAATGCTTCGAGAATCTTGATGTGAGTACGGTGGGCATATTCCATCCCCTCTTCCAGGAGGAGACTCTTTGTGATCAAGTCCATTGACTGCTCACGAATGCTGGAAAGAATGTTATTGAGGACCTCATTTTTTGCTGCCATTCCCACGCGGAGGTGGAAAGCCAAGTCGAGTCGAGAGAACTCGGCAGAATCGCGGATAAACGCCTTCATCTGCCCCACGAGCAACTCCATCTCGCGAAGTTCTTCTGGATTGACTCGTTTGGCGCACAAGCCGACGACTTCTGTTTCGAGAATGAGGCGAGCCTCAACGAACTCACCAAGCGTCTTTGCGCTAGTCAGGAGACCGCCCTTCAGCCAGGTGGTGGTTAAGTATGGCGAGGGTTGCTCCGCGACATAGCTTCCGCCGCCTGCCCTGATGCGGATCAAACCGATGAAGGCAAGTGAAGTAAGCGCCTCGCGTAAGCTGGAGCGACCGACGTTGAACACCTTGCAGAGTTCTGCTTCGGAGGGGAGCTTTCCGCCGGGGGCCCAATTGCCTTCCGAGATTCGGGAAGCAAGCTGTTTCGCTAACTGTTCGCTTAATGTAGTCCGCGGCAGTGGAGAAAAACCGGTTGACGACGAAAAATTCATGGATTCACCAATAAGGGTTGAGCATAGGGAATAAAAAAGAAGGAATCAATTCTTGTCCGCTTGTCTGATGAGCAGATGTATGCTACTGTTCTTTTGATCGGACCCTCAAATGGTAGCGCGCAGTTAGAATCCTTTGTCTTTTATTGTTATAAGTGATCGCAATCCATATTCGCAATCAATAAGGGCTAGCAGGGCGCTTAAGACCGAGGTGTAGAGGCTGCAGATTGTTGCGGCCGAAGTCCGATCACGGAGGAAGTCGTGACGGTGGCCAAGCGTGCTGCATTTCAAACATCTTCCTGGCGTTCATCTCTGGTCGCTGGCAAGTCTCGGTTCGCTGCTCCCATCCTATCGGTTCGACCACTCGCGCGATCCACTGCAACTGCCTTGGGCAGCAGGGGTGGGCTGGAGCCATCAGGTTTGAGCGGCAACTCAGGAGGCAATTGATGCCTTCGTCTGCGATCCTTGTGCCATGGGCTATGTGGCCACTTCTGATGGGAATAGGCCTGCAGCTGATAGTGGCGAAGGCGTTCTCGCCTCGCGCCAAAGGAGTGCTGGCGTTCCTGAGCTGTCTGGCTAGCCTCGGCGCAGTGCTGGGTACGTATCCGGGGGTTCGCGATGGATCAGCCATTCACCTTCATCTGGGGACGTGGGACGGCCCGCTGGCGCTGGTGCTGCATGTAGATGCGCTCGGCCTGTTGTTTGCCTTTATGGCCACGGGAATCGGCGCGCTGGTTCTGCTCTACTCCATTGACTACATGGCCCACGATGCCTCGACGACACGGTTTTACAGCATCATCCTGGCATTCATCGCCGGACTTGTGGTTCTGACCTACAGCGCAAACCTGCTGATCTTTTATCTTGGATGGGAGCTGGTTGGGCTCTGTTCATTCAGCCTGGTGGGCTTCTGGTACAAGAATCCCGAGGCGGTGAAGGGCGCACGCAAGGTTCTGCTGATGACGCACCTGGCGGGCTACGGACTACTGGCGGCGATCCTCATTATTTATGCTCGGACGGGCAGCACGCTGTGGACGGACGCGGCGGTGGGCCGGTCGATGACCAGCGGCGTTTTCGTATTGATGTTGATTGCACTGGCGGCGAAGTCCGTGCAGTTCCCGCTGCACACCTGGATTCCGGAAGCGATGGCGGCGCCGACTCCGGTGAGCGCCTTGCTGCACGCGGCGTGTTACGTGAAGGCCGGGGTTTACCTGGCGGCGCGCATGCACAGCTTTACGGTGTGGCCTGAATCCTGGGGCATCATCATGCTTTGGGTGGGGACGGTGACCATGCTGGTTGGCGTGCTGTATGCGCTGGTGCAGACGGACTTGAAACGGCTGCTGGCGTTCAGTACGGTCAGCCAGATTGGCTACATGATTACCGGGATTGGCCTGGGCACTCCGCTGGGCATTGCGGCCGGCCTGCTACATTGCATCAACCATGGATTTTTCAAGAGCAGCCTGTTCCTGGCAGCCGGCTCGGTGCAGCATGCCACCGGCACTCGGGATATGGATGAACTTGGCGGTCTGGCGGGGAAGATGCCGCGCACGACGGCGGTGTGGATGATCGGTGTGGGCAGCATGATGGGCATTCCGTTGATGAGCGGCTTTGCCAGCAAGTGGCTGGTTTATACCGCCGCGTTGCAAAAGGGAATGGTGATTCCCGCGCTGGCCGCCTGGATTGCGAGTATCGGCACGGTTTATATCGGGGTGAAGGCGACGAGTTCGGTGTTTCTGGGTAACACGCAGGAGCGCACCAAGCACGCGCATGAATCTCCGGCGTTGATGACGCTGGGCATGGGACTGCTAACGGTAGTGACACTGGTTCTCGGCGTGGCGCCGCAGGTCGTGATCCGGTTGCTGATTAATCCGGTGTTGACGGCTCTGGGCATGCCTCCGGCGGTCGGAGTTTCGTGGTTCGGAATGACGGACGCGATGGGAAGCTGGTCGGCATCGATGGGCTTGGCGATGGCGATCGTGTCGGCGGTGATCGGCGGCATTGTGTATCTGGCGGTGGTGCGTCCGGCGCGGACGGTTGTGGCTGGGCGCGCGGGTGCGGCATGTGCAGGCGCAGGCAGCGGGGTGTTCACCGGCGGCGGCGGAGCGTTCACGGGCGGTGAGCCAATCGCTGGTCCGGCCAAGATGCCAGCGGGAGATTTTTCCGCGGTACTGAAACGGCAGTGGGCACCGATTCTCAGCGCCTTCGATGTAGACGCGTTCTACATGGGATTCTGGCGTCCGATTCTGGATTTCTCGATTCGGCTGCAACAAGCGATCTCTTGGGTGGAAACAAACGTGATCGCCGCGATGGTGGTCGGGGTCGTTATCGTTCTTCTCGCGGTTTACAGAGAGATTCCAAATGCGCTTCGGATACCGATGGTGGGCGGGGAACGCGTGCCGCTGCTGATCGCGATTAGCAGCGCGCTGGCTCTGCTGGCACTGGTGGCGACGGCAGCGGCTTCAAAATCATGCCGGAAACTTGCCGGCTTGATGTTCGCTGCCGGAGCTCCCGCGGTGCTTGGCCTGTTGGTTGAGTCCGCGGCGTTGCGCCTTGTACTGCTGGAGGCGTCCTCATTTCTGGCGCTGCTGCTGGTTTGGAAGTGCGCGAAGACGAAATCTGCGGCATGGACTTTTGCGACCGTAATCGTGGCCTCGGCGGCGACGCTGATTCCGGGGTTGTTGCTGCTTGAGCATGGCAACGCCGAGCTGGCGCGCACGCTGCTGATTGCCGGCTTCTTTCTGAAACTTGGCATGGTTCCGTTCCTGTGGTTGCCGACGGTTGTTGAGAAGGTGCCAGCGCTGGTGATCGGACTGGTGATTTGCGTTCTTGATATTGCTGCCTTCGGCGAGCTTTGCGTGGTGACGAAAGCTGCGCCATGGATGCTTGAGCCGAAGGGCTTGTGCCTGAGCGTTGCGGCAATCTCGGCTTTTGTGGCTGCTCTGCTGATGCTTGCGCAAAAAGACGTGAAGCGGTTGCTCGCGCTCTCGACGGTGGAAGATATCGGATTCCTTTGCTTCGGCCTAGTTGCGTCAGCCACCGTTGGATTTGAGGGAGCGGTGCTGGGCGCGGCGACGCACGCATTAGCCAAGGCGCTTCTGTTCATCTCAATCAGTTCTCCTGAGGCGAATGGTGACCTGCGAAGCACCAGCCGCGGACTGGCATCGCGCTATCCGGTGAGTGCGGCGGGTTTCCTGATTGGCATGTTGGCAGTGCTGGGTATTCCTCCGACGATTGGCTTTGCCGGACGGTGGCGAATTTATGAGATGGGAGCGCAGTTGGGAGCGGGCTGGCTGGCAGTTCTAATCGCGTCTTCAATGCTTGCACTGATTGCGTATGTCAGGGCCCTGACCAGAATGTGGTGGGGAGTTTATCCGGCAGAAGACAGCGTGGGATTGGCACCAGCAGTGGAAACCGGCACTGCGAAGACGTGCATTGTGATTCTGGGAGCGCTGCTGGTACTTGCCGGCGTGGCGCCTTCAGTGCTGAGGATTTTGACGTGGGGAGCGAGATGAAGGTGCTTGAGAAGTTATTGAGTCACTGCCGCCAGAAGAGCCCGTGGCTCTTTCATATGAATTCCGGAAGCTGCAACGGCTGCGATATTGAGCTGGTTGCGAGCATCGCTCCGCGTTACGACGTGGAGCAACTCGGTATTCATCTGGAGGGAAGTCCGCGCCACGCCGATATTCTATGCATCACCGGTCCGGTGACCTATAACACGTTGGAAGCGGTGAAGACCGTATACGGACAGGTGCCGCGTCCGAAGGCGGTGGTTGCGCTTGGCTCCTGCGCGGCGTCATGCAATGCATTCGCCGGCAGCCCGACGGTAGTGGGTCCGTTGCATCGTCACATACCGGTGGATGTGTATGTACCGGGGTGTCCGCCACGGCCCGATGCGATTATCGAGGGCATTGCGAAGGCGGCTGAGTTGTTGGGCCATTCCGAGCGAAGGCCTCTGACCGATGAAGATGTGAAAGATATTCCGCCGTGTGGTGGTTGTGAAGCGGCTGCGGCAGAAGGAGAAGAGCCATGCAGGTAACGACGGCGATTCTTCGCTTGCTGATTTTCCCTGGATTATTTTTCGCGGTTCCGGCGGCGTGGCTGTTTTTATACATCGAGCGCAAGACGATTGCGCAGATGCAGCAGCGCATTGGACCTCCGTTGCTGCAGCCTTTCTACGATTTTGTGAAGCTGCTGGGGAAAGAGCCGCTGAAACTTGGTGGCATCCAGGGTCTGCTGATGAGGGCGTGGCCCGCATTTTCGGTTTCAGTTCTGATAGCGGCGCTGGCGTTGATTCCGGTGTTTCCGAGCAAGGGCGGTTTTTCCGGCGACCTTATTTTGCTGATCACACTGCTGGAGCTGCCCTCGATGTTTTACATGCTGGCGGGCTTCACCTCTCGCTCGATCTACGGCAAGGTGGGCTCGATGCGCGAGGCTTCACTGAGCCTGTCAAGCAATCTTCTGTTTCTGACGGCGGTGATGATGATCGCGGTGAGCGCGCATACGTTCCGGCTCTCAGAGCTTGCGGTGCCTGCGGCATCTCCGGCGCGCTGGCTGGGACTGGCGGCGATCGTCCTTTGTATTCCGGCAAAGCTGCGGCTGAATCCGTTCTCTACATCGAGCGCGGAACAAGAGATCTACTCCGGGCCGCTGACCGAATACAGCGGGAGCGATCTTGCGCTTTGGGAGTTGGCACACGGACTGGAATGGCTGGCACTTTCAGGGTTCGTGGTATCGCTGGCATTTCCGCGCACCGGTTTCAAGATTGCGGATGCGGGAATTTTTGCTTTCCTTTGCATTGCACTGGTGGTTCTGCTGGCTACGGTAGCGGCTGCCACCGCCCGATTTACGATTGACCGCTCGGTGCGCTTCTACTGGCGCTGGAGCGTGGCACTGGCCGTCGTTTTTCTGGTGTCAGCCGTTGTATTCAAGGGGTAAATACTTATGAGCATCCTTCGTCTTCTTATCAATAATATCTGCGACGGCAGCATTACTCTTCCGTATCCGGAACGTCCCCCGATCCAGAGCGCTTTTCGTGGCATGGTGCAGAATGCGCCGGAGGAATGCACGGGATGCGGTCTTTGCGCGTATGTCTGCACTTCCAGCGCGATTACCGTGCAACGTGCGGCAGATGGATTCCGGTGGAGTTACGATCCGGGCCAGTGTACATTTTGCGCACGCTGCACGCAGCGCTGCCCCAAGGGTTCGCTCACGATGCAGGAGACTCGTCCACCGATCTATCAGCAGCACGGCGGGTTGAAACAGTTTCACGACGTTAAGAAAAAGAAGAAAGCGGCGGTGATTTCCCCCGGCAGTCCGCAGCCAGTGGAAGCGACTTCGTAAGCGGGATGTCGTCGCGGGAGCAGTAAAGGAGAAGTTGGATGAGTGAAGGTGTCGTGATGCCGGTTAGAGAGTTACGTTTCGATACGAGTCTGCTCGAGTTGCGGGCAGAAGATGGATGGGAAGAGAAGAATGGCTCCTGGTGGGTTGCCCCGGAGACGCTTGATCCACGGGCGATGACGCGGTTCATGCTGGCGCAGGATGCGCGTTTTGTGACCGTGACGGCGATTGAGCGGGAGGGCGGCGAGACCGGTCTTGCTTATCACTGGGACTTGAAGGGCGCGATTCTTACTTTCTCGACGCAGACGCACGAAAACAAGTTTCCGAGCATCAGCGATCTGTGCCCGGCGGCTGATTGGCTGGAACGCGAAACCTACGAGTACTTCTCCGTGGAGTTCACGGGCCGCACCAGCAACAAGCAACTGATGCTGAGGCCTGGGCTGGAAGCTGGCCTGAATCGCAGACAGATTGGAAAACCATGAGCTACCGAATTCCGATTGGACCATTCCATCCGGCACTGGAAGAGCCTTACAAACTTGACCTGGTTTGCGAAGGCGAAACCGTGCGTGAGGCCGAACTGCATGTTGGCTTCAACTTCCGCAACATTGAGTACCTTGCCGAGCGCAGAAATTATCAGCAAGTGATTTCGCTGGTGGAGCGCGTTTGCGGCATCTGCTCCAACGTTCACTCGGTGACGTTCTGTATGACGGTGGAGCGTCTGCTGGGCCTGGAAGTGCCGGAGCGCGCGCAATACATTCGCGTCGCCATGGCGGAGCTGGAACGGCTGCATTCACACATTCTGTGGGCGGGAATCGCCGCCAAACTCATCGGCTTCAAGACGATGTTCATGAGCTGTTTTGCGATGCGCGAAAAGGTGATGGATATGCTGGAGGCGATCTCTGGCAATCGCGTGAATTATGGCATGAACTGTATTGGCGGCGTGGTGCGCGACATGAGCGACCCGGGCGCGATTCTTGGTGTTGTCGACGCGATTGAGAAAGAGCTTGTGGGTTCGATCATTCCGGTGTTCACCACGAACTCTACGGTGCGTGACCGGTGCGCCGGTATCGGTGTACTGACGAATGAGCAGGCAAAGTCGATGGGCATTGTGGGACCGTTGGCACGAGCTTCGGGAGTAGCTCAGGACCTGCGCCGCGATGCGCCTTACCTGGTATACGACCGGCTGGAATTTGACGTGCCGGTGCAGACCGATGGCGATGTGCGCGCAAGACTGGTGGTGCGGGCTCTGGAATTGCTTGAGAGCTGCCGCATTCTTCGCCAGGTGATGCGCGACATGCCCGAGGGTCCGATTGCGGTGTCCACGGGTGCTCCGCGCTTGAAGGTGCCGGCCGGTACGGCAGTGGCCCGCATTGAAGCACCACGCGGTGAGGTATTTTATTCGGTGACTGCAAACGGAACCGATATACCGCAGCGGGTGAAGGTGCGCACGCCGACCTTTGCCAATATGCCTTCGATGCAATGGGCGGTGGTCGGCGCACAGTTGGCGGACGCTCCGCTGATCCAGGCTTCGATTGATCCGTGTTACTCCTGCACGGATCGATAAGCGGGGAGTTCTGATGCCTGCAAGAAATCTAAGATATCAGCTTGTCTGATAAGCGGATATATTGTAGAGTATGCTCACTTCTCCAGGATGGTGTTCACTTCGAATTGCGGAATGCGCATCGTTTCTCCTGACGAAGGATCCACAACTGAATTGCACTCTACTTAGAGTTCCTCAGTCAAGGCTGAGGAATTCTAAGTAGAAGTTCCGGCGCGCCCGCCAAATCGCTTTACCTCCTCGCAACGAGCCCAACCTAAGCTCGCCTGACCTGCATTGTTCGTGAGTTAAAGACTTCAAGAGCATCATTTCCCCCGGCCAAAAAAAATGCAAAGTCATCATCTTTTCAGCTTGTCTGACAAGCTGATGTGTAGTAATGTTTGGCACGCTACCCGCTAAACACACAAGTATTGCGGACCGGGAAGAGTCATACCTTATCCAGGTCCACACAGCCCAGCGATGGAGGTTCTACTTTGAGTTCTTCGACCGTTCTCCCGTCACCCGCTCGGAAACACCCGGCTCCCCTGCCTTCTCAACCTAAGCCTAATTATGTTGTAGCTGCCTTGGTCGTTGCTTTAGGTGTAATCGCGTCAGTGGTCATTTTGAGACTGCCTGCCCTTTCCTCCGCTTGGCAGCAGAACTACGATCCCACCGGGCATTGGTTCCTCTCCACCATCGTGGCTGCAATTCCAATTGTTGTGCTGCTGGGAACGCTGGCTCTTGGTCACATCAAAGCACACTACGCAGCTCTTGCGGGATTGTCCGCGGCTTTGATTGTTGCCATCTTTGGATTTCATATGCCAGCTCGGCTGGCAGGCGCGACTGCCGTTTATGGCGCCGGTTATGGCCTCTTTCCCATTGGTTGGATCGTTCTCAACGTCATTTTCATGTATCAGCTCACTGTCGACTCGGGACGCTTCACCATCCTGCAGCACAGTCTGACCGGTATTACTCAGGACCGTCGCCTGCAGTTGCTCTTGATCGCATTCTGCTTCGGCGCATTCTTTGAAGGTGCCGCGGGATTTGGTACGCCCGTGGCCGTTACTGCGGCATTGTTGATCGGACTTGGTTTCAAGCCGTTGCAGGCGTCGGGTCTGTCGCTGATTGCCAACACCGCGCCTGTCGCTTTCGGGGCGTTGGGGACCCCAATCATTGCGCTGGCCAAGGTTACGGGATTCAGCGAAGTAATGCTGTCTTCGATGACTGGGCGTATCCTCACCCCGTTCTGCATCCTGGTTCCGTTCTGGCTGATCTGGGCCTTTGCCGGTTTCAGCGGAATGCTGGAAGTCTGGCCTGCAATCCTTGTCGCGGGTGTCACCTTTGCCGTTCCGCAGTTGCTCGTTTCCAACCTGCACGGCCCCTGGGTGGTAAACGTAGTGGCTGCGGTTATCTCCATGCTCTGTTTGACCGGCTTTCTGCTGATCTGGAAGCCGAAGAAGATATGGAAATTCGAAGGACAAGAGGAAGAAGAACAGGCAGAGCTGGCTCGCGGAGAGATCAAGCAGTCCTACACGCGAAAGGAGATCACACAAGCCTGGATTCCATGGGTCATTCTAAGCGTCATCGTTTTTGTGTGGGGCACGCAGACCGGCAAGCTATGGATGAATACTCCCGAAAAGATATTTACGTCGACCTCAAGTTGGGCGACCAAACCGAGCCAGATCACCAATCCACAATTCAAAGTAACGGTGCTGAACAATATGGTGGAGCGGGTTCAACCCGTGGTGCCGAAGCCTACTAAGGAGCCCGCAGTGTTTGGCCTGAATTGGTTAAGCGGGACAGGCACTGGAATCCTTTTTGCCGCCATCATCTCTGGATTGATCATGGGACAGAGCCTAGGAAAGATCTTCTCAATCTTTCTAAGGACAGTTGTCAAGGTTCGTTTCTCATTGCTCACAATTGCGGCCATGCTCGGGATTGGAATGCTCACGCGTTACTCGGGCTTGGACGCCACGTTGGGTCTGGCCTTTGCGCGCACCGGCCATCTGTATCCATTCTTCGGAACGATGCTGGGCTGGATGGGCGTTGCGGTTACTGGTTCGGACACTTCGTCCAACGTGCTGTTCGGCAGCCTGCAGAAGATTACCGCACAACAAATTGGAGTTTCTCCGGTGCTGATGGCGTCGGCTAACAGTTGCGGTGGCGTGATGGGCAAAATGATCGACGCGCAGAGCATCGTTGTGGCGTCAACAGCAACCCAGTGGTATGGGCATGAAGGAGACATTCTGCGCTATGTCTTCCTGCATTCTTTGGCCCTGGCTGCACTGGCTGGTGCATTCATTTTCATGATGGCGTACGTATATCCGTTTACCCAGCTCGTGGTCCATTAGAGCTATATGCAAAGCAGTGCGGCGGGCGGCAAGTCCGCCCGCCGATAAAGGAGTCTCATGAGCCTAACGATAGAGTCTTCCGCAACGATGGAATTATTCAAGATGCGCGCCGAAGCAGTGAGCGCACAGGTACAGCGAGTTGCAAACAAGGAACTGGCGCTGGAGTTGC
>Ga0182030_10017241_pt1 | contig 13958 bp, 14 predicted proteins | sample 812S3MmetaG_FD_121299 | JGI IMG/M metagenome (GOLD analysis project Ga0182030, IMG submission 121299) | Permafrost microbial communities from Stordalen Mire, Sweden - 812S3M metaG (Illumina Assembly) | ecosystem: Environmental > Terrestrial > Soil > Wetlands > Permafrost | place: Sweden...
ACGGCCGGCAGGAGCAAGGCCAGCCCGGCGGCCCACCGAGACCGTCGAAAGATCAGTCCAAGCAAGAGCGCCGGCGACCAGGCTCGTGTCAGCCCACTCAACGCGGGCAATGCTGATTTTGTGGTGCCGCCGCCAGCGATCTTGAGGGCTACGGCGAAGGGATCATCGACCAGACCATTCAAGCGCTGGCCCAGCGTGATGACCGAATATCCAAGCGTGCCGGCGGCCAATATCGGACGACGGAACCATAGGAGAGCCCACGTTGCCGCGGACCACGCCGACGTCTGTAGCGGCCACAGATTGTCTGGGTGGCGGCGAGCGAGCGGTCCAGCTGTCGTGCCGTAAAAGGTGCGGCGAGCGAGCCATTCGCGCGTCGAAGTGGGGCCGCTATGAGCCACCACCGAGTCGGGCACGTAGCGCACCTCCCAACCTGCTTCGACCATTCGCCACACTAAATCGACGTCCTCACCGCCCCGCAGCGCCTCATCGAAAAGCGCTGTCCCGGCCACACTCCGACGGACCACCATGGCAGCACTGGGGATGTAGGGAATGGCGCTGAGTGGTCGGACCAAACCGGGCGCCGAGCCACGGTCAAGCGACGAACGAACGGCCTCGTAGCGGACGAGCGCAGTCGGGGATTCGACGTGAGCGGGGACGATGCGAGGAGCCACGACGGCCACCAGAGGGTCATCGAAGTGACCGAGCAGAGGCAACAACCAGTCATCGTTAGGTTCACAGTCCGAGTCCACAAAAGCCACCAAAGGCGTGTCCGCCATCATCAGCCCGGCGTTTCGAGCGCCCGCAGGTCCCAGGTTCTCTGGCAAGGCAATGAACCGAGCCTCAACGCTCTTGGCAATCGCCGCAGTCTCGGAGGGATCCGCCGAAGCATCATCGACCACCACGCAGGCCAGTCCCTTGAGCGACGCCAGGAGACGTTGCAGCTGGGCTGGACGATCCCGGACGGGGATGACCACCGTGACGTCACTGGCTTCGTAACCGCTCGTGGTGGGTTGGGGGAAGCACACACCAGCCGATACCAAACGCCGGGCCAACAGCTGTTCGATTCGTGTTTCGCCAACTGCAGCGCCGGCAGTCCACTTGGCGACAAGGGCCTTGCCTCGGTCAGACAGGCGGAGCAGACGAAGTGGACTTCCGCCCATCAGCACATTTCCGCCATTGAGTTCCAAATTCTGCGGGGACATGGTGAGATGGACTGAACCGGGAAGGGGAAGCTTGGCGCCGTAGGGCGCCTTGGTGAGAGGAGCCGGAGGTATTGAGTTTTCCCTGTTCGGACGCGGCATGGAGCAATCTTGCCAGGGCCAAGCCCCCTGGCAGCGGGCGATAGGCTGGCCTTTGACGTGGAGGAGCCCATGACACTGGCTGAAGACACTGACCGCCAAGACACCGACGACCTGACTGACGACGACATTGACGACCTGTTGGTCGAAGAAGTGTCGATCGACGGGATGTGCGGCGTCTATTGAGCGTGACCGACGAGCGAGTGTCACCACCCGCTCACTCCTTTTCACTGGACGAGGCTTGGCGGCTCAATCCACACGTGGCCCTGCGTGACGAATCCTTTGGCGCGTTGGCCTACCACTACGACACCAGGCGACTGCTGTTCTTGAAATCCCGGACGTTGGTCGAATTGGTGTCGTCGTTGGAGCAGTTCGAGAGCGCCAATGCGGCCCTCGCCGCGCTCATCCCTGAAACCGAACGGACGCAGTATGGCCGTGCCCTCGCTCGACTCGCAGCATCAGAGGTGATCGATGTCCGTTGACCAAGTGAGCGATACTCTCCCGCTCCGCCAACGCTTCACGCAGGGGTTGGATGCCCCGATCTGCCTGACCTGGGAGCTGACCTACGCCTGCAATCTGGCTTGTGTGCACTGTCTGAGTTCCTCGGGTCGGCGTGATCCGATGGAACTGACTCCAGCCGAAGCTCGTTCGATTGTGGATGAGTTGGCCGATATGAAGGTGTTCTACGTGAACATCGGTGGTGGCGAGCCCATGTTGCGGCCCGACTTCTTCGACTTGTTGGGCTACGCCGTGGACAAGAAGGTGGGAGTGAAATTTTCCACTAACGGGACTCGACTGACGGCGGAAAAAGCACGCCGGCTGGCCGCCATGGATTACGTCGACGTGCAGATCAGCATTGACGGTGCTTTGGCCTCAACGAACGACGCCCTGCGCGGTGAAGGATCCTTCGGAGCGGCGCGTCAAGCCATGGAGCATCTGGCCGAAGCGAACTTCGGCCAGTTCAAAATCAGCGTGGTGGTGACCCGGGAAAATGTCAGCCAACTCGACGAGTTCTCCGACATCGCCCAGAGCTATGGCGCCCAACTGCGCTTGACCCGATTCCGACCGTCCGGCCGGGGCGTGGAGACCTGGGAGTCACTGCACCCGACGGCGGAGCAACAGCGCACCCTCTACTACTGGTTGCGTGATCGACCCGATGTGCTGACCGGCGACTCCTTCTTCCATCTCTCGGCGTTGGGCGAACCGCTCGATGGCCTGAATCTCTGTGGAGCCGGACGGGTGGTCTGCTTGATCGATCCAGTGGGCGACGTCTACGCATGCCCATTTGTCATCGACTCTGAGTTCCTAGCTGGCAATGTTCGGAATCACGGCGGCTTTGCTGAGGTGTGGCGAAAGAGCGATCTCTTCACCGAGCTGAGGGAACCCCAAAGTGCCGGGGCCTGTGCATCCTGTGGTTCCTATGACGCTTGCCAGGGCGGGTGTATGGCGGCCAAGTTCTTCACCGGACTCCCCTTGGATGGCCCCGACCCCGAATGTGTGTTCGGCCACGGCGAAACAGCCTTGGCGGCGCGAGCGGCTGACGCACTACCCGCAGTGGCTATTGGTCACTCCAAGGTCGATGCGAGCGGTGTCCCCATTCCGATCCCCACCCCCGTACGATTTCGGACCTCCGTTCGCGCCTAGCGCGATCGCGAGCCATGACGTACCTCGAAGGGGCCACCTGGCCCGAGGTCGCAGCCATGGGGCGCCGTCGCTTATTGGCCTTGCCATTCGGCTCGCTTGAACAGCACGGTCCGCACCTCCCGCTCAATACCGATACTCGAATCGCCCAAACATTGACTGCTCGTCTCTGTGCCGTCCGTTCCGATGTGGTGGCGGCGCCACCGATCCCCTATGGAGCCAGCGGTGAACACGCACAGTTTCCGGGCACATTGCTGGTGAACCACGAGGTATTGGGCAACGTCTTGACTGAGCTGATTCGTTCGGCCCGTTATGCGTTCGCTGGCGTCATCGTCGTCTCCGCCCACGGAGGGAATAGCCAAGCGCTGGCCATGGCTCGCCACCAGGCGGAGATCGACGGCGATGTCGTGGTGTTCTGGTCCCCAGCCGTACCAGGGGGTGATGCCCACGCCGGGCGCACCGAGACTTCGCTCATGATGGCCATTGACCCCAGCGCGGTGCGAGCCGATTTGGCCGAATCCGGGAACACCGAGCCAATCGAGGTACTCATGCCTCGTTTGCGCGCCGAAGGCGTGAGGCCGATATCGTCCAACGGCGTGCTGGGAGACCCCAATGGAGCAAATGCAGATGAGGGTCACCAACTCCTCAGTGCGATGACGGCCGATCTGGTTGCCCGGGTGGCGGCGCAATGGCCCACGATCGGTGCCGACACATGAGCCGCATCGCGCTGGTCACGGGTGCCGCCCGTGGCATCGGCGCCGCCACCGTCGATCGATTAGTGGCCAGCGACTGGCGGGTTGTCGCGGTTGACGTGTGTGCCAACGATCCCGCTCTCGCGTACGACTTGGCCTCAGCGGAAGATCTCGAATTCCTGGGTCACCGTCACGGGGCCAAGCTGCGCACGCTGGTTGGCGATGTGCGCAGCCGATCCGACATGAATGCCGCAGTGGCCTTAGCCGTGGGGGAGTTCGGTGGTCTCGACGCCGTAGTGGCTGGGGCCGGCGTGGTCAGCGGTGGACCGCCGCTGTGGGAAACCGGCGACGCCCAATGGGACATTCAGTTCGATGTCAACGTCTCGGGCGTGCGACACCTGGCCGCGGCCGCCGTGCCGGTGCTGCTCGAAGCTCCGCAACCCCGCCAGGGTCGAGTGGTGGCCATTGCTTCGGCCGCCGGAACTCTCGGGCTACGTCGCTTGAGTGGGTACAGCGCCTCCAAACACGCAGTGATTGGCCTGATTAAGGCGTTGGCCGCCGACTTGGCTGGCACTGGCATCACGGCAAATGCCATCTGCCCGGGCTCGACTCGGACACCCATTCTCGATGCGTCGGCCGCCGTCTACGACTTGGCATCGCCGGAAGAATTTGCTCACCAACAGTTGGTGGAGCGGCTGCTCGAACCGGAAGAACCAGCCGCCTTGATTGCCTGGCTCTGTGGACTCGATTCGAGCGGTGTGACCGGTGCTGCTCTCTCGGTCGACGGTGGTCTGACCACATCATGAAGAGCAACCATGGCTGAGTGCACCCACATCGATCAGATCGCCGAAGTCGATCCGCAAACGCCAACCGGCTGCACGGCCTGCCTCGCCGTCGGCGACTCCTGGGTCCATCTGCGCCTCTGCCTGAGTTGTGGTTTCGTCGGCTGCTGCGATTCGTCAATCAACCAGCACGCCACGGCGCATTTCGAAGAGGAGCATCACCCACTCATCCAATCGTTCCAGCCCGGCGAAGACTGGATCTGGTGTTACGTCGACCAAGTCGTCGTCGATCAGCCGTAACGATTCAGGCGCCCTGCCCATAGGTAGTAGAGCGGTCCTGCGTTCGTTCCTGCCCCACGGCATGGACCGCCCGCTTCAGGTCAGTCACCAAAAATGGAACCGTGGCCGCACTGCCAGCGTGCACAGTCGCATGCAACGAATCGGGACGATTCTGCCGATCGAGGTACCAGCCGTCGGCACTGAGTCGTTCCCCGACGGCGAATATGTCGAGCGACTCGGGATCTCGCGCGCCGAAGGCCAACACGGTGGCCGGCGGGTCGCCTCGCACTTCGAGGCCATCAATGGCTTCTATCCCGGAGCGAAGGGTCAGCGCCGCATCGTGGGCCGTGCGCGTGAGGTCCAGATAGCCGTCGAGACCGATGTGCATGAGCGCAGCCCACGCGGCCGCGATGGGTCCGGCCGGTCGGGTGCCGGCCATGGCGGTCGACGCGTAGAAGCCACCCAACCAATCAGAGGTGGCGAACACCTGATGTCGGGCCAGCTCGTGAGTTCGGTACAAAATCACCGAGACACCCTTGGAGGCGTAGCCGTATTTGTGAACATCGGCCGACATAGACGTCACGCCCGGCACGCGGAAGTCGAACGGCACGGCAAACCGACCGAGCTGAGTCAGAAAGGGCAGCAGAAACCCACCCATGCAGGCATCGACGTGGCAAAGGATGCCGCGCTCGTGGGCCAAAGCGGCGATGTCGACGATGGGGTCAACCACGCCATGGGGATAGGTCGGCGCCGAACCGACCACCATGATGGTGCGATCGGTCAACGCATCAGCCATGGCGTCGACATCGGCTCTGTAGGCGGCGTCAACCGGTACCCGGATCAACTCGACGTCAAAATAATCGGCTGCCTTGGTAAATGCAGCGTGCGCACTCTCCGCCACCACCACCTGTGGATGCTGAATCTCTCGGTCTTGGCGAGCTACGTCGCGAGCGGTTTTCACCGCCTGGAGCAGGCTCTCGGTCCCACCCGAAGTCAAGTAGCCCTCCACACCACCGCCGCTGGCCGGTTCATCGGCGCCCAGCAATGTGGCGGTGTTGGAGACGATGTCGTGCTGCATGATCCCGATGCTGGGGAAGGCCAGCACGTTGAGGCCGTTCTCGGCGCTGTAGAGCGAGAGGGCATCTTGCAGGAGCTCGTGGATGTCGTCGCCCGCCGAGTAGACCAGGCTGAAAACACGACCTCCTCGCCAATCCTGGTCGTCCCCCTTCATGTGCATGAGTTGCTGCATCACTTCGCCCCGAGGCAGTCCGTGTTGAGGGATCGGGGTGTGAGGAAACAGAACCATGTGCGCTATTCGATCAGGTTGTAGAGCGTGGAGTCGCCCTGGAGCGCCACGCTTGGACGTCCATCGAGACCTTGAATCGGCGTTCCGGACGTAGTGACTCGCTGCATGCGACGTCGTTCCTCGCCGTAATCGAAGATGGCGTAGTGCTGGGTTGACCGGTTGTCCCAAATGGCGACGTCGCCCTCTTCCCAGGTCCAACGCACCGTGTTTTCGGGGCGCGTCACATAGGACTGCAGCATCCGGATCAGGTCAACCGATTCGGCGGAGTTGTGACCGACCAGGCGATGAGCGAATCCGCCGAGGAGGAGCGCGCGCTCTTGGGTCTCGGGATGGATGCGCACCACCGGGTGTTCAGTCTCAAAGACTTCGGCCACAAAGGCGGCCAAGTTGGCCAAGCGAACCGCACCAATCTTGGCCCGCAGCGCCACGACGTCGGCTCGGCCGTAATCGTGACCGTTCGAATGCACGGCGCGCAGGCCGTCGGCCATCCGGCGCAGGTCCTCCGGTAGGTCGGCGTAGGCGGCCACAGTGTTGGCCCAGATTGTGTCGCCACCGATCTCGGGCAGGATCATCGCCCGGAGAATCGAGAACATCGGCGGTCGATCAACGAACGTTACGTCGGTGTGCCAGTGGTTGGCCGCTCCGCCAGCCAAGGAGTCGAGATCAAGAATGAGCTCTTCCCCGTCGACAACGGGGAGCGTCGGGTGGCCCTGGGTGAGCGGTCCCAATCGTCGGGCGAATTCGATCTGCTCGCGAGCACTCAGGCCTTGGCGGCGAAAAAACACCACTCGGTGCGCCAAGAGCGCAGCACGCACTGCTCCGATCTGATTGTCGCTGGCGTCTCGAAGCGAAATCTCGGAGAGTTCCGCTCCGATCCTGACGCTCAATCGACGCACCTTGACCTGGGTTGAGGTGGTATCGATTGCCATGGGCGCCTCCTTGCTTGACTCCAGCCTGGCCAGGGTCTTTCGCAATTCTCTATCAATCCAGCCCGATTTGGAGTGTAGACCCGGCTTGGCGAAATGGGACAGCGCTGCGATGCACCGGTTGCCGCTAGCTTGGCCGCCGGACGAAGGGGGCACCGATGAAGTTCGCCGTCACATTCGGCGTGTTGCGCTCAGATATGTGGACCGATGCCGCAGTGGCGGCCGACCAGTTGGGGTTTGAGTCGATCTGGCTGCCTGAACACTTAGTCCTTCCGATCGACATGGCAGGTTCGCCCTATGCCGGGGTGGATCATCCTCCTGTACCGCCCCATACCAAGCTCTTCGACCCGGCGGCGCTTCTATCTTTCGTGGCCGCCAAAACTTCAACTATCCGGCTCGGCACCTACGTGTACCTCCTCGGGTTACGGCATCCGTTCATTACGGCTCGAACTTTCGGCACCTTGGACTGGCTCTCGGGCGGGCGGGTCACCATCGGCGCTGGGGCAGGTTGGCTCGAAGCGGAATGGCGAGCAATGGGGATCGACCCCTCCACTCGAGGGGCCCGACTCGACGAAGCCATCTCGGTGTGTCGACGGTTGTGGATCGAGGAGACAGTGACTCACGACGGCGAGAACTTTGCGTTCGATGAAGTGGCATTTGATCCCAAACCGGTTCAACAACCCATCCCGATTCACATCGGAGGAGAGTCTCCGCGAGCGCTCCGACGGGCCGGACAATTGGGCGACGGGTGGATTGGCATGAGGGCGACCCCAGAAGTCGTGGCGGATTCGGTGGCCATCATTCGACGTCATATGGAAGCGGCCGGTCGAGCCGATGCGCCCTTTGAATGCACGGTGGGCGGAAAGTGCGAGTCAGAAGAGGACATCGCTACCTGGGAAGCCGCCGGAATCGACCGACTCATTGTCTCGCCGTGGCAACGGTCGAGGGAAGCACTCGAAGGCATGGAGACCTTCGCAAAGCGGTTCGGTCTGGCCACGTGAGCCTGCTTGGTTTGGAAGGGAAAGTCACACTGATCACCGGTGCTGCTGCCGGCATCGGCGCTGCCACCGCGGCCATGTTTGCCGAGCAGGGAGCGGTCCTGGCGTTGTGCGATCGGGAAGCGGGCTTCAGCGATGGGGATGGCCCATTTCGTCGTGAGCTCGATGTGCGCCATCACGACGCCATGACGGAATTCATCGCTGCCGCGGTCGAGGAGTTCGGCCGGATCGATGTCGTGGTCAACAATGCGGGCGGCACGTTCGCCGCATCGGTCCTCAATGTGTCGGTCAAGGGTGAGGCGGCACTCATCGCTGAGAACTTCACCCAAGTCACCCATCTCGTGCGTCAATGCGTGCCGCACATGCCATCTGGTGCGTCGTTCGTGAACGTCACCACCATTGAGGCGCACCGAGCGGCCCCCGGTTTCGCCGTCTATGCCGCCATGAAGGCCGGTCAAGCCAACCTGACCAAGACCTTGGCGCTGGAATTGGCACCGTTAGGAATCAGGGTCAATGCCATGGCGCCGGATGCCATTCGTAGCGAAGGTGTAGCTGAATTAAGCGGCGCACTGGCCAAGAGCAGCGTGCCCTATCGAACCAGTTCGCCTCCCCCCATTGGCCACTACGGAGTCCCCAACGACGCCGCCGGGGGCATCCTCTACCTGGCCAGCGATCTGGCTCAATTCGTCACCGGCATCACGCTCCATGTCGACGGAGGCAACCTGGCCGCCGGCGGCTGGCAGAGAACCGATCTGCCGACCAGCTGATTCAAGAAGTCCAGATAATGGCTTGGGGCTCCGAGTAAGCCAGGATCCCAAAGTCCCCGCCGTCGCGACCGACGCCGCTCATTTTGAAGCCACCAAAGGGAGCGTCGTGGTTGCGTTGCGCCGTGTTGATGCCGACGTGTCCGGCCTGGAGTTGCTTGGCCGCGCGCAGCGCTCGTGCCCCGTCCTTCGAGAAGACGTAGTCGTAGAGCCCGAATTCGGTGTCGTTGGCGATGGCTATGCCTTCGTCCTCGTCGTCGAATGGAATGAGTGTGATGACGGGACCGAAGATCTCCTCGCGAGCGACTCGCATGTCGTTGTCTCCCGTGATGAGCGTCGGTGCGACATAGAAGCCCTTGGGCAGATCCGCTGGCCGTTCGCCTCCGATGATGACCTCGCCGCCATCTTCTTTGGCCGTAGCGATGTGGGCCTCAATGCGGCCGCGCTGTGCCGCCGAAATGACTGGGCCGATGACGGTGGACATGTCCGTCGGATCGCCAACCTTGAGAAAGCCAGCCATCTGGACGAGTCCGTCGCGAACTTGGTCGAACACGCTCCGGTGGACGATGGCCCGGGTTGGGGCCGTACAGATTTGGCCTGAATGGAAGGACCAAGTGGATCCGATGCAGCCGATGGCCGCCTTGACGTCGGCATCATCGAAGACGACGCAGGCGCCTTTTCCTCCCAGCTCGAGCAGCGTGCGCTTCATGGTGCGCGCCGCCTTCTCGGCAATGGTGACGCCGACCTGGGTTGATCCAGTGAAGCTCACGCAGTCGACGTCGTCTGAGTCCACCAAGGCAGCCGAGGAGGCGGGACCGTTGCCGTTAACCAGATTGATGACACCAGGCGGGAATCCGACTTCGTCGAGAATCCGAACCAGTTCCACAATGGCCAGGGGATCCTGTGGTGCCGGCTTGACCACCACAGTGTTCCCGGCCGCCAAGGCGGGGGCCACCTTGCCCACCATGTTGACCATGGGGAAGTTGTACGACGTGATGCATGCCACGACACCGACAGGTTGCCGGTTGATCATGGCGCCGATAATTCCTCCGGGGGCCAGCGGGGTGGCTTGGGCCGACTGGGGCAAGAGGGGGGTCTGCAGCACGGAACGAGGGTCCCGGGAGTAGCGCTCGAAGCGGTCGGCCGCCACGGGCACCTGCATGCGGGAACCCACCATGGCGGTGGCACCAGTCTCGGCAATCACGAGGGGCAAGAGTTCGGCCGCCTTGGCCCGGATGGCACCCGCTGCGGCCACCATGAGGGCGCTTCGTTCTTCAACCGAGAGGGCAGCCCAGGCTGGTTGGGCCTCCTTGGCCGCCGCCGCGGCAGCCAAGGCATCGTCGGCGCTGGCGTGAGGGGCTTGTCCAACAACCTCCTCAGTGGCCGGATTGATGATGTCGTAGGTCCCGTCTGAGGCTTCGACCCATTTGCCTCCAATGAGGAGTTGGGTTTCATTGCGCTGCGTGTTCTCGGCCATGTGTGCTCCCTGTCGGGCGAAGTCAGTTGATCTGACGGTGCGTCACATTGTGATCCGCCCAGAGGCGGGGCGCCAAAGGTGCAGCGTGGAGGCTATGGGAGTGCCGCTCGGCCTCTGGTTGGCTCCGCATGGTTTTGGCCGCGAGACTATTGAGATGCCGACAGAAACTGCTCCAGCGAGCACCGAAGGGTTCCTCGTCCCACTCGGAAATGAGGAGTCTCAAGGCTTCTGGGATGGGACGGCCGCCGGTGAACTGCGGATTGAAGCCTGCGGCAACTGTGGCCGCTTCCGGTTTCCACCCCGAGTCATGTGCCCGCATTGCCAGTCCACCGAGCGCGAATGGCGAGCCGTGTCGGGGAAGGGGACCATCTGGTCTTTCGTGGTGGCCCATCCGCCACTGCTGCCTGCCTACGCCCCGTTTGCCCCATTTCCCGTCATTACGGTGACCCTCGACGAGGATCCCGAGCTCCGACTGGTGGGCAATCTGGTCACCGGTCCTGAGGGGGCCATCAACGAGATCGATCCGGCCACGATTGTCATCGGCGAACCGGTCCAGGTGGTCTTCAGCGTGCGCCATGCACCGGACGGCACCGAAGTGTTTCTCCCATCTTGGGTGCGCATTTCAGCCTGAATTCGTTCCTAAAACGCACAAAAGACGGATCGCGGACGCAAGATGGACGGTTTCCTGCGATTCTCTTTGTATGAGGCATGAACGGATAGACACGAAAAGCGTTTCCGATAGCACCGCCACGCCCGTTGGAACGCAAAAAGTGACCAAGTTCCAGACCGAGCCGCAGGGGCTTTCCGGCGTCGTGGGGACCAGCGTCCTCGGTTCCGGTGACGTCTCACGGGCACAGGACCGCCGCCGGCGAATTCGCCGCCGCCGGGCCTTGGCCTTCCTCGACTTGACCTTGGGGTGGATCGTCATTCGCTCCTTCATGGGGCGAAGCATCTTCCCGTCATTCGGCCTGCCTCATGCACTGGTGGGCATGCTGCCTGCCCTCATCATCGTCTCGATGCTTGGTCTGGTCATGATTGGACCTTTCCTTGGTCAAGGTCGTTCGCCTCACACGCTGATTCGCCCCGGAGAAACCAGTGTCGGACTCGACGATGTGGTGGGCATCGATGGGATCAAGTCTGAAGTGGTTCGTTCCATCAACCTTTTCTTGGCCCACGAAACATTCCGCGACACCATGGGCGGATCATCCCGTCGTGGCGTGCTGTTCGAAGGACCTCCGGGTACCGGCAAGACATTTGTTGCCAAGGCCATGGCCAAAGAAGCAAAGGTGCCGTTCCTTTTTGTCTCGGCCTCGGCGTTCCAGTCGATGTTCTACGGCCAGACCAACCGCAAGATCCGTAGCTACTTCAAGCAGCTACGAAAGTACGCCAAAACCGAAGGTGGCGCTATTGGCTTTATCGAAGAGATCGATGCCATCGGCGCTTCCCGTAAGGGCATGGGTGGAGGCCCGAGCGAAGGCGTGAGCGGCGTCGTCAACGAACTCCTCGTGCAGCTGCAGTCATTCGACAGCCCGACCCGGGGACAGCGGATGCGAGGCGTGTGGATTGACGCAGCCAACCGCTACCTGCCCGACACTTGGCAGCTGAAGAAGCCAAAGGTCGTGCCGGCCAATGTGCTCATCGTTGGGGCCACCAACCGCAAGGATGACCTTGACCCCGCCCTGATCCGCCCCGGTCGATTCGATCGCTCGATCTTCTTCGGCCTCCCCGGCCGCCAAGCCCGGGCCGAAATTGTGGCGTACTACTTGGGTAAGAAGTCGCACGCCGAGGATCTCGATGCACAGAGCGCGGTCGACACCGTGGCTGGCATGACGTTCGGCTACTCGCCCGCATCGTTGGAACGACTGATGGACGAGGCCCTGGTGATTGCGCTGACGCACGGACGTTCGGCCATGACCATGTCGGATGTGACCGAAGCCAAGATGTTGATTGAACTCGGCATCACCGAAGCGTCGGTGTACACCCCCGAGGAGCGCATTCGGGTGGCGACGCACGAAGCCGGTCACGCCACCGTGGCGTACTTCGTCGGCCAGAGCCGCAAGCTCGATGTGCTTTCCATCGTGAAGCGCCGTGACTCCCTGGGCCTGTTGCAGCATTCCGACACGGAAGAGCGATTCACGCAGAGTCAAGATGAGCTCGACGCGTTGCTTCAAATCAGCATGGGCGGACTGGTGGCTGAAGAGCACTGGTTCGATCATGTGTCAACGGGCCCGGCCGGAGATTTGGCCGCAGCTACCACCATCGGGGCTCAGATGATCGGTGCCTGCGGGATGGGCGATTCCCTGATCTCGGTGGCGGCCGCAGGAGACGGCGTCCTCAGCGGTGGGCTGATTGACAAAGTGCTGGGCGACAAGGCGGCCCGAGCTGAACTCGATGCACTGCTCTTGGCCTCACGTGATGCCGCCCGAAAGATCGTGGCCGAGCATGGCAACGTGGTCGAATCACTGCGCGATGCGCTCCTCGAGCGCGATGAGCTGGTTGGTCAGGACATCATCAACGTCATCACCGAGAGCTTGGCCAAGGTCACAACTTCACGATGACTTTGCCGGTGTTGCCACCGGTGAACAGGAGATTCAGCGCATCGGGGGCTGACTCAAGTCCGTCGACAATGTGCTCGGCCTGGTGGAGTTTCCCTTCGGTCAGCCAGCCGAAGATGGCGGCTCGAGCCTCGGGGAAGCGGTCGACGTAGTCGAGAATGATGAAGCCTTCCATGCGCCCCCGCCGGGCGATGAGGGCGCGGTAGTTGCCTGGTCCGTTGACGTGGCCTTCTTGGTTGTACGTGGAAATGGCACCGCACAGGACGACCCGACCTCGCAGGGCAATCTGGGCCAAGCAGGTATTGAGTATCTCTCCGCCGACGTTGTCGAAGTACAAATCGATGCCTTTCGGGCACGCGGCATGCAATCGTTGCCCGACGGGTTCCGTCTTGTAATTGATGGCCTCGTCGAAGCCCAAGTCTTCGACGATCCAGCGGCACTTCTCGTCGGTTCCGGCCAATCCCACCACTTTGGCCGCGCCACTCAACTTGGCAATTTGCCCAACTGCAGATCCGGTCGCTCCCGCCGCTCCCGACACGACCACTGTGTCCCCGGCGGCCATGGCGCCTACATCGAGCAGACCGAAATACGCCGTCATCCCGTTCACCCCGAAGAGATTGAGGGCGAGAGTCGGTTCGACACCGGTTGGTAATACCTGCGCCGCGCCCTCACCCTCACCGACGACGGCGAAGTCCTGCCAACCGAGCATGCCAAAGACCAGGTCGTCCACGGCGTAGGTGTTCGAGTTGGACTCGATGACCTGCCCGATTCCCGCTCCTCGGACGACGTCGCCGATGCCAATGGGCGGAAGATAACCCGGAGCATCGTCCATCCAGGTGCGGATGGTCGGATCGATCGAAAGGTATTGGATCCGGACCAGTGCTTCGCCGGCCCCTGGTTCGGGAACGGGTCCCTCGCTGAGTTGCACAGTTGAGGCGTCGACCATGCCTGACGGTCGGGCGTTCAGGATCATCTTTCGGTTCACATCAGCCATTGGTGCAACCTACGACTTCAGGACCGATCAGACAACGTTCAGTCGGCTTCATTCCTCATGGCGTTGATGGCAGCCAACAATTCGCGGGTGGCGTCGGTGTCGGTGGCATCTGGTCCAAGTACCCTTGTGCGGGCTTCCAGCACACCAGCGGCCACTTGTGACGCCTCGTCAAAATTCTGATTCATGCACAGCACCGAAGCGAGAATGTGCGCAACTTCGAGGGTGCTCGGATCGTCCACTCCCAGA
>Ga0182030_10017242_pt1 | contig 13958 bp, 10 predicted proteins | sample 812S3MmetaG_FD_121299 | JGI IMG/M metagenome (GOLD analysis project Ga0182030, IMG submission 121299) | Permafrost microbial communities from Stordalen Mire, Sweden - 812S3M metaG (Illumina Assembly) | ecosystem: Environmental > Terrestrial > Soil > Wetlands > Permafrost | place: Sweden...
CCGTCGCACCGCCGAGGCCGGGCTCGAAGGTCGAAGGAAGTGGCTCACGCTCACCCCGGCCTTCGCCGTCGTCGCGCTCTGCGTCGGTCTGTTCCTCTGGGGCGCGCGGATCGTCTCGTACCTTGGCGTCTTTCCCCAACAAGAGGACCTCGCCCAGGACATGCACCTCTCGTACGGTCTGCACCTCGCCATCGCGCTCATCGCCGTCGTGGCGCTCCTTCGCTGGCGAGTGTCGAAGAACCTCATGAAGATCTTGTTGGGCGTACTGGTCGCCGACGTCCTCGTGTTCTTGCTCTTCAGTGCCACGGCCCTGTTTGGCGGATCCGGGCCGACCGAGCCATCGAGCGCGATCGCGACGGCGCTCCTGGGCACCAACGGCCGCACGGCGTTGGTGGATCAGGGCGGGGCTCATCAGAGTCAATTTCGGGCGCTCGGAGTACCGAATATGAACGTCTTCACGAAACTGCCCAGCGTTCAGGGCTACGGGTCGTTGATCTCGACGAACTACGACAACTCGACTGGTACCCACCCCCAGACGTCGATCGACGCCTGCCGGCTCGCCGACGGCACGTTCGCGCAACTGCGACTCTCCGCGATCGCGGTGTCCTTCGCGCAGTTGAGTCACAACGTGAATGTGCCGGTCCCGCCGGCGCCGAACTGTCGCACGGCCCCCCCTTCCGCGACGACGATGCGGTACTTTGGTCAACTGCTTCGCGTCGCGACGGTGAACCTGCGCGGACGCGGTGGCCGATTGGTCTCGTCGGGCACGGTGTACTTGACCCTGATCAATGCGAAGGGTCGTGCGTTCGGACCGGTGCTGCACGAGCCCGGGGCGAACGATATGACCTTCAGCGTGAACGAGCGAGCAATCGGGGCGGCCGGTTTCAAAGTGACCGCGACGAAAACCGTGTCGATCGGTGACGCCCTCGTCAGACAGGTCGATCCACTCACGATCACCTACGATTTGAATTCGCCGATGCAAGAGGCACTGGACAGTTCTTGGCAACTCAGCGATACCGAGGGAACGTTCTCGGTCTTCAAGGCTCTGACGGTGAAATCGAGCGTCTGGCTGACGTCGTATTCGAACGGGACCATCTCTCATCTCGATGACGCCGCCTATGGCGACACGTGGGTCACCGTGCACGCGACGTCACCGGTCACGCTGGTGCGTTCGATGGCCTATCTCCCAGGTTGGCGAGCGACGGCGCTGAGCACGACGTCGGGCAAGAGTGAAGCGCTCAAAGTATCGCGAAACGGCCTCATCCAGCAGGTAACCGTACCGAGCGGCGACTGGCGAATCCACTTCCACTATCACGCCCCGTACATCGAGCTGGGTCTGGCCGCGTCAATCGTGGGCGTCGTGTTGATCATCGGCGTAGGTGCGTACCTCATCGTTGACGAACGTCGACGGCGCGAGGATAAGGTGCGGTCGTGAAAGCTCTCGCAATCAACGGTGGGGCCGGTCGCATGGGTCAGATAGTCGCCGGCGGTCTCAGCGAGCTCGGGCAGTTCACCATTGGCGCCCTCGTTGACGCGCGCGAGCCGAGTGAACTGTTCGGCGCCACCTACGCCGCCTCATTCGATGGCGTGGACGCTTCCACGATCGACGTGGTCGTCGACTTCTCCTCGCCCGAAGGCGTCGTGGTCTCAGCGGCGTGGTGCGCGGCGAACGGCAAGGGCCTCGTCGTCGGCACGACGGGCTTATCGGACGAACAGCGCCGAGTGGTCGAAGAGACGGCGACCACGGTGGGCGTGGTGATCGCGGCGAACTACTCCGTGGGCGCTGTGCTTTCCGAGAAATTCGCCGCGATGGCGGCGCCGTATTTCGATCGGGTCGAGATCATCGAGTTGCACCACGACAAAAAAGTGGACGCCCCGTCGGGGACGTCGATCGCCGCGGCCAAGGGAATCGCCGCGGCGCGTTCGTCGGCCGGTCTACCCGAGATGATCGATCCCACCATTCGCCATACGCTCTCCGGTGCGCGCGGTGCCGACACGATCGGGGGCATCAAGATCCATTCGGAGCGACTCCCCGGCCTGGTAGCCCATCAAGAGATCCTGTTCGGCGGACCGGGCGAAGGTTTGACCATTCGACACGACTCATTTGACCGGTTGAGTTTCGTCCAGGGTGTGGCGCTCGCGGCAAATGCCATCGATTCGACACCGAGGCTCATCGACGGGATTGAATCGCTCATCTAAGAGTCATACGTACCCGCTCTTCGTCAGACGAGCGCGCTGGTGACTTCGGGGCAGCGCAGTATGGGCCATTGGACCGTCGTGCCTTCGTGGCTTGTACGAGAATGGCTGGTAACTTCGAGGTATGACGACACCACTTTTTGGTCGCCTTCTCACCGCCATGGTGACGCCTTTTCGAGCGGACGGCGCGATCGATTTCGACGTCGCGATTGAGTTGGCGTCGTACTTGGTTGGCGAGGGTTGCGACGGTTTGGTCGTGGCCGGATCGACCGGAGAAGGATCCTCGCTCTCGGACAAGGAGAAGCTCGAACTGTTCGCCTGTGTGGCGGGTGCCGTGGAAGTACCCGTCCTCGCCGGTTCGACCTTTGCCGACACCGCCCGTTCGGTGGAGCTGACCCGCCAGGTCCTCGAGACCGGTGTCACGGGCGTGCTGGCGACGACGCCGGCCTACGCGCGTCCGAGTCAGAAGGGCATCGCCGCGCACTTCGCCGCCATCGCCAATTCCACGGAACTCCCGATCATGCTCTACGACGTCCCTTCGCGCACCGGCCGAAAGATCGCGTCGACGACCACGATTGATCTCGTCTCATCGCACTCGAACATCGTGGCGATAAAGGATGCGTCGGGCGACCTCGTGAGTGCCGCCCACTACAAGTCCGTGCTCGGTGACGACATCGACCTCTACAGCGGCGACGACTCAGTGGTGCTGCCCTTCATGGGTATCGGGGCGGTCGGCCTCGTGTCGGTCGCCGCGCACTGGGCCGCTCGCGAGTTCGTGCAGTTGGTCGAAAGCGCCGAACGAGGTGACTGGGTCCGGGCGAGAGCGTTCAATGAACGACTCGCCACGAGCTACGCCTTCGAATCGAGCGATCTGTATCCGAACCCGATGCCCTCGAAGGCGGCGATGCGCTATCTCGGTATTGACGTCGGCCAGTGCCGACTCCCGCACGCGGAGAGTGACGACACTCTCGACGCGGACGCGGCCAAAGTCGTGGCCGCGCTCCAGGCATCACGTGGCTAAGGACACCGTTCGCGTTACTTTTCTTGGCGGTCTCGGTGAGATTGGACGCAACTGCGCCGCGATCGAGCAGGACGGACGGATCGTGGTCGTCGACGCCGGGTTGATGTTCCCCGAGCCGACGATGTACGGCGTCGACCTGATCCTGCCGGACTTTCGTTGGCTGATCGAACGCAAGGACCGCGTCGACGCGATCGTGCTGACGCACGGTCACGAGGATCACACGGGCGCGCTGCGCTATCTCGTGAAGGACATCAACGTCCCCATCTACGGATCGGTGTTGACGCTCGGCTTCGCCCGCCACCGCTTGACCGAGGCCAAGGTCGCCAAGGACCTCACGTTCATCGAAGTGAGCGACGGCGAGAAGCGCAAGATCGGGCCATTCGAGGTCGAGTTCATTCCCGTCACCCACTCGGTGCCGAGTGCCATGGCGCTGGCCTTTCACACGAACGCCGGCATCGTCGTGCACTCGGGTGACTTCAAGCTCGACCTCACGCCAATTGACGGACGCAGAACTGATATCTCGCGTCTCGCAGCTCTCGGCGACGAAGGTGTTGCGTTGTTGCTCGCCGACTCGACGAACGCCGAAGAGCCGGGCTTCACGGCCTCGGAACGATCGGTCGGGGGAGCGTTGCGACGGCTCTTTCTCGAACGACCGCAACGCCGCATGGTCGTGGCCTGTTTCGCCAGTCACATCCACCGCGTCCAGCAGATCATCGATGTCGCATTGGAGCAACACCGCAAGATCGTGCTCATGGGTCGATCGATGGAGGCGAACGTCAAATTGGCGCGCAAACTGAATCTGTTGCACGTCGACGCCGCCGACCTGATCGACATCGAGAACATCGATCGATACGCCCCGGGCGAGGTCTGCGTCATTTGCACCGGTAGTCAGGGTGAGCCGCTCGCCGCTCTCTCGAAACTCTCGCGCGGCGATGCCCGGTTCTTGAAGGTCGGCGCCGACGATACCGTCATTCTTAGTTCGCATCCGATTCCGGGCAACGAGTGGACGGTCGGTCGAGTGATCGACGATCTGCACCGCGCCGCCGCCGAAGTGATCCACTCGGGTCACGAGCCCGTCCACGCCTCGGGACACGCTCGCCAGGGTGAACTTCGCACGTTCCACCAGTTGCTTCGGCCACGGAATTTCGTCCCGGTTCACGGCGAGTACCGACACATGGTGCACCACGCGGAGTTGGCGCATTCGATGGGACTGAGCCCCAAGCACGTCTTGATCTGCGAAGACGGCGACCAGATCGAGGTCAACAAGACGGGCATCAAGCGCGCGGGTCAGGTGCCGGCCGGGTTTCATTACATCGACGGCAGCGCGGGTGACTTGGACGAGCGACCTCTCGAAGAGCGCCGGATGCTCGCAGAGTTCGGCGTTCTGCAGATCTCGGTCGGCATTGACAAGGACGCGGGCACCATCATTCAACCGGTGCGACTGACGGCGCGCGGTTGGTTTGAAGGGGACCAGGATCGAACGGTGCTCGACGCCGTGACGAACGAAGTGCGCGACGCACTGTCGGTGGCGCTTAAAGAGGGCACCCGCGATGAAGAGACGCTGAACAAGATCGCCCAACGGGCGGCCGGTCGGCTGCTCGGACAGAAATACCGTCGACAGCCGTTGCTGCTCGCGGCCGTCGTCGTTCTTTAGTCGCCCTTTTCCGGTTCGCCGTGATCGGCGTTGTTGCGACCGACGCGCCAAAACGCCTTCATACTGATCGACTCTTCGTCGAGTCCGCGGTCGAGCAGAGCCACCCGCACAGCGTTCATGACATGGAACTCCCCGAAAAGGTACGCGTGGCCGCGGTCCGGTGGAAAGGCGAACGCGGAGAGGCCGCGGAGCAGTCCGGCGGGATCGTCCTTGGCACGACCCATGCGATCAACGAAAATGCCGGTGACCACGATGCCTTCGTCGAACGTCGTGGTCAACGCGTCGTCCGCGTGGTCGGTTTCAACGATGAAGACGACCTTGCCGGGCGCTTCAACACTTTGGGCCATCCGGTAGGCCGAACCGAGGCACGTGATGTCGCCCACGAAGAGGTGCCAGTCGGCCTCGGTATCGAGAACGATCTTGCCCCGAGGTCCCACGATGTCCACTTCATCACCCGATCGGGCACTGCGTGCCCACACGCTGCCTGGTCCCTCGTGGGCGGTCGTGATCCACAGAGTGAACTGATCGAGCTCCTCGTCGACGCCGTGCACGCTGTAGCGACGACGGACCAATTTGCCAGCTGGGTTCGTGAGTTGCACCATGACGTCGTTGCCCGCGACGCCACACAAGAGGGCGGCCTGACCTGCGAGAACGACCTCGTGGATCGATGAACTGAGCGGCGTTGAGGAGACGAAATGACAGACGCGCGCGTTGGAGTCGAGGCGTGTCGCGAGTTCGACTGAAGAGTTGTGGGGAGTTGTTGGCACCGGTTCAGCATATGGGGATTGGCACCGATTACGAATGAATGACCGGTAAGTTTGATGGTTGTGGCACAAGCACGACACAAGAAAAAGCCGGTGAAGAAGACGGCTCGCGGATCGACCGCGGCTACTCCCAGTGTCTGGGAGCGCCACACCCGCGACCTCTGGATTCTCCTGCTCGTCGTCATCGGTGCCTTCTGTGCGTTGGCCGAAGCGGGGGCCCTCGGTCCCGTCGGTCGCGGCATCTCCAAAGGACTCGCCGTCGCTTTCGGTGTTGGTCGATTCGCGCTGCCCGTCATGTTGCTCGCACTAGGTGTGGCCTTGATCGCGGGAAAGATCGAAGTTGAACGACCCCGGGTCATCTGGGGGATCGCGCTCGGTCTCATCAGTATCTGCGGCATCGGGGACCTCGCCGGGGGACGTCCGCAACTGCACGCGACGATCGCCAAGTTCGCGCACGCCGGCGGCTGGCTCGGCGCCTTGATCGGTGGTGGCCTCGACAAGGCCATCGGTATCGCCGGCGCGCTCGTGGTGTTACTCGCGTTGCTGATCGTCGCCGTCATGATCGGCACGGGTATCGGACTGCGCGCCCTCTACAGCGGCACCGCAACGTTCCTACGCGCCTTTGGCTCGTGGCTCGCGCGCTGGTGGTCGAGCCACGAACGTCCGGAGAGTTCTTCGTACGAAGAAGAAGCGCCCGGAGAGGAGCCGGCGCCGCGGCGCGTCCGCTCGATTGCGCCGGAACCGGAGGCCTTCGAAGAGCCGGACTACGAAGATGAGTACGAAGAAGAAGCGGAAGAAGAGGCGTACGACGAGCAAGAAGAGGAAGAAGAGGAAGAAGAGTACGAGGAGTATCCGGTGATGGAGAGCGACTGGGAGTTGCCGTCGCCGTCGCTGTTGGTTCGCACGAAAGACGTGAAGCAGGACCGCGCGGCTATTGAAGATCTCGGAGGCGAACTAGTCGAAGCGCTCGCGGCTCACGGCGTCGACACGACGCTCGTCGGATTCACGGTCGGCCCGACCGTGACGCGCTACGAACTCGAGCTCGGGCCGGGCGTGAGAGTCTCGAGCGTGACGACGCTCAATAAGGACATCGCCTACGCCATGGCGTCACCCGACGTGCGCATCCTCGCGCCGATTCCAGGACGATCGGCGATCGGCGTCGAAGTGCCGAATCGACAGCGCACGCTCGTCGCCCTCGGTGACCTGCTCGCCTCTGAAGAGGCCGCCAACTCGAATCACCCGTTGGATGTACCGATCGGTCGCGACATCTCCGGTAAGACGTTGGTTGTCAACCTGGGCGAGATGCCCCACGTCCTCATCTCTGGTGCGACCGGCGCCGGCAAGAGTTCACTGATCAATTCGATCGTCACCTCTCTGGTGATGCGTGCGACACCGGATCGGCTGCGATTGATGCTGGTGGACCCGAAGCGCGTCGAGATGGGTCAGTACAACGATTTGCCGCACCTCTTAGCACCAGTCGTGGTCGATCCGAAGAGGGCCGCCGGAATGCTCGCGTGGGCCGTGAAGGAGATGGAGCGCCGCTATGACATCCTGGCCGCGAGCGGCGCGCGCGATATCACGAGCTATCAGCAAATGATCGCGCGCGGCGAACTCGAGCCCGGTACGACCGATGATGAGCGCGTGGCCGAGATCTTCGAACGAACGACCGGCCTGGAATCCGACGTCGAAGGACCACCCGGACCGGAGGATCTGCCCTACATCGTGATCGTCGTCGATGAGTTGAACGACCTGATGATGGTGGCGGCTCGCGACGTCGAAGAGTCGGTCGTGCGCATCGCCCAGATGGCGCGCGCGGTGGGTATACACCTCGTGCTCGCTACACAACGGCCGAGTGTCGACGTGATCACCGGCGTCATCAAGGCAAACATCCCGAGTCGCATTGCCTTCGCGGTCTCGTCGCTCGCGGACAGCCGCGTGATCCTCGACCAGGCGGGCGCGGAGCGCCTCATCGGCAAGGGCGACATGTTGCTGGTGACCGCGTCCTCGAACGTGGCGCGACGACTCCAAGCGCCGTGGGTCTCGGAGAGTGAAGTCCAGCGTGTGGTCGAAGCGTGGCGCGCGCAGGGCGGACGACGCGAGAACGTGATCGCTCTGGACGTGCCGGCCGGTCGTGGTGGTTCATCGGGCGGAGGTTCGAGTGACGACGACGACGAAGTCCTGGCTCAGGCGCGCGAGCTGATCATCCGAACGCAGTCGGGGTCGACGTCGATGCTGCAGCGAAAACTGCGCGTCGGTTTCGCGAGGGCCGGTCGTCTCATGGATCAGCTCGAACAAGAGGGAGTCGTGGCGGCCGGTGACGGGTCGAAGGCCCGCAAGGTCCTGATAACTTCCGAAGAGTACGACGAACAGACGTCGCTGTAGTTCGTGAGCAGGAAATCGTCTCGACGCCCAGCGCTTCGCGGTCTCGTCACTCGGTTCTCCTCGATCGTTCTGGGCGCCGTCGTTGCTGGCGGGCTCATCGTCTCCTTGCAGTTGCCGTTCCTACACGGACAGCCCACGGTGCGTCTTTCGCTGCACCCGTACGCCAGTTTCGACTACACGCCACCGCCATTGATCTGGCCGAGTCAGGGCAGCGCGGCCGTGGACGTGCCGGCTCTTGGTGTGACGCGCGTCTGGCACAATCGCGTCGTTCCCATCGCGAGCCTCACCAAGATGATGACGGCGTACGTCGCCCTCAAACGCTTTCCTCTGGCGATCGGCCAAACCGGTCCGTGCATCGTCGTGAGTGACAACGACGTCCGCAGTTATGAACTGGACAGGTCCGAAGACGACTCGGCAGTCCTCGTCACCGTCGGCGAACAACTCTGTGAGAATGACTTACTGAATGGCATCCTCGTGCATTCGGCGGCCAACTATGCCGACATGCTCGCGGCGATGGTGTCGCCGACACCGCAGGCGTTCGTAGTTCGAATGAATGACACCGCGAGGTCCCTGGGACTGCGTAACACGCACTACGCCGATGACACGGGCGTCTCGAACGATTCGGTCTCCACTGCGCTGGACCAAGCGAAGCTCGCGACGATGCTGATGCGTTCGCCGCTCGTGCGAACGATCGTCGATCAAACAGAGGTCGATCTTCCGGTCGTCGGATTCGTCAACACCTTTACTCCGCTGGTCGGAATCAACGACGTCGTGGGTGTCAAGTCCGGACGAACCACGGCGGCCGGTGGCTGTGACGTGATGGCCGTGGCGTATCGCTTGAACGGTCGACGGCACCTCATCTACGCAGTGGTGCTGGGACAACGGGTCGGCAACGTACTCGTCGACGCCGGTGATGCGGCGTACGCGTTGGCCACATCGGCCGAGGCCAGCCAAGCCGACGTCGTGTTCGCCAAAGGAGATGTCTTGGGAACGATTGGATTCGGCGCAGACGTCGTGCCCTTCGGACTCGCGCGCTCGAGCCCGGTGTACTGGTGGGATCAACACAACTACCATCCCTTGCAACTACGTCTTCGTCACCTCGGTGACACGATTCATCGTGGTGAAGTCGTCGGATGGATCGAGGTACACGGCGTCGAGAAGCCCGTGCCGCTGGTCGCGCTTCGATCCGTCGCCGCGCCCACGCTCTGGCACCGCATACTGTAAAACAATGCTCGCACGCGTTCCCGCCAGTTCGGCCAACTTAGGACCGGGTTTCGACTGTCTGGCGATCGCCTTGACGCTCTACCTCGACGTCACGATCGAACCGGCTGACGCCTTCGCGATCTCGAGTGAAGGATGTGGCGCCGGTCTGTTCGACGACGACGACAATCTCGGCGCGCGCGTCGCTGGGGAGGTCCTGGGACACCGGAACTTCACGATGCACGTGAAATCGGAAATCCCGCTGTCGCGCGGTCTGGGCTCGTCGGCCGCGCTCGCGGTGGCCGCCGCCGTGGCGGCCGGTGCGCGAGATCCGCTCGCGATCAGCACGCAGGTGGAAGGACACGCCGAGAACGCGGCGGCGTCGTTGCTGGGCGGACTCGTCGTCGCGCGCGCGAACTCGAGCGGCGGTGCGGTTGCTCGAGCTCTGGCGCTCGACTCCGAGTGGCGTTTCGTCGCCGTCATTCCCGATGAGGAGCTCCCGACGATCGCGGCGCGTCGGGTACTGCCCGAACGAGTGCCCTTCGCCGACGCGGTCCGCAACTTGAGTGGCATGGGTCTGTTGCTCGCCGGACTGGCCGATCACGACGCCTTCGTCGAAGGTTCGATGGACGACTACCTGCATCAGCCGTACCGGATGGGTCTGCTGTCCTTCGCCGAGCCGCTCCTTGGCGCGCTGCGCGAGGGCGGCGCGGCGGGATCGTGTTGGTCGGGCGCCGGTTCCACCATGTTGGGGCTCGCGACCGCTGACAAGGCTGAGGGCGTCGCGAGTGCGGCGCGAACGTTTCTCCACGACCAGGGCGTCGCCGGCATCGTGCATGTGCTCGAGGCTGACCGAACCGGCCTGGTGACGAGTTGATCGAGGAGAACCCACCGAAGGGTCAAGCAGTAAAAGGCGCCGGCTACATGTTGCTCGGCGCGACACTGATCCAGTGGTCGGCCGCGATCGTCACGCGCGTCTTTGGACAGATTGGCCCCTCGGCGACAAGTGCGTGGCGGTTCTTCCTGGGCGCCGTTGTATTGATGGCGTTCACGCGGCCGAACTTGCGTGCGTGGTCGAAGCAACAGTGGCTCGGGGCGCTGGCACTCGGCGTCTCGGTCGCGTTCATGAACCAGTGCTTCTACCAGGCGATCGCGAGGATCCCCTTGGGTGCCGCCGTGGCCATTGAGTACCTCGGTCCGTTCTTGGTGTCGGCCCTCGGGCGGCGCTCGGCGCGTCACTTCGCCTTCGTGATCTTGGCGGGGCTCGGCGTGTTGGCGATTGCCCGGCCCGGCGCCGGGTTGAACTACGAGGGCGTACTCTTCGCCGCCGGCTCCGGACTTGGGTGGGCGTCGTACGTGTTCGCGGCGCACCGCGTCGGGGGACAGGCCGAGGGTTTCGGAGGGCTCGCGGTCTCAATGTCCATCGGCGCGCTCGTGACGTTGCCGATGACGATTGGATCGTCGCACTACGTGCTCAGCCACCCCGCGACGCTCGGGCGTCTCGCGCTCGTCGCCGTGATGGCCATCGTGCTCGGATTCGCGTGCGAACTCCAGGCACTTCGCCGACTGAAGACGTCGACGGCCGGGGTGCTCTTCGCGCTCGATCCGGCGGTCGCCTTCGCCATTGGACTCATCGTGCTGAGCCAACGCATCCACCCGTGGGATCTCATCGGAATGGTCTGCGTGGTGATCGCGGGCGCCGGTGTCACCTACGATGCCGCCAATCCGAAACCGACCCTCGTTCAGTAGGGTTGAAGCGTGGGAACGTCCAAAAAATTCGCCATTCGGACCTTCGGGTGCCAGATGAACGAGCACGACTCCGAGCGCCTCGCCGGACTGATGGTCGCCGACGGCATGGTCGCGGTCGCCGATGAGTCCGAAGCCGACGTGGTCATCTTCAATACCTGCACGATTCGCGAGAACGCCGACCTGAAGCTCTACAGCGCCCTCGGCCAGATGAAGGCCCTAAAGGAACGGCGTCCCGAGATGCAGATTGCGGTCGGCGGGTGCATGGCTCAGAAGGACCGTCACCAGATCCTGGAGCGAGCCAACTGGGTCGACGTCGTCTTCGGGACGCACAACTTGGCCGCGGCACCGCGGCTCTTGAAGCGTTCACGCACCGAGGGCCCGATCGTGGAGGTACTCGACGCCCCGGACCCCGAAAGCAATCGCGACATGGCGCCCGCGTTGTACGCGGTGCGCGAGTCGGCGTTCGCGGCCTGGATCACCATCCAGACGGGCTGTGACAATACCTGCGCCTACTGCATCGTTCCGTCGGTGCGCGGCGAGGAGATCAGTCGACCCTTCGACGACCTGGTGGTCGAAGCCGAGATGCTCGCCACGACCGGCGTCACCGAGATCACGGTGCTCGGCCAGAACGTCAACTCCTACGGACGCGACATCACCCATCGAAGTCCTCTCTTCGCGGACCTCCTTCGAGCGCTCGGGCGAGTCGAAGGGATCGAGCGAATCCGATTCACGAGTCCGCACCCCAAGGACCTGAGTCCCGCGACAATCGCGGCGATGGCCGAAACCGCGACCGTCTGTCCGCAGCTGCACCTGCCGTTGCAATCCGGCTCCGACCGTGTGCTGCAGGCGATGCGTCGCGGTTACAAGGTCGAGCGCTACACGGACCGGCTCGCTCGAGCGCGCGCGGCGATCGAGGACCTCGCGGTCACGACCGACCTGATCGTGGGATTTCCCGGCGAGAGTGACACGGACTTCGATGAGACGCTCGAGGTCGTGGCGGCCTGTGAGTTCGACTCGGCGTACACGTTTATCTTCTCGCCGCGTGACGGCACCAGGGGCGCGTTGATGACGTCGCAGTTCATCCCCGAGGACGTGATCAAGTCCCGCTTCGAGCGATTGAAGAAGGTACTCGACCGTTCGGCGTTGCGCAAGCACGAGGCTCGGGTCGGACGGCGCGAGGAGGTGCTCGTCGAAGGACCGTCACGTCGCAACGAACTGATGCTTTCGGGCCGTACCCGTCAGGGGAAGCTGATTCACTTTGCGCAGGTGGATGAGCCGCTTCGCGCCGGATCACTCGCGATGGTCGACGTCACCCACGGCGCCCCCTACCACCTGTTGGGGGAGTACGCGTCCACGGTGCGGCCCCCGCGTCATAAGGTTCGGATTCCGCTGCTCCACTCGTGAGTACCGAACACGTCGCGGTCGCGCTCGTCGGGCCGACGGCGTCGGGTAAGTCGGCGCTGGCGCACGCGTTGGCCTTCGCTCACCACGACGAAGTGGAGATTCTCTGCGTCGACGCCATGACCGTCTATCGCGGAATGGACCTCGGCACGGCCAAACCCACTCACGCCGAACGCAGCGAAGTGAGCTACCACCTCCTTGATCTGGTGGAACCGAGCGCAGAGTTCACCGTGGCCGAGTATCAAAAGGCCGCGCGCGTGGCCGCCGCGGACGTCTGGCGAGTGGGCCACAAGGTCCTCTACGTCGGAGGCACGGGGCTTTACGGGCGAGCGGTTCTGGACAACTTGGCGATACCCGGACAGTACGCGCACGTTCGCGCGCTGCTCGAGGAACGGGCGAACGAGGAGCTGCCGGCGCTCTACGGCGAACTCGAGAAGCTCGATCCATTGGCGGCGAGTCGAATGGAGGCGACGAACGCGCGCCGCGTCGTGCGCGCGCTCGAAGTCACCCTCGGCGCGGGCCGACCATTCTCTTCCTACGGGGAGGGTCTCGTCACCTACGGGGCGGCGCGCGTCGTGCAAGTCGCGTTGCAGAGTGACTTCGAACAGCTGGACATTCGCATCGCCGATCGCTTTCGGTCGTGGATGGATCAGGGGCTGCTCGATGAAGTGACGGCGCTCGCGAGTGCGCCCGGCGGCCTGAGTCGCACGGCGCGCCAGGCCGTCGGGTACCGCGAACTCTTGCGACACGTAGAAGAGGGCGCGGACTTAGAGGCGTGCGTCGAGGACGCGATCATCCAGAGCCGACGACTGGCCCGCCGACAGCGCTCGTGGTTCTTGCGCGACCCGCGCATCGAGTGGTTCGACGACGCTCGAGAAGCGCGTGCGCGCCTTCTCGCTGTGCTGAATGGTCCGGACGGGTTCGTGCGAGACTAGGTGAAATGGCCTTGCGATCTCTCCAGAAATGGCACGGTGCGGGGAACGATTTCCTCGTAGAAGTGAGCGAACACGGTACCGCGCCGTGGTGGGACGCCACGCGCGCCCGAGCGGTCTGTGATCGCACGACGGGCGTCGGCGGCGACGGACTCCTGCTCGCCACCTTGGGTTCTGAAGTCTCGATGACGCTGTACAACGCCGACGGTTCTGCCGCCGAGATGTCCGGTAACGGCATTCGGTGCCTCGCCGCTGCCGTTCGGCGAACGACGAACGGTGCGTGGGACACCCTGGAGGTCCACACGGTCGCGGGACTTCGCACGGTGACCCTGAAGATGGAAGGGACCTCCGGGTACGGCAGTGTCGACATGGGAGACGTGACATTCGGTGAAACGTTGCCCGGCACGCTCGGGGTCGCGTACGTGGGCAACCCCCACGTCGTCGTGCGTGATGACACCAAGTGGACTGACGCCATGCGTGAAGAGTTGGCCCAGGAACTCTCGCTCGATTTGGACGGCGTCAACGTGGAATTCTTGACCGTCGAAAGCGATGATCACCTCTCGATCAAGGTCATCGAGCGCGGTGTCGGCTGGACGAGAGCCTGCGGGACCGGCACGTGCGCCGTGGTCGCGATCGCGCATCGCGACGAGATGTGCGGC
>Ga0182030_10017243_pt1 | contig 13958 bp, 14 predicted proteins | sample 812S3MmetaG_FD_121299 | JGI IMG/M metagenome (GOLD analysis project Ga0182030, IMG submission 121299) | Permafrost microbial communities from Stordalen Mire, Sweden - 812S3M metaG (Illumina Assembly) | ecosystem: Environmental > Terrestrial > Soil > Wetlands > Permafrost | place: Sweden...
AATGACATATATGGCAGGTTGTTTATGGGCTTGGTAAAAGACTGCGCCGTCAACCTTGGGTGAAAGTGTGATATTGATTTTCGCCTGCCGTGCCAGCTCCATAAACACATCATTTAATGACAGCTGGTCCGTGACCGATAAACTGACCAGGGTTTTCATGGATGCGGGAATCTCTTCGGAAAACTTGGGAGGATAATAGGCAGGTGGCATTTGAGGTTTATGGGCATATTCCCCCTGCCCTGTTAAGAGCTCCATATACTCTTTCTTCGTGTATTTGAGCTCAGGATCGTGTTCATCGATGCGGTTGAATTCCTCGCAACCTGTGACAAAAATGCATAACAATACAACAGAAATAACCTGAGCTCTTAACATGCCTACCCCTTATGTCTTACTATATTAATGAGGGTCACACGTACGCTGCCGACCCATTTGGATTATTTTATTACAACAAATTTGAAGGGGATACCACCCTTAAGTAGTTACAATCCCAGGAAAATTATGTTAGTGAGCAAGATAGTTAAAATTTTAGATAAGTGGAGAACACACCGTGAAGAAAATTTTGATCCTGATCAGCGTCATGTACGCTGATCCCGCTGCCGCTTGTGAGCCATGGGATTTTATACCTGAAGATCAGAGAAATCGATTGTACCAGTTGATTGATAAGTATGATAGAGCTGCAGATTCCGAGAGTGTTGCAGGAAATGTCAAAAAGAGAGAAAACCACCCTCCCAGGGCCTCAACGATCATCCGCACCGAATTTCAATTCCAGGAAATCATTAATATTATCCTGCTGAACCAGAAGAAATTGAGCGAGAGTATGCGTGAGGAAAACTTGGTTCAGTTTCTGATAAAGAGCTTTAATGAACGGAGTATCATCCCTCGAAAATTAGACCCCGATCGCATCCAACTGTATTTGGATATCCTCATTGACGAGCAATTGGTTCTATGGGGGGAGGTTCGATCGCGGGAGAAAGAAATGAGGATTTTTCTAGAAGTAAACCCCAAATCCTTACTGGATAAAGCATATGAGAGCTATTTGAAACACAGCGATCCAGCTCCGAGGGTAATATGTCAAAAAACGAACTACGCAGAAGCTACATTGGCCAGATTTGAAGACGAGCGCAGCAGATTAAGAGATCTTTTGTACAAACGGGAATTTATGCCCCTTGATGAGCAAGCGCAAAGCGATTGGGAAGAAGTGCAAAATAGATACGACGACCTCAATGACCTTCTTGGTCCCGTCAGCGGGTTGCCAGCATCTATGCAAATAGAAGAAATTTTAGATCCCACAGAATCGGGCGGAGAGGACGACTCTGCTAATGAGGAACCCACTCCATCTAAAAAACACAGGACTGAGGATGGGAATATGGATAACTAGTGCATTAGATCATAAATTTTGCCCCCGCAGCCGTCATATATGGAGGGGCATGGGGGGCAGAATTAATGAATCGGGGTACGAGTAACAAAAATCCATCACCTTCACCACTTTAGGCTTGACCAGGCTCAAGAATTCGTTATGTTGGAGGAAAGTGGGCCTGTAGTTCAGCTGGTTAGAACACTCCGCTCATAACGGAGGAGTCGTAGGTTCGAGTCCTACCAGGCCCACCACTTTTGCCGCAACTCCGGTCCTTTACTTTTCCATAACCATTTTATGACATCCTTAAGTGTCCAACAAAGGATGGTTATCATGTTTCATAAATTCTCGTTACTCACACTATTGCTTACACTCACCTGCACCGCACAAGCTAGTAATCCTTTGGGATGCTTGGAGCCTGAGCTTGAGAAGTTTTCTCGCGTCCTATCAACGCAGATTGGGCTTAATAATGACGGCCAGGATGTACACATCCTTAACACCAAGCTTAAAGAGTTTGCCCCCCTGATTAGGAAGTGTAACGCGCTGCTCTTGCTCGATCAAAAGCAGGATTCAAACAAAGTTCTAGATGATTTCTCACGCATGGAGATAGAGCACGGCTTTGGGGATGGCCTGGGTAATAAAGTAAAGTTGGATGATGTATTAAATGAACTAAGGATTCACCTAGCCAAAGGCTCTGACTATGACAAAGAGACCGATATGCACGTATCACACCTGCTTTCAGCCACAAGGAACTATTTTGCAATCGCCTACTTCCATAATCCAGAGACCATCTTGAGCGTCATATCTTTCTACTTTAAACAAAACCGCCTTGAGCAAGGACAATGTTTTCCCGGCTATGCGGGAAGACTGATGGTGGCCAATGGGCTCTTTATTTTAGAGATGCGCGAAATATTAAAAATATGGCCCGATTATATAAACGATATTAAGAATTGCACCCAATTGCTTAACAAGACTTAATTTGTTATAATAGAAAAATTACTGTGGCATTTGGAATATGCCATCAAACCTTAAAACGGGGAATGGAAAATGAAAAAGATCATTATTTTAGGCGCCTTTGTAGTTGTGCTTGGAGGCGCATACGCGGCTCTTTGGCATCATAATGATGGCCGCTTGGTAAAAGATGCAGAAACAGCGCTGGCCAAAGCCAGAGGCATTGTTGGACCAGATGCAATTACTTATTCTAGCATACAAGGGCACGGCTTCCCAGGAGGACCTGAGGTTACAGTTAAGGACCTAAAACTTAGCATTCCGGGTCTTTTAGAGGTAAAAACCGATGCACTCACACTTAAAAGGGGTTTGATTAGCAATAGCCTCACCGAAAAAATCCCTAGCGATATAAATTTCTCGGTTAGTCCGGTGCTTACGCATGGCGAACCCATGGAATTCGATTTCGTAACCAAGGATGGCTCGGCTGAGATCACTTTTAAGGGCAATGAGTTCTTTAATTTCTTGATGGGAAGGCTGAATCTGAATCCGCTGAAAGGCGAGCATGATACGGTAGAGAAATTCCGTGACATCATGCTGAATGATTTTGAGTCGTTTGAAGCCAAATCATCTTCTTCTCAGATTGTGGATAAAAAGTCTGGCAAGAACTATATTCAGAGCGGACCTTCACAGTCTAAGGTCACAATGGCACGAATAGATGAGGATTCTCACAAAATTTCAGTCAGTTATTCACTTAAGGACATGGAGTTCAGCCCCTATCTCGACCAGGCACTTGTAACGCTTGCGGACAAGATACATGCTACGACTGGCGCGGACACTACTGTCCTAAAGTTCATGCATCTTAGTGCCTATGGCAAGAGCTCGCAAGAATTGGATATGACCTATAAGGGCCCCACCAATTTTGCGCCTCTCGCTACGAAGGGCGGTACTTTCGATATTGACATCAGCAAGTATGAGTCTACCAACGACATGCAAAAAGCTAGCATGAAGGGTAAGGTACTTGTAAAGCTTGGCAAGAACAACGTTGCTGAGGAAGTGAACGTTAACGTTGACGGCACCTTCCAGGCCACAAAGGCATTCCAAGACTACTTTAAGACCATGTACAAGGAAATAGCCCGTGCCGAGCTGGATAGGATGGCAGAAGGTCATAGCGCCCCAGCGGATGCGCAACAACAGGCTCAAGCGGCCCAAATGATCGAGCATGTCTTTACTATGTATGGAGACCGTATCTTCCCGGATATCGCTGCTCTGGGTGAAATCAAGTCTCACGTTGACGTCTTCTATAAGCACGAGTCCAAGAGCTTTAAGCTAGATACATCCTTTGTGACAGACAAGTTCGGATTTATGGTCAAAGGTGATGGAACAATGGATAAAAGTCTGGATCTTGAGCTGACCATCAAAAACTATAAGGAATTCTTGGATGCTTTATATGCTTATTCCAAGGACATGCTTGATATCGCTAATGAAGTTACTCAAGGTGGCGTCAAGTTTGAGCTTAAAGATGAGATGAAACTCCACGTGATTGAGCTCCTTCAGAAAATGGCTGAACCTATGGCTGCAGACGCCAAGGATATGGTCATAAAGATCCACGTTGAGGGCAACGAGGTCAAGGTCGGTAAGATGAATGCCCCTGAACTTTTCATGGCGTTTATGATGCTGATGCCTCAACTCCAACAGGGACTTCAAGGTCAGGAAGGCCCGTCGGCACTGACTGAGCAACAGATTGAGGAAATGAAGCGACAAGACGGTATTCACTAATAGACAGCGCTTCTGTCGTTATTCAGCCCATGGGTACGCCCCATGGGCTGTTTTTATGTAACAACTCATCTAGCACGTCATCTACGCGCTAAACCCTAAGCTCCGGCGCTCAGCTTTTACACGTAGCTAACGCACTATCTGAGTTATTAAGAAGAAAGGAACATTAACCTTTCTTTTACCTAAAATCCTTCATAATATTCTCATGAACCTAGATAAAAGATTTACAACTTATTCAGACTATCTCTCGGACGTTGTCGGAAGCCCACGTACGTTCTTTCTCGCCGTGGCGTTGGTTTCGGGCTGGCTGGCCATCGGGCCTTTTTTTGGATTCTCGGATACATGGCAGTTGGTGATCAACTCATTCACCAATACCATGGAGTTTCTGATGTTGTTTTTGATCCAGAACACCCAAAACCGGGACAACTCTGCCATGCAAATCAAGGTGGATGAGTTGATTCGCGCAAACAAGGCGGCTCACAATGCATTACTGGACATCGAGAGCCTTACAGAAACGCAACTCATTAAAATACGAGAACAATACACAGAACTCGCCAAGCTCGCCCGTCGAGAACTCGGAGAAGGCAGACTGCCTAGTCCTGGGAAGAAACAGGCGCGCTAAACCACTCCACATGACTGCTTCCAGGAAAAAACTAAGGGGTAGTGATTGCGGGCTGTTTTTCAGCCGATTTCGTGCCTTGTCGTCTTTTTGAGTATTTTGTGAGAATAAAGCGTGAAAATCTTTTCTAGATCTTCACGCTTTATTCTCACAAAATACTCATTGCTACCCGAAGGTAAGTCCTGTGGCGGTCACATCAAAGGTTGTTTCGCGTAGTTGTTCTAATAGAATTGATGGCTGCTGGAATAGCTTTACCACCGAGACCTGCGTTGCTGCGTAGCAAATTTATCTTATGTGAAACTTGCTGCCTACCCTATAAGACGTTAAATGCTACAAAATGTTACACAAGCTGGTATCAGGACTTCTTCTTTTCCTCAGGAAGCTTTTGTGGCCATTCCTCGTTGTGAGGGGGGCCCAAGACCTTGGGTGCCATTCCCTTATCTGTCAGGATATTGCCAGTGGTTTTGGCTTGCTGTTCTGCCTCTTCCAACTTTTTTTCCTCTAAGGGGACGCCTATTTTATCATCGGGATGGGCGAGTATCGTTGTGCTGTTGCTTTTAGGGGCATTTTCCTCTGCCTCAACTTGATTGGTTACGGCAAGAATGCCGCACGCAACAAGGATGAAAGCTATAGTTACTAGTGTTTGAGCTCTTACATTATGATCCATGACAACCCCTCTTCTTAACTACATTATGGGGCTCAAGTTCTAAAAATTTATTAATGACCAGAAGTTTTTTGAGGGGAAAGAAAAAACCAGCCACCTTTCGGTGACTGGCTTTTCGTTTTTCTGAACAGCTTCGGTGCTTATGGCACCTTAGTCTTGATCAAAGACGCTGATTAGCTCTTTGGAGCTTCAGCAGCTTTGTCCGTGCCCATGTCTTTACCAGCGTTCATGCCCGCATCTTTACCAGCGTTCATGCCTGCATCTTTACCAGCGTTCATGCCAGCATCTTTACCAGCGTCCATGCCTGCATCTTTACCAGCATCTTTACCAGCGTTCATGCCAGCTTCTTTTCCAGCCTTCATGCCTGCTTCTTTTCCAGCTTCTTTTCCAGCTTCCATGCCAGCTTTTTTACCAGCTTCCATACCGGCTTCTTCACCAGTCTTTGCGTGGTGCTTGTGGTGGTGCTTGTGATGATGCTTGTGATGATGCTTGCCTTTATGCTTTTCGTCACAAGCAGCTTCATCATGAGCAGCGCCGTCTTTCTTCATACCGGCATCTTTTTTATCATCTTTCTTCATACCAGCATCTTTTTTATCATCCTTCTTCATGCCAGCGTCTTTCTTGTCGGCCATGTCAGCTTGCTTGTCGCCAGCAACCTTAGCCTGGTCAGCTGTCATTTGGGTGCTGTCTGTGCTTGAAGAGGAATTATAATTGGTACCCTGAGTAGAAGCAGTACCAGTAGCATCCGTAGTACCAGTAGTACCTGAAGTAGAAGTAGTATTGGAAGTTGAATCGCCACTAGTGGCAGCATCAACTGGGCTGCAAAGAAGGCTCAAAGCCACACCTGCAGATAGTGCGAATAAAGTCTTAGACATTATAGTTCTCCTTGTATTAGGTATCTCACCTGTTGTTAGTCCCTGCGAATATCTTTGTGAAAAATTTATTCAACATTGTAAGTATTATAACCCATATCAATATAAGCTTGCAATCCCTTAAATTTTGCTTTAAACAGGTAGGTGTTTGGCACACTTTAGAGAGGATCACCATGTTCATCCAAACTGAGGCTACTCCAAATCCTGCAACGATTAAGTTCATTCCAGGTCGCGTGGTTTTGATTGAAGGCACGTTGAATTGTACAAGCGCAGATGACGCAAAGCAAGCACCTCTTGCGAAGCGTTTGTTTGATATAGATGGTATCAATGGCGTTTTTTTCGGATCAGACTTTATTTCAGTCACCAAGGCTGAATCCAAAGAATGGTTCGCATTAAAGCCTTTGATTCTGGAAACACTTGTGCATTATTTTGTGACGCATGAAGCCGTTGAAGTTTACCCCCGCAATGAGGCAGGGGCTAATGAGGCTGATGATGACATCGCATGCGAAATTAAGGAACTCCTAAACAGCCGCATTCGACCAGCGGTGGCTATGGACGGCGGCGACATCGTTTTCGATCGTTTCGAAGACGGCGTTGTTTATCTGCACATGCAAGGTTCATGTTCAGGCTGCCCTAGCTCAACAATTACTTTGAAATCAGGAATCGAAAATATGCTTCGATATTATATCCCTGAAGTCAAAGAAGTCAGATCCTCTGACGCTTCCCATATCTGATATCGTCTAAAGACGCGAGGACACTGCCAATGGTGGCAATGACCCGTAATTTCTTTATTTGTTATCTTATATGGTTTTAATGAAAGGAAACTATTCAAATGATTACGTTTAAAATGTTTACGCTTTGGACCAGAAGGATTGTCCTTGTTACACTACTCGCCATGGTTGGCAGCTTATATATTGTTGCGGGCGCAAAAAGTGCCGCCCCTGAGGAGAACAAAACCTCTTCCGTAAAAAAGAAGACGAAAGCTGCAACGAAAAAGACTCCGGCTAAGAAAAAGAAGACTGAGACTCCTGCAAAGGCCCCTCAGGCTGAAAAAAAGACTGAAACTCTTACGGAAGCCCCTAAAGCTGAGGAAAAAAAGGCTGAAGCTCCTGTGGAAACTCCTAAGGCTGAAGAGAAGACTGAGGCTGCTGCGGAAGCTCCTAAGACTGAGACTCCTGTAGAAGCCCCTAAAGCCGAGGAAAAGAAGGCTGAGGCTACCGCGGAAGCTCCTAAGGCTGAGGCAGAAGGCACCATTCAGATTTCCGATGCCAATCACCTGAAGAAGGTCTTGAAGGAAAATGACTTTGACTTGAACCGTGCACGTTCTGAGGACACGGGGATCCCTCGTACATACATGGCCAACTTCCCGCAAGACATGCCTAAGATCAAGGACCACAAAACAAAGAAGGATCTTTTCATCAGTACACTGCTGCCCATGATCTTGCGTGAAAATGAAACGATCTTGAGAGAACGGAAGCACCTGCTGGAGTTAAAGAAAGCTGCAGATACAGGACGTAGCCTTAAGCCTTACGAACAATTCTGGCTGAACAAGATCTGTCAGAAGTATAAGATGAGTAAGTTGGATTTTGATGAGTTGGTACGCCGAGTCGACATCATTCCTCCATCATTGGCTTTGGGTCAAGCGGTCATCGAAAGCGGCACAGGTACTTCCTATGCGGCCGTCAAGAAACACTCGCCTTTTGGTATAACTGTGAAGAAGTCTGTACTCAAGTACAAGGATCTGTCAGAAAGCACATGCGCTTACATGCGAAATCTGAACAGCCACGCAGCTTACAGAACCATGCGCAAAACCCGCGAGAAGCTGCGCAAGGAAAATAAGGCCATAGACGGTAATGCTCTGATTGGTGACATGGTCGCCTATTGTGAGTTCAAGAACTACATCGGCAAGGTCCGCAGCGCTATTAAGCATAATGACCTGGTGAAGTATGATGGTTTGAACCTTGCACCGAAGAGTGCGGCATAACTCTCCAATGGGAAGCACATGGCCCCAGGTTTGTCATCCCCGCGAAAGCGGGGATCCAGCTGACATGTGCTGCAGAGCAGCTCCGTATAAAAAATCAGGAGTCGCTATGCGACACATTTAGCGCTGGATCCCCGCCTTCGCGGGGATGACGAGCCTGGGGCCTCCCACTCTTCTAGTTTTCATGCGCCAGCCCTGAATACCCCTTCCCTTTTCTTTCAAAATTTTCTATAAACGATCTATGACCTATTCATTTACAAAAATGCATGGATTAGGGAATGACTTCGTCATTTTCGATGCCAGGAAAGAGCCCATTCAACTGTCGCCGAAGCTGATTCAACGGGTTAGCGATAGACGGTTTGGTATTGGTTGCGATCAGGTTTTGCTGATGCGCTTGCCTCATGATAAAACTGCTGATTTGTCTTTGGAAATATACAACGCAGACGGCTCTCCCGCGGGGGCCTGTGGTAATGGAACCAGGTGTATCGCCTGGTTAAACTCCAACGGAAAGCCTCATATCAGCATAGCTACTGCTGACCGTATTGTGCGGGCAAAGGTCACTTCCATTGAGGCTATCTCCGTGGATATGGGCAAGGCGAGTTGTCAGGACATTGATCTGAAGATTCCGGGTATCGGGCAAGCCTTTGCGGTAAATGTGGGAAATCCTCATGTGGTATTGTTTCCTGAGGCAGGGGCAAAAATCAATCTGGAGGATGTCGCCAAGAACCTGCAACATCACCTGCTGTTTCCGCAAGGTACTAACGTCGAATTGGTCGAAGTCGTGAACTCTAAACGCATTAAAATGGATGTGTGGGAGCGTGGTGTAGGCCCAACGGCAGCTTGTGGAACGGGGGCATGTGCTTCGGCGGTTGCGGCTTATTCCGCAGGAAAAATTGAGAATCACTGTAAGGTCTCTATGTCGGGCGGTCATTTAAATATTGATGTAAGCCCGGATCTGCAGGTTCAGATGACCGGAAGCGTTTGTTTAAGTTATACGGGAACCCTTGACCCGTCTTTGTTTGAATAGAGTGATATGAGTCAGAATAGTATTGAAGTTGTAACCTTCGGATGCCGACTCAACACCTACGAGTCGGAAGTCATCCGCAGCCACGCCCAAAGCAAGGGCCTAGAAAACACGATTATATTTAACACCTGCGCCGTCACCAACGAAGCGGAACGGCAAGCACGTCAGGCCATTCGCCGAGCACGGCGAGAGAATCCTGATGCCAAGATCATCGTAACCGGATGCGCAGCGCAAATTAATCCCGATAAATACAGCCAGATGGCCGAGGTAGACCAGGTCCTGGGAAACCAGGAAAAGATGGCGGTGGAAAGCTACGCGAGCCCCCATCCCATTGTGGTCAGCGACATCATGCTGGCTCGAGAAACGGCCCATCATTTGATTTCCGGATTTGAAAGCCATGTGCGGGCTTTTATTGAGATCCAAAACGGGTGCGATCACCGTTGTACTTTCTGTCGTATTCCTTATGGACGCGGCAACAACCGCAGTGTGCCTCTAGGCGAGATTGCCAATCAAGTTCGGCACCTGGTTGAGCAGGGTTGCAAAGAAGTTGTCTTTACGGGTGTGGATATCACCGGGTACGGTCAGGACTTACCCGGACAGCCGACCTTAGGGCAAATGATCAAGCGCGTGTTGGCACAAGTGCCCGATCTTCCGCGCCTTCGTCTGTCCTCTTTGGATCCTGCGGAAGTGGATGGGGATGTATTCTCCCTCATCGCTAATGAGCCGCGCCTGATGCCCCATTTCCACATCAGCCTACAGGCGGGTGATGACATGATCTTAAAACGTATGAAACGCCGCCATTTGCGGGCCGATATTCTTGAGTTTTGCCGAAAAGTACGAGAGCTGAGGCCTGATGCGGTATTTGGCGCGGATATCATCGCAGGCTTTCCGACCGAGACCGATGAAATGCATGTTAATTCGGCCCAGCTGGTGGAGGATTGTTTTATCCCCTACCTGCATGTATTCCCCTATTCCGCAGTATCGGGAACGCCTGCGGCTCGCATGCCTCAAGTTAACGGGAATAATATTAAACAAAGGGCCGAGCTGTTACGCAGCATTGCGAAGAAACAAAAGGCTGAACTCTACAAGAGCTGGGTCGGAAAAACGGTTCCCATTTTGGTTGAACGCAACCAGATGGGACATAGCGAGCACTATTTGCCGGTTAAGTTAAAGGGCTCTGATGACGGCCAGCTGGGTGAAATTCATTTGTTCACATTAGAGGGCTATACGGACGAGCATCTTGTAGGTACAATAGTGCAAAAGGAAACACAATGACCGAAGAAAAGAAGAGCTGGCTAAAACGACTTACTGAAGGACTTAAAAAGTCCTCATCGGCCATTTCTGATGGTATTACCTCAATTATTTTTAAGCGCAAACTCGACGCAGAAGTTCTTGAAGAACTAGAAGAGCTACTTATCCAGACGGACCTGGGCGTGCATGTGTCTTCGAAGTTTATTCAAGACTTCGCCAATAGCCGGTTTAATCAGGAAGTAAGCGACAAAGAAATCAAAGAAGCGCTCGTCGGCGTGATTAGCCCTATTCTAGCAAATGTTGCCAAAGAGCTCGTTATTGATCGGAATCACAAACCGCATGTAATCCTCGTCGTTGGCGTCAATGGCAGTGGTAAGACGACTACCATTGGCAAGCTGGCCAAACACTGGACTGATCAGGGTCTCAAAGTAAGGCTCGTGGCAGCCGATACCTTTAGAGCCGCGGCGGTGGAACAACTGCAAAGTTGGGGATCTCGGGCAAATGTTCCTGTGGAATTGGCTCCGGCCCAGTCGGATGCAGCGGGACTTGTTTATGACGCTATGGAAACATCTATCGCAGCAGGCGATGATGTTCTGGTCATCGATACAGCAGGCCGTTTGCAGAATAAGAGCAATCTGATGGATGAGCTAGGCAAAATCCGCAGAGTCATCCAGAAACTGAGGCCTGATGCGCCTCATCACTGCCTACTGGTGCTGGATGCTACCACGGGGCAGAATGCTCACTCTCAAGTGAAGCTGTTCCAGGAGGCTGCGCAGATTGACGGATTAATCATGACGAAGTTGGATGGTACTGCAAAAGGTGGCGTCCTGGTGAGTCTTGCAGACAAATATAAGATCCCAATTTACGCGATTGGCGTCGGCGAATCGGCGGACGATTTAAATCCCTTTAAAGCGGATGAATTTGCGCGTAAACTGGTGGGGTTGTAGGTTATAAAGGGGTAATGACTGACCGTTGGCGGTTGGGATAGCACGGACCTACCCGCTTGTCATCCCCGCGATGGCGGGGATCCAGCTGATAGGTGCTGCGGAACAGTTCAGTATAGAGTTCGCTTCGCTCACGCATTTTGCGCTAGATCCCCGCCATCGTGGGGATGGCAAGCGGGAAGACCTTTATGCTCCTGGTCAGACTTGGCGAAAGTTAAAAACAAAAAACAGAAAAGGGAAACATGTCCCATAGAAAGCTCTTTCCTAAAGCTAAGAACCTCGTAGAGTGCACCAGCGGCGCGGAGGCTCTTGAGCATATCAAACGGGTTTATGAAGATAGTAAGCGACAGATCGACGATTTCTTCAAGGCCCTGCAGAAAGCGGATGATGCGGATTTGAAAAACCTGCACTTCACAGGGGCCTGCTATCCGTATGTAGGCATCCACATTCCACCCTCTCACATGCATATTGATGCCAGGCTGTCCTATGGGGTTGCTATTGATCCAGGGACTTACGGAACGTCCGTAACGAAGCCGGACCTTTTTGCCCGGTATTATGTGGAACAGATTGATCTATTGATTCAGCACCACAGAGTTCCCGTTTATGTGGGCGAAAGTGAAGATCCTATCCCCCTGCCCTTTGCGGAAGAAATTCTGATCAGCAGCGAAATTCATGAAAAGCTGTGGCAGATGGATGTGGGGTTCGCTTTGCCTAATCTCAGCCGGGTGGATGATAAAATTGCCAACAACACTGCATGGCCTCATAAGGGGGGGATCCTACCATTGGCCCTCTTTACGGCCGAGCGGGCGGACTATTCCCTGCACCGGCTACACCACTATACAGGCACATCGCCCCAGCATTTCCAGAACTTTATTCTCCTGACCAACTATCAGCGCTATGTGAAAGAATTTATTCAATACGCTTATAACGAAATCGAGAACGGTGAAGAGTATAGTCAATTTGTCGGCCCCGGGAATACGATTATCTATAACCACCGATTTGAGAAACGAGAGCCCGAAGGATCCCATCCGGAACATCTGCCTCAGATGCCGGCCTATCATTTGAAACGGCCCGATGGGGATGGTATTACCTTTATTAACATTGGTGTTGGACCTAGCAATGCTAAGAACATTACCGACCACCTGGCGGTCCTGCGGCCGCACTGTTGGCTGATGGTAGGGCATTGCGCCGGCCTGCGCAGGTCTCAGCTGTTGGGAGATTATGTGCTGGCTCATGCTTATGTCCGGGAAGACCACGTGCTGGATCAAGACCTACCTTTATCCGTGCCCATACCGGCTCTGGCCGAGGTGCAGGTGGCCTTGCAGGATGCGGTGACGAACCTGACCGGCCAAAGCGGCCTGGACGTCAAGACTCGCATGCGTACGGGTACCGTGTTAACCACGGACAACCGCAACTGGGAACTTTTGTCGGATACCCTGTTTGGCGTCTTTAAGCAGACACGCGCCATTGCGGTAGATATGGAGTCCGCAACCATTGCTGCCAACGGCTTCCGGTTCCGGGTGCCTTACGGTACGCTTCTTTGCGTGTCCGATAAGCCCATCCATGGGGAATTGAAGCTGAAGACCTCCGCCAGCAGCTTTTATAATCAACGGGTAAAACAGCACTTACTCATCGGGATTGAAGCGGTACGCCTTCTGCGCGAGCGGGGGGTCATGAGCTTGCATTCCCGGAAACTGCGCGGATTTGAAGAACCTCCATTTAGATAGGAACATGAAATGAGCATCTGGTACAAACCACTGACTCTAGCTGATTTGCTAGCTAGGTATAAAATAAAGACAATTCACGACGTTCTGGGTATCAAGATTACGGAGCTGGGAGAAGATTACTTGAGGGGCACCATGCCTGTGGACTCGAGGACCCACCAGCCTCTCGGCATTATGCATGGGGGAGCTTCCTGCGTGCTGGCCGAGACATTGGGCAGTTTGGGTGCGAACTTTTGTCTGGATCCTGCACTGAAGTATGCCGTGGGCCTGGATATTCATACCACCCACATCCGCAGTGTCAGCTCCGGCATCGTTACCGGCACGGGCAAGCCCATTCATATTGGCAGGTCTACTCAGATCTGGGAAATAAATATCGTTAATGAGCAAGGAAAGCTAGTATCGGTGACGAGGCTGACGCTGTTTGTGAAGGATCGGGAAACGAAGGAATAGAGGGGGTCTAGTTTATCAACCCCACCCGGGCCTCGCCGTCATTCTTAGCTTCCTCAGCGCAGCTGAAGAAGCTAAGAATCCAGCAAGTTTTAGCCTTGGCAGTACTTATTGTGCAGCTTCTTTGACGGCATACAATCCCCAGAATTGTAAGAATTCATCATTGCGCGCACTCTGGGTCGATGACATGAGCGTTGTCAGATCTTCAAGTATTGGATCCAGCATGGCTATGAAACCGGTAAGGATATCAATCTCTACTTGATTGATGGCGGCCACTCTTTCATACTTTTCCTTTTTCCTATTGAAAGTACGAACTGCATCTTGCAGCCTGAACTTTGCTTCTTGGTTGTCAGGAAA
>Ga0182030_10017244_pt1 | contig 13957 bp, 14 predicted proteins | sample 812S3MmetaG_FD_121299 | JGI IMG/M metagenome (GOLD analysis project Ga0182030, IMG submission 121299) | Permafrost microbial communities from Stordalen Mire, Sweden - 812S3M metaG (Illumina Assembly) | ecosystem: Environmental > Terrestrial > Soil > Wetlands > Permafrost | place: Sweden...
GACATCGATCTGTGGGTGCGCCCCGGTGATCGCGACGCCATCCTCGCGCTGGCGGGCGAGCACGGCGTCTCGTTTGTGCAGCGGACCTTCGAGGGGAGCTATCTCGCCGTCAACCCGGGGCGCGTCGCGACCTTTGATCCGGGGGTCTTCACGATCCGCTTCAACGGCGTTCCGGTCGGCGAGCTCTGGGCCCCGACGCTGTTCGCCGACGGGGTGCTGAGGATGTACGACCTCCTCACGAGCGTCTATTTCTGGCCGCAGTCCTCGATGCCCCATCACCACTTCGAGACGCTCGACCACGTCGAGCTCGGCGGCGGCTCCTATCCCGTGCCCGCCGCTGCCGACGTCCTGCTCGCAAGGCTCTACGGCGAGGACTGGCGCACGCCGACCCGCGCGCACGCCGACGGAGGCCGCCCGCGCCCGGGCCACGCCTACAGCGGCGACCGTGCCGATCCCCGCCTGCGCGAGTGGATCGCGGACCGCGAGGCGCAGGGCTGGGACCGCCGGCGCTACGGCGGCCAGCCTCCCTGGCCGCGGCCGATCCTCGGCGCCGGTCCGCACGGCTCAGCGCCGCGCGCGGGCGAGCTCAGCGGCTCGGAGTGGTGGTCGACGCTCGAGGAGCTGAGCAGTGACTACTAGCTCCGCCGACCGGACCTTCGCGGCCCTCGCGAAGACGCACGAGCTGCTTGAAGCGAACGGGATCTGGCACGCCATCACCTACGGAACGCTGCTCGGGGCCGTGCGCGACGGCGACGTGATCGCCTGGGATCACGACTTCGACATGTTCATCCGCCCGGCTGACATCGACCACATCGTCGGCCTGAGCGCCGAGGCGGAGCGGCTCGGCCTGGCGCTGCACCGCGTTTACAAGCCGGGAGCCGAACTGGCGATGGGCACGAGCAGGGTTGCTTGGTTTGACGCGATGCGGGTGGCGGTCTTCGCCGACGGGCAACCGGCCGGCGACCTGTTCGCTCCGTCGCTGTTCGACGACGGCGTCCTGCGCATCTACGACTTCCAGACCGAGGTCCTGTGGACCCCGCACTCAAGCTTCCCTCACTTCTTCCTCGGCGAGCCCGCGACGGCGCAGGTGAGGGATCTGAGCCTGCCGGCAGTCGGCCGCGCCGAAGCCTTCCTCGAGGGCGTCTACGGGGGCGACTGGCGTGTCCCGCGCCCGGCCTCGATCGACGGCGGAGCGGCGCCCCGCGAGGGCACGACAACACACGGCGACCGCTACGAGCCCAAGCTCGCCGCGCAGATCGCCTGGTGCATCGGCGAGGGCTGGGACCGCTCGCCCTACAGCGGGCTGCCGAGCTGGCCGAGACGCGTGCGCGGCGCCGGCCCTGTCGGGCCGACTGCGCGCACGGCCGCCACCAGCCGCGCCCTGTGGTGGATCGATCGCGACGAGCTCGTGGCGCACTACTGACGCGAGCGGTCTCGCTAGGGTCTGGACGTGCCGATCATCCGCGTGGAGATGTGGGAGGGTCGCAGTCTCGAGCAGAAGCGCCGCCTCGCGCGGGAGCTGACCGACACGCTGGTCGCGGTGACCGAATGCGACCCGGCGAGCGTCCGGGTCCTCTTCAACGATTACCCGAAGGAGAACTGGGCGATCGGCGGGACGCTCGCGGCAGACGCGACCGACCGTCCTGCCTCCGGGTGCTGAGATGCCGCCGCCACGCCGCAGCGCCCCGGTGCGGTGAATCGCGGGCCCGACACCCCGCGCGAAGCGCTGCGGGCGCCGGGCGGTGTCGTGGTCCGCGCCGCCCGGCCTGACGACACCGACGCGCCGGGCCTCGTGTTCGCCGCAGCGCGGCCCGCCTATCGCGGCGCGGCGGGATCGGACGAGCGCGCGCAGGCGATACTGGAACAGCTGTGGCCGGTGCGCGGCCACTCGGCGAGCTTTGAGCACGCGCTGGTCGCAGAACTCGAGGGGAAGGTCGTCGGCGTCCTGATCGCGTTCCCGGCGCGTGAACGCTACCGGCTGCATTTCGCGTTGGCGCGAAGGAGCTTGCGCTATGGGACGCTGCGGCGGTGGCCGCTTCTTCTCATGGCATTGCCGCGCCTGATCGCCGCGACCCCGCACCCACCACAGGCCTCCTACTACGTCGCCACCATTGCGATCGAGCGACAGGCTCGCCGGCGCGGCATCGGATCGACGCTCGCCAACCACGCCGAACTCGCCGCCGCCTCGCGCGGATTCCGGCTGATCGCCGCCCACACGGGCTCGCGCCATCTCCCCGCGAGACGGGCGCTCGAGCGCTACGGCGCGCACGCGGGAAAGGACCGCCACTGGGGATACGTGCTGTACACCAAGGCCGTTGGAGGACCGCCGCCTCGGGCATCTGACGAGTCCGCACAGCAGCCGTGAACATCCGGCCACCGCGCTTGCCGCGGATCCGAGCACGGACTACCTTCGCCCGACGATGGGACCACCTGGGCTGCTTCTAGTCGCAGTGGCGGTCATGCTCGCCGACCGCGTGACGAAGGAGATCGCCCTTCGCACGCTGGCGGATACCCGCCGCGGCGGAGGCGTGCTTCGCCTGGTGACCAGCGGGCGCCCGCGGCTGGCGCGCGAGGCCTCCAAGCCCACGCTCGTCGCAGTGTGGCTGGCCGCCGTCGCCTGCGCCCTGGCGGGTCTCGCCGTCTCGCCGTCGCTGCGTGCGAACCCTCTCGTGAGCGTAGGCGTCGCCGTCGCTCTCGCCGGCGCCGCATGCAACGGGGCGGATCTGCTCGCCCGCGGCGCGGTCGTCGACTTCATCGCGATCGGCTGGTGGCCGGTGTTCAACCTCGCCGACGCGGCGATCGTGGTGGGAGCTGGCGTTGCCGCCCTGTCGTTGGCATGACACGGCGTCAGCGCCGCAGACCGCCCCCGCCAGCGGTGGCAAGTAGCGGCACGTGCGCCGAGTCCTGTTCAGCTTCCGCGGCATCAGGGTCTGGAGCTATCCGGTGCTCCTGTACGTGGGGCTGCTCGGCGGCTTCTACGTCAACTACGCAATCGCCCCGGCGATCGGGATGGACCGCGAACGGGCGGCTCTGGCGACTGTGATCCTGTTCGCGCCAGCGCTCGCGGGCGCCCGCCTGTGGTTCGTGATCGACCACTGGACGATCTACCGGCGCGAGCCGCGGCGGATCTGGCGCCATGCGGAGGGCGGCCTGACCCTCTACGGCGGACTCGTGCTCTCGCTCGTGCTCTCGCCTCCGATCCTCGCCGTCATGCGGCTTTCCTTCGCCGACTTCTGGGATGGGGCCACCTTCACGATGCTGGTCGGGATGATCTGCGCCCGTGTCGGGTGCCTGCTGAACGGCTGCTGCTCGGGCCGCCGCAGCGATGGTCCGCTCGGGCTGGCGCTCGCGGACCACATGGGTCGCCTGGAGCGACGCCATCCGGTGGCGCTGTACGAGATGGCCGCGAGCCTGCTGCTGCTCGCGGGATCGGCTGCGCTGCTCGAGCTGAGATCGCCGCCGGGGACGATCTTCTGCTTCGGGCTGGCGGGCTACGCCTGCGTGCGCCTCGGTCTCGACCGGCTCAGAGTGCGCTCGCCGCTCGCCAGCGCGAGCCACCGCCTTGCGCTCTCGGCCTTCCTCGGATGCTCGCTGCTGGCCTCCGCCATCGGCTGGCTGCTCACCGGGTCGTGAGTCGACCGCCATCGTCTCGACGCTTGACAGGAGGAAAGCCAAATGAATGACACGCTGATCGTCGCCGCACCGCTGCTGATCGCGGCCGTCGTGCTGTCGCTGCGCTTCGTGGGCTGCAGCCTCGACGAGCAGGGACTCGAATCCCCGCAGCCCTACAGCACCGCAATCATCGCGACGCCAAATCTGGTCAGTTTCTGGCGCCTGAATGAGACTTCGGGAACGAAGGCCGCGGACAGCAGCGGCCCGAACAGCGGCACATATCAAGGCGTCGGCGGAGTGACACTCGGGGTGCCGGGCTTGGCCAACACCGACACCGACAACACGGCGGCACAATTCAATGGCGGGTCGGGAACCACGCATACCGGCGGGGGCTACGTGAGCGTTCCCTTCGCCGCGAGCCTGAACCCGGCGAAGTTCACAGTTGAGGCGCTCGTCAACCCGTCGTCGATCGGCAATGACGACGTCGACGACTACCACGCCGTCGTGTCGTCTCGAAATATTGCCGGCGGAGACTCGTTCGGCTACGTCCTGTACCTGCACGGCACCGGCTTCGAAGCGTGGGTCGGCGACGACACGACCAGTTGGCCTGATGCAGTCGTGGCTGCCGGTGCAGTTGTCGACGGCGGCCCCTATTACGTGGCCATGACCTACGACGGCACGACGCTGAAGATGTACGTGAACCCCACCGACACCGAGGCGGAGATCGCCACCAACGCGGAGGAGTTCGCCCAGAGCACGGTGACATATACGCCGACCGCGGTGAACGAGCTGCGGATCGCCGCGGGGGCGAATGAGATGGCGGCGGCCGCGTGCTTTCCGGGCGTCATCGGAGACGTGGCCATCTACAACGACGCACTCGACTTCGCGACGATCCAAGCGCACTTTGCGATCGCGATGACCGGCTTCTCGACCACCTAGCGACGCCCGTGACTCGGGCTCCCACTAAAGCAACCGCTCCGACGGCCTACGCAGAGGAGAGTAAAGATGGCGACACTGAACGATGCATACAACCAACTCGTTGCGGCGAACGCGCAGCTGACTACGATCCACGGCGACCTGCAGAGCGTCAACACGTCCGTGCAGGCGACAACAACGGCCGTCGAGAGCGGATTCACCCAGCTGAGCAGCCTGGTCGGGTACACGAACCAGCTGCTCGCCTACGAGATCCAGCAGAACGACACGATCATCTGCAACCTCACGAAGATCGCCATGCAGACGTGCGCGCTCGTCAACCAGGCCGCCCTCCAAACCGCCGCACAGGAGGTGATGCGCGCGGACCTCGACGATCTCAAGCAGCTGTACGAACTCGCCAACCCGGCCGCCGCCGTCGAGCAAGACCGGCTGGAGGCACTCAACCTCAAGATCGAGCTGTGCTGTCCGCCGAAGCCGCCGAAGCCGCTGTGTGTCTACGAACCGTGCCCGGCGCCGGAGAAGCCGCCGGCGCCGCCCAAGGGACCAAGCCAGCTGGGCACGACGAAGTAGGCCGTCTGTCGAGCGGCGGGACTCGCTGAAGGCGGCCGTCTAGGCTACGCGGTGGTTTGGAGAATCGCTCGCAATCGGTTGCCGCCTTTCACCGCCTCTACTACGAGTCCTGGGACGCGACCTGGAAGGACACGCGCTGGCTGGGGGTACGTGTCGCCAAGTGTCCACTCGACTTGTGGATCTATCAGGAGATCCTCTTCGAGACCCGGCCCGACATGGTCGTCGAGTGCGGCACCGCCTGGGGTGGCAGCGCTCTTTTCCTCGCCTCGACCTTCGACGCCATCGGCGCGGGACGCGTTCTGACGATCGACATCGCCGAAGAGCCAGGACGACCGCATCATGCCCGGATCACGTATCTGCGCGGCTCATCGACTGACGCGGAGGTGCTGGCGCAGGTGAGGTCCCGTACGGGCATCGGCGACAGGGTGATGGTAATTCTCGATAGCGACCATCGAGCCGCCCACGTTCGCGAGGAACTGGCGCTCTATTCGCCACTCGTGTCACCAGGCTGCTACCTCGTCGTTGAAGATACAAACCTCAACGGGCACCCGGTCGTCGATGACTTCGGCCCGGGGCCGGCCGAGGCTGTGCAGGAATTTCTCGCCACCGCCACCGCGTTCAGCGTCGACACCTCCCGAGAGAAGCTGCTGATGACGTTCAACCCGGGCGGCTACCTGCGCAGGACGTGACTGCCGCGCTCCCCGGCTAGCTGCAGCTCCCGCTTCAGGACGCCAGTTCTCGCCAGCTGGGAGGCATGCCGCGCGTGACCTCGATCGGCTCACTGAAGCCGATCGGCTCCCGAGCTCCGTGCTCGCGCACCCAGGCAGCCATGCGCCCGATGCCAGCCTCGAGGCTGCTCGGGGCCCCAAGATCAAGGACCGAGCGCAGCTTCGAATGTTCGGAGAAGGCATGCACCACCTCGTTGCGCGCGGGCAGGTGCGTGACCTGCGGAACAACCGCGAGCGCCTCGGCCACGATGTGGGCCAGCTCGAGTACGGAGCGCGGATCATCGGAGCCAACGTTGAAGACAGCATTGGCCGTCCCCGGCACCATCGCACTTCGAGCGATCGCCCGGGCTACATCGGCGACATAGGTGAACGCCCGTGTCTGGCGCCCGTCACCAAAGATCGGCATCGGCTCGCCGCGCAGAATGCTGTTCATGAAAATGGCCACGACGTTGCGGTAGGGATCGGCGATGTTCTGACGCTCGCCGTAGACGTTGTGCGGGCGGAACACCGTGTAGTCGAGACCGAACAGCCTGTGCGCGGCCGCGAGGTCGAGCTCAACCGCGTACTTGGAGATCCCATAGGGGTCCTCGGGCTGCGGAACCATATCCTCGCTCATCGGAACCTGGCCGCTGCCGTAGACGGCAATCGATGAGGTGAACACAAAACGGCGGACGTCGTTGCGCAGCGACTCGTTGATCAGGTTGATGCTCGCATCAAGGTTGGTCCTGTAGTTGTAGGAGCGGATGTAATGCGACAGACCCTCGGCCGCGTAGGCGGCGAGGTGATAGACGACCGCGAAGGGACCCTCGTCCCAGAGCGAGTGGACGAACTCTGCCTCGCGCAGGTCGCCCTGCAGCCACCTCGCACCGCTCGGGACGTTCTCGCGGAAGCCACCCGAGAGGTCATCCGTCGCGACCACCTCCAGTCCCAGCTCAAGGCAGACATCCGCGACGTGCGAGCCCATGAACCCGGCCGCTCCTGTGACTAGCACTCGCTCACCCACGCCTACGTTCACGGCGACAACGCTACTGGCTGCGAGGCCGCCGGTCGCCACGACCACGATTGCGCTTGGCGCATCCGACGCTAGGCTGCCGACGATGTCTGCTTTGGGCGCACCAGGACAACGGCCTCGGGCGAGGGCGGCGGCGTGGCTGCGCCGCGCCCGCGCGCAACTGGCGGCCGGTATCGTCGACGCACGCGCGACAGAAGGCGGCGATCCCGTGGCGCCCGGGCACGCGATCGTGCCTGAACGCGATTTCGAGCTGGTTCCGCGGGGACGCACGGAGCCGTTCCACACTCTCGAATACGACGTCTTCCCGCGCGGGCGCTTCGATGCCGTTCGCCACGACTACTACAGCCCGCTGCCGGATCTCGCATCTCTGCCGCCCGACATCTGGACGCGGCGCAGCAGCCTGCCGGGCGGCGGCTTCGATCTCGAGTCGGCCGCGTGCTTTCTCGAGCAACAACTCGCCGCGTATGTCGCGGAGCTCGACCCGCCGCACCAGCGCGTGGCGGAAGCGGGCGTCTTCTACCTCGACAACCTCAACTACGAGCGCGTCGACGCGGAGCTGCTCTACGCAGTCGTGCGCCATTTCAAGCCGAAGCGCATCATCGAGCTCGGCTCCGGCTTCAGCACGTTGCTGATCGGCCTCGCCTGCGAGCGAAACCGCGCGGAGGGTCACGCGTGTTCCTACTCCGCCTACGACCCATACCCGCGGCCCGCGATCCTCGGTGAGCACCCGCCGGGCCTCGATCGACTCGTGCCCACGGCGGCCACTGCCGTGAGCCTGGAGACCTTCGCCGAGCTCGGCCCGCACGACCTCCTGTTCGTCGACACAACGCATACCGTAAAACTGGGTAGCGACGTCAATTACCTGGTCCTCGAGGTGCTGCCGCGCCTGGTGCCCGGGGTCGTGGTGCATTTTCACGACATCTTTCTGCCCTACGAATATCCGCGGGTTTGGTTCGAGGAGAGTGGCTACTACTGGGCGGAGCAGTATCTGCTCCAGGCCTTCCTGGCTTTCAACCACGACTTTCGCGTTCTGATCCCGGCCCACGCTCTGGCCCGCGAGCTGCCGGAGCGAGTGCGTGGCGTCATCCCATCGTTTGTGCCCGGGGTGAGCCCGGCGGCGTTCTGGATGGTGCGCGCTCCGGCGCCGGCGTCTCAGTTGCGCGCCAACCAGCTCTGAGCGGCGTGCAGAGAGGCATCCTGCGGCCCGGCCGGCACGCGAGGGCCGCTCGCCGCCGCCGCCGCGAGGATCGCGGCAATCGCTTCCACCCGCGTGCCGACCGTCGTCACCGGCGTCTCCGCGGCACCGCGAGCCAAGCGCGCCAGCAGCCCGGGCTCGTGCGCAAGCCGCTCGATCACGTGTGCGAGCGCAACAGCATCTCGCGGCGCGAAGCGCAGGCCGTTCTCGCCGTCGCGCACGACCTCCGTCAGGGCGCCGGCGGCGGCGGCGAGCACCGGCTTGCCGCAGGCGAACGCCTCGTAGGCCGCGATCCCGAACGACTCGGGAACGGTCGAGGCGATCACCACCGCATCGACGGGCGCCAGCAGAGCCGGCAGGGTGTCGTTGGCGTAAGAGCCGTAGAAGCTGAGCTCGAGTCCGCCGACGGCACGCCCGCGCTCCCGCAGCATCGCGGCGTATGCGGTATCGACCGGCCCAAGGAAGCTCAGCGACACGGGTCCCGCGCGGGCGATCCGCAGTGCTGCGAGCACCAGTTCCGGTCCCTTGTGCGGGACAACGGACCCCACGCAAGCCAGCCGCAGCACTCCATCGGCAAGCGGCGCGCGGGCGAGGTGAGCGTTGCGCGCAACCGGAATCGAGATCGGGTTTGGCACCACACGTACCGGTGACGGCGGATCGTAGAGCTCGCTGAAATAGGTGGCGACGTGACGGGACGGCGCGATCAGGTCGCTCGCCATGCGCACCGCCGACGCGAACGCGCGGGCGCGCGTCGTCCAGCGCAGGCTCGCGTGACTCTGGCCCGCAAAGCAGGTCGTGGCGCACGCCTCACCGGCCTCGGGCCCGTCACAGGGCTCCCGCGTCGGGCGTTCGAGATGGACCAGCGGGCAGGCGAAGTAGAAGTCGTGGAACTCGAGCACGGCCGGCACCCCCCAGCGACTGGCGATCCCCACATAGGCAGGGGAGTGATGCAGCAGGTGCGAGCAGAGAACCGCGTCGGGATTGAGCTCGATCAACACCCGTTCGAACAGCGCCTCGAGACGGGCCGTGCGACCGGGAAAGACGCCGAACTCCATACCGCCGCCGACCAGAGTCAGCACATCGAGCCCACGGTAGGTGGAGACCTCGAGCGTCGGCAGCGCCGGCGCAGCCACGGCCCGGCGCGTCAGCACCGTGACGTCGTGACCGCCACGCGCGAGTCCCCCAGCCGTCCATTCCACGACGCGCTCGACGCCGGTGACACCGTATGGCGGGAACCGGTGGCTGACGACGAGCACGCGCACGATCAGGCGCGACGCAGCTGCCCGATGCGAGAGAACTCCGCGATCATCTCCGCCGGCAACTCGTCGCTGTTCACGCCCAGCCACTGCCCGACCATCTGGGCGCACCGGCGCATCACGGCCTCGATCTTCGCCCGCTCGAGCTCTTCTCCGGACAACCCGGCCTCTTGAGCCAGGTAGGCCCAGTCCTGCCGGGCCATCGCTTGAACTGTCGCCAGCACGTCGGCCTCGCTGAACCGGCGGCCGTTGATGTCGGCGTTGGCGATCCCGTCGTCCACGTTGCGTTCGAGGAGTTCGCGCAGCGAATAGTCGTGAGAGTGGTGAACCACCGATGCCGGCTCGTGCGTCAGGGCGTAGCCGCCCTCGAGTACCTCCCGCGCCCAGAGCAGATCCTCCCCGATCGCCCGCACCCGCCGGAACGGGATCCGCGCGTGCACGTCGGCGCGGATCAGCGCGCTGACTGTGTGGAAGTTCAAAAACTCGCGGCGCACCTCGGTCGCCATCGCCGTGTAGCCCGACCAGTCGGTGATGCGGCGCAGGTGGCGCTGCGGGGATCCGCTCGCCTCGCGATTGCAGTCATGGACGGTCAGCGGGTCGGCGTCGGGGTGTGGCAGTACGCGGCTGCAGGCGCCCGCGACGAGCGGGTCGGCCTCGAGTGCGACGATCAGCGGCCGCAGCCACGATTCGCCAACAGGCCGGGCGCGCCCATTGATGAAAAGCAGCACGTCACCGCGGGCATGCCGGGCTCCCAGGTTGCGTGTCAGCCCGTGGTCGAAGCTCGACGGATCGATCGCAATCACGGTCGCGTGGAAGTCGCGCAGCACGTCGACGGTCGCGTCGCTGGAGCCGGAGTCCACTGCGATGATCTCAAGCAGCGCCGGCGCCCGCTGAGCGAGGATGAGCGGAAGCATGGTGACGAGCCGCGCCGCCTCGTTCTTGACCGGCAACACAACCGAGACCAGGTGTCGCGGCGGCTCGGCGCCCAGACGGTGGGTCGCCCCGCGCGCGATCAGCTCGCCGGCCTGGCGCTCGGCGGGCGCCGCGGCGGCCTCGCGCGAGCTTGAGCTGCGGGCGTGACCGTTGGCGGCGTGGGGCGCGCGGATCCGCTCAACCATCAGATCCATGACCTGCTCGGAGCGCTTCGCCAGCAGCGCTTCGATCCCCGGGCGTCCGCTGCGCGGATCGATCGCCGCAAGCAGTGGCGAGACGGTCATCGAGACGGGGAAATAGGGGCCGTATTCGATGCTCAGCAGTCCGTCCTCGAGGTAGTGCTCGACGTCATCGGGCCGTACGCGGCCGGCCCAGCGCTCCCGGTAAAGCGCGTCGTTGGCGGTTGTGTTCAGCGCCGCGCCCTGCGGCGAGCGTGTCACGGACTCAAGGTGGTACAGGACGCTCGTCGCGCAGTAGCGGACCTCGTGCCCGAGCACGCCGAGACGCAGACACAGATCGATGTCCTCGTAACCGTTGTGGAACGCCGTGTCGAAGCCTCCCGCGGCCTCGAAGGCCGACCGGCGCACCAGTGCGCAGGCCGCCGTCACCGCCTGCATGCCCCGGGAGCGGCTGGCCGCGGGGTGATCCCCGGGAAAGCCGGCGTAGACGTGGTGGGGAAAGCGGTCCTGTCCGATCACCACACCGGCGTGCTGGATCGTGCCGTCGGGAAACAGCAGCTTGGAGCCGATCACCGCCGCGCTCGGGTATGCGTCGGCCTCGGCGGCGAGAGCATCGAGCCACCCCGCGAGCGGGATCGTGTCGTTGTTGAGAAACACGACGTAATCGGCCGACCGGCCTGCCGCCGCACCCTCGTTGCAGGCGCGCGCGAAGCCGCCGTTACACTCCCTGCGGACCAGAGTGATCGAGCTCGCGCAGTCGGCGAGCATGCGCTCGGTGTCGTCGCGGGACCCGTCGTCGACTACCACGATCTCGTGCTCGACCAGCGGCGGACTGGCGAGGATCGCCTCGAGACAGGTGCGGACCAGCGGACCGCCGTCGTAGGTGGGAACGACGACGGTGCAGGAGGACACGCTCCGGGCTCCTACGGGTTCCGGCCGGCGCGCCGCAGAGCTTCCTTGAAGGCGGAAGTGCGGCGGGCGTCCATGGCCCGTAGGCCGGGAAGCGATTTGAGCGTCGAGTACAGCAGGACCGGGGGGCTGCTGTGGATGCGATCGAGACGGATCTGGAGCTCGAGCGCGCGCCGCCCGATCGCGTCGCGCTCGCGTCGCGCGTGGTCGAGCTCCTCTCTTGCCGCGGCGAACTCGCGGCTCGTCCGCTCGACCGCTTCGCGCAGCTCGGCGCTCTCGCGCGTGGACGCGGCGGTGAGGACGGTGAGCTCGTCGTCACGGCGCAGGATCTGATCATGGGCGGACACGAGCGCCTCGCGCAGCTGTCCTTCGCGGGCGACGATCGCCGCAACCGCCTGCTGTAGCTCCGCCAGCTGGGACGACATCGTCTCGTGTTCGGCGCGCATGCCCGCGGTGGCGGCTTCGTGTTCGGCGCGCATGCCCGCGGTGGCGGCTTCGTGTTCGGCGCGCAGACCGGAGACGAGTTCCTCGTGCTCGGCACTACGGCTCGCTGCGGCCTCGCGAGCCACGCCGAGCTCGCGCGCGGCCGCCGCCCTCTCGGCCACCAGTTGCCGGTCGCCGAGTTCACGGGCAAGCGCGAGCCGGCGCATCTGCTCGTGGACGGCCCGCATGCCGGGCTGCTCGAGCGGGAAGGCCTTGACGACGAACTGGTAGGTCGTCGCGTCCGGGTCGCTGTCGAGCGCGGCGCGCAGCTCGGCCGTCGCGCCGCTGTCCTCGAACGGCACCTCGGAAGCGGCGAGGATCAGCTCGTGGCGGACCATGTCCGAAATCAGAAATCCGGCGTCCTCGAGCAGCTGGCCAATGCTCTCGCGTGTGAAGAAGCGCAGATGCGTGCGGTCCAGCAATCCTCGCTCCTGGTAGGGGAAACGGCCCTCGAGCAGCGCGAGCCTGACGCTGCCGTGCGCGACGTTCGGTATCGAAGCAACGAGGTAGCCATTCTCGGCCAACAGCGGACGCAGCGACCGCAGCACGTGCAGCGGGTCGCGCAGATGCTCCAGCACGTCGGCGGCGACGATCACGTCAAAGCGCTCGCCGGCGAGCTCCTCGGCGAGGTCGAGCAGGTCGAGGTCACCCACGATCAGGCGGTCGCAGCGCTGCTCGGCCAACTCGGCCATCAGCGGGTCGCGCTCGACGCCGACGACGTAGCAACCGCGAGCGCGCAGCACCTCCGACATGTAGCCCGTGGCGCAGCCGAGCTCGAGCACGCGGCGCGACTCGCCCGCGAGGCCCACGACGCTCGCATGCACGCTGTCGGCCTCGAGATCGATCTCGAACTCGTAGCGCAGCTCGCCACCGGTGTTCTCGAGCGTCGGCACCACCGCCACCGAGTGAATCGAGCCGGGTTGGACCGGGCCGTTGCTCTGCTCAGAACCTGACTGCGAAGCCATCACGGTTGCGCCGCAAGGCTAGCAGCATGCCCCAGCGCCCCGGTTGTGACGGGGGTCCGACCCGGGCCGCGACTTTGCCCGCTACCTTGATGGCTGTTCGAGTCGGCGCATGCCTGTGCCCCGGACGGGGTGCCGTCCCGGCGGGCTGGTGCATGCACCAGCCCGTTCCCCCAGTCAGGCTTGCGCGAGGTACTGCGTGAGCGGAAGCTCGGCGCGGCCGACGTGGCAGGAGTCCCAGTCGGGGGCACCGATCAGCTGGCGGCGCACCGGGTCGCCGATCGCGGCTTCCAGCTGCTCGGCGCTCGGGAACTCGCGCTGGACGATCCAGCGGGGGGCGTAGCCGAAGAAGACGACCATCCGCGTGCGGTCGGAGAGGTTGGTGCTGCGGCCGTGCCAGATGCGGCGCTCGAAGAGGGTGACGTCACCGGCCTTGGCAAGAACCTGGATCGCCCCGTCGGGGGTCTGGCCGGGGGTGCGCGGCAGGAACTCGGTCCAGCGGTTGCTGCCGGGGATCACCTCGAGGTTGCCCATCCCCGGCTCGTCGCAGTCGCTCAGCCAGTAGCCGAGCTTTGCGGAGAGCCGCGCGCGGTAGTCGAGGTCCGCGGTCTGGCGGCCGCCGTCCTCGTGCCAGCGCCAGGCGTTGGGCTTGTCCTCCTCCGGTGGGTGCACGTCGATGTGGGAGTGGTAGATGTGGAGGTTCGGCGTGAGCGCGCCGGCCAGGACTCCCATCAGGCGCGGGTCGACGGCGAGGTCGGTCAGGCGCGGGTGCAGGTAGGCGGCCCCGAGGGCGTGGGTGAAGCCCAGCTGCGGGTCAAAGTGCTCCTGCGCGAGCGGCTCCACGACCTCGCGCAGTTCGGCGACCTCCCCGGGCGAAAGCACGCCCGGAATGTGGACGAAGCCGTTTCGGTCGAGCTCTTCGAGGATCTCGCGCGTCTGTGCGGCGTCGAACATCTGACTGGTCGTGCTCACCGCGTCGGAGCCTAACAGCCCGCCGAGCGCTCGGGGTGACGCGCGTTGCGCGCGGAGGTCGATCAGCCGATCAGGACGCGGTCGAGCAGTTCGTCGATCTCGCCCCGCTCGAGCGAGACAGCCAGATCGTTGGCGATCGACTCGCGCGTGTAGCCCGCGAGGGCGAGGTCGATCGCGCGCACGCGCGCCGAGGCGAGCTGCGGGGTCTGCTCC
>Ga0182030_10017245_pt1 | contig 13957 bp, 15 predicted proteins | sample 812S3MmetaG_FD_121299 | JGI IMG/M metagenome (GOLD analysis project Ga0182030, IMG submission 121299) | Permafrost microbial communities from Stordalen Mire, Sweden - 812S3M metaG (Illumina Assembly) | ecosystem: Environmental > Terrestrial > Soil > Wetlands > Permafrost | place: Sweden...
AAGCCACTACCCAGCTTGGCTGACCTGTCGCCTGAATATCGGAGGCCGCAGTCGTCACAACGCCGGCGAGCGCATTGACCGCGTCATAGACCGTCTGCGCGAGATAGAGGGTCGAGACGATCGGGCTCGAGGCTCCATCCCGCACGAAGGCGAGATTGAAGCCGATATAGCCCATCCGATCTTTCGATCGATCGCGGGCGAATGTGCGCAGCCAGGCGCTGAGCTGGCCATCAACCGGCAAGACCAGCGTCCCCGCGCCCGAATCAGCGGTCAGCGCGGCAATGAAATCTGCCGCGTCCGAATCAGACGCATCGCCGACGAGATAGGCGGTAACCTGGAAGGTCCGCGCCGAGGCGCCCAGATCCTCGATGAAAGGATCGTCGCGGCCGGGGAATTCGTGAATAGCGAGCCGACGGCCGCCATGCGCTTGATCCGCCTCGACAAAAAACGGAATGCCGCGAAACGAGGCTGGCCAAAGCGTGGAGGGCCAATCGCGCATCGAAGCTCCAAACAAAAAACCCGACAGCTGTTTGAGCTGCCGGGTTTCTGAACCTTTTTAAGCGTGTATATAGTGGCCGAAATTCCAGGCGCACGTCAAGCGCTTTCGTGAATTCCGCAACAGGAGCTGTTGGATGCTCAAAGCGATCGGATCGGCGATTAACATCCTTTTCACAATAGTCGGCCTCGGGATCGCCGCCGCTATCTCATTCGCCTATCTAGGCGCGCAAGGCACATTGCTACTTATTATTGCTCTTGCCATGCTTTATATTATCGTTGCTTTGTCAGAAATACTTAAACTACTTAGGGCTATCCTTGCCGCGCAGCAAACTCGCGCGGGCGGCTGAGAGACGCTCGGCTAGGCTCTTTTCGCCGGCCGCCTGCACCAGACTTAACGGCTTTGGCGCTGGGTGCGCGGTTGATTTATCTTCCTTTGGCTCCGCGCGACTGCCGGGTCGAATATTAGGGTCCCTATTCCTATAGGCCTCTTCCGCATATGCCCGCCGCGCGCGATCGCTGGCGCCCGGAACCAGCGGCCGCTCATAGAGCGTGTTGACGATGTGCGCCTTTTCGGAAACCGTTTTCGCGCGCTGCATCGCCCTGTAAGCGCCGGCCTCTGACCCGTGCATTTCATCCCAGATATGATCGACCTGAGACTGCAAGCTAGGATCGGCTAAACCTCTTTTGCGCTTGCCTTCCCATTGAGCAGATCCCCACGCGGCGTCGCCTGAATTTCCTCCGGTCGGAGGGTTCAAAACAACCGGATGACCGGGTAGCTGATTGCCCGCGCTCTCGTGAATAAGATTGCCCGTTAGCGCTGCGGCGTCTTCGTGCGAAAAACCCCTTCGGACAAGAGCGTCATCAACATCCTGGTGCGGAACAATCCCGCGGCGATCCATATGCGATTGCCAGTCCGAGCCTGCCGGCGTCGAGCCCTGTTCATCTCTGGTTGTGGCCTCGCGTTCAGCAATGTGCTTCGCCCGCTGCTTTCGGCTGTGATCCGCTGGAGACGCCCCTTCATGAGTTGATCCCTGCGCCATATGATGGCGCGCGCGATGTTTCCGACTATGATCGGCGGGGATCGCCCCTTCATGATGAGAGGCCGCATGATGTCCATGATGCGGCGTCGCCGCACCGGACTCATAAGCGCCGGAGCTTCCGCCATGCGCCGACGACGGCGTCGCCGACATGACCGGAAATGAGCCGGCAAAGGCACTTTCCGGCGCGTTCCAGGACAGCGAAGCATTCGCCGCGCCGCCGCCCTCAGGAGGCCCGAATTTCAGATTTATCGAGAGCGAAACCATCGGCGTCTATTGACCGCCCGTGCCGCCGCCGGGCGACGCCTCCGGCATGGAGACGCCCGTCCCGCTCCGCAGCGCACCGAAAGCCGACATGCTTTGCTCAACGCGCCGAACGATCGCATCGGTATCGGTGGTGACCTCAATTTTCAAGTTGATGTCCGCCGCGCCTTTCAACTCGGCCGTGGGCACGCTGGACTGCAGGCTCATCGGAGACGAGACGCCGCCGCTGGCGAAGGTCGGAAGGCCATATCGAAGCTGGCGCTCCCGCTCGCCGGCTTTGCCTTCGGCCGGCGTCGTCGAGGCGAGAAGCATCCCGCCGGCGAGCGCGAACGGCGATGAGGCGGCAGTCACGGCGGCCGAGCCGAGCCAGCCTGCGCCAGCCGCAACGCCTGACCCAATGCGCGCCATAAGTCCGGGCGACGCCGCGGCTTCGGAAGCCGCTTCACCCGCGCCGAAAACCGCGCGGCCAGCCGCTTTGAGCCCGGAATAGAGACCGTAGCCAGCAACGCCAGCCGTCGTGGCGGCGCCAGCGCCGACGGCGATCGGACCGGCCGTCGGATGCTCTTTCATGAAATTATCGACAGTGCCGGCGAAAGAGCCAACAGCCTTGGCGAAAGAGTCCGCTGCCGGCGCGAATTTCTCGGTGAGCGGCGCGAAGCCTGTCCCGAGCATATTGACCAATGATTGCTCCGCCGCCGCGAGAGCCGCCGCAGGATCATGCTTCATCAGATCCCCGCCGCCCTCGATCCCCTTCGCCTCGGCATACATGCGGGCATGGTTTTCAAGGCCTTCGCGCTGATTGTTCATATGCGCAAAGAGGTTCGCCGCGCGCGAGCCAGGGAAGAGACGCTGAAATTCCTTGTTTTGCTCGACCGGGTCCGTGATTCCCGCATTCGCCATCGCCGGCAAAAGTTTGTCGTAAAGAAAACGATCCGGATCAGTCTGCCCAAGCTTCCAATCTTTTAGATTATGACCAGGCTTCAGGCCTTTGATCTCGCCCTTATTCGTGTAGGTCAGATCGCCTTCTTTCAAAAACCCGAGGCGCTCCCATTCCTTGACCGCGGCATGATTATTCGCAAGACCCGCGCCGGAGAGCGTGCTGCCGGCTTGATAAAGCGCCGTGCCGGCCTGTTGGCCGCCGAGCTCCTGCGTCAGCGAGAGCGCCGTCGTGGTCATGAAGCGATCCGACAATTGCATACCGGCAGTCTTGGACATTTTCGCCAGCTCGAAAATGTCCTCGTCGCGCAGCGTCTTGCCCATCACCTGCCGCGCCTTGATCGACGCGTCGATGAATTTCTTGAACTCGGCGGGATCGTTCGCCTTTCCCAAAAGCTCAGCGGCTTTCATGGAATAGACCAGATCCTCGGGGTTGCCGCTTCCGCCCGCCAGCATGGCAGATTTCGCGCCGACAATCGTGTCGAGGTTCGGGAGAGCTTCCTCGGGATGCGACAGGACGGAGCGCAATTCCTTGTAGGTGTCGAAGACCTCGGCGCGCGCCACGTTCGGATATTTCTTCATCATATCGACGCTAAGCCTGTCGACCTCAGCGATTTCCTCCGGCTTGATCCCGGCGCCGAACTGCATGCGCGCCTTCGCGGTCTCGATCGCCGAGCCTTCCTTGATCCCCTTCTCGCCTTCCCGCATCACGCCGGCGCTGACCGCTGCGGCGACGAGGGGCCCGACGGTCTTGGCGATCTCGCCCAGGCCGCGCAGCCCCCGCGACATGCGGCTGATCCCCGCCTCGGCGCGCGAGACCTCGGACGAAACGTTGCCGATCGAGTGCGACAACCGATCCATATTGTAGGCGTTCATCCCGAACTGGGAGACGCTGCTCGCCATCTTGTTGACGTCAAAAGCAACCTTCGAAACCGAGGCCGCGACGGAGCTGACATGCGCGATTTTCTTCTCAATCGCGCCGAAGGCCGGTCCGGTCTTGTCGTCGCCGGAGATGACCAGCTTGGCTTCGAGCATCTGCGCCATTAGAGCTTCCGCCTATTATGCCAAGCCACCGCGCGCGCGTAGAAATAATCGATTTCGCTCAACGCCATGCGGTCGCATTCGAGGAGCGAGATGACCTTCAGGTCGAAGACGAGCTGGTCGCATCGGAGGGTGAAGTCTCCGACGCGGCGGCTATAAAAAAACCGAGCAGCGCGTCCTTGATGCGCTTAGCGTCCTTCAAGCTCAACATTGAAAGGATCGCCGATCCGTTCTCGACATTCAGGCATTTGTCGAGATAGGCGCCGATGACGCTCGATTGCTCGACGTAGTATCGCGCCCCATCTGGGTTCGCGACGAGCACGCCCGGCTCGCCGAGCGAAATATATTCGCCGCCTGTCGGCTCCCGAAGCTTCACTTCGGAGATGCGTTTATCGAACCAAACGACGGGCTTTTCGAGGGTAATGGTCTTTGTCATTTTACGCCGTCGTCTTCTTGAAGCTGGCCGCGCGGCCCTTGATGCCGGAGACTTCGCCGGTCATATGATCGACGCGCGGCTTGCCCTCGAAATAGGCGTTGGTCCAGGTGTAGAGGCGCCCCGTCGAGTCCTCGATCAGTGAGATATTGTAGGGACCGCCGCGCAGGATCGCCTCCCAATCGAGCGACGTTGCAACATTCGGCGCATTGTCCTGGAAGGTCGGCTCGAAGACGTAGCCGGTCGGCTTCAAGGTGCGATAGGTCGAATTGTCCTGATTGGCGCCGCCGTCGATCTCGACGCTGCTCGGCTCGCTGTCGAATTTCGCGCGCAGAATCAACGGGTTCGAATTGAAGGTGAAGCGCATCTCTCCGCCGAAATCCATGGCGCGGGCTCCTTAAGCGTTCAAAGGCTGGTTTAGAAGTTGGCCGGATATTGCTGATAGAACGTCGCGTTGGTCGCGAGAATATCGAGCGGGTTCACCCGCTCGAGCGGCGCGAGCACATCGCAGCGGTTCGGGTTTTCTGCGTTCGCCTGCACCACGATGTTGCGGGAGAAGCCGTCGACATCCTGCAGGACGCCCTGCAAGACAAGCTGCGTATAGGCCGCGATGAACGTGCTTTTAATGTCGCTCGGCGTCGAGATCGCGCCGAGATTGCCGGGATTGTCCGCCGCGAAAGCCTTGCGGCCATGCGCCTGCTCGACAATCGCGCGGATATAGGCGAGAGAGCCCGCCGCCTGATAGATCGACTGAATGTCGCGGAAGACCGTGTCCGGCTGGCCGCTGATTCCCACGCGATAGGTGGTGACAATCTTGTCGACCGTCACATTGCCGCTCACATCCATGTTGAACGTGCTGATCCCGGAATTGAGCAGCGTGTTGCGGGCCGAATAATTGCGCAGCGTGGAGCGGTCGCGCGGCCCGCGAAGACCCTGGACGATCGTGCCCGTCTGGTTGCGCGAGACATTTCCAGTCACCGTGTCGGACAGCCAGGGCGCGACGACGCCGCAAATGCCGGCGATCCATTCCCATATCGGAGACACATTGTTGGGAAAGGCGTCTTGAATCGTCAAATGGCGATCGTTGAGCGTGAGGCCGAAGGTCGTCTGCGCCGAGAAATTAGCCTCGTTGACGGACCAATAATGACCATAGCTCTGGCGATCCCAGGCCCAGCGGCCGGAAGTGTCGTTGAGCGTCGCGCTCGCCGCCTCGAGGGATGCGGTGTCGGCGAAGGGCGAGACGATGAAATCCGCCGGATCGTCGCCGAGCGACGCCAGCGCATTGGCGAGGGACGGCGGAATGCCGGTCCCCTCGACCGTCTGCGTGACGGCGAGCACGGGCGTGCTGCCAACGACCGCGCCGAGAACATTGGAGGACGCCGGCGAGACGTAGAAATCGATGAGAAAAGAAGAGACGAGGCCGATGCCAGGATGGACCGCCGTCACCGTCACGACATTGGCCGAGCCGCCAGATCCAACCGCCGCCGTCACCGGGACCATGGCGCCCGTCAACGTGTCATAGAAGCCATTGATCGCCGCGGCGATTGAGGCCGCGACCGTGGCTGTGGTGTCGGCCGCGCTGACCGCGATCGCCATTTGCCGGCCGGCGATCTCGAAGGTTCCCTGCCCTGGCGCTGGCACGGAATTGACCGTCATCGTCCATTTCGCGAGCGGCGTGCCGGGATCAGACGTCGCGAGAAGCCAGATCGGCTGCGCGGGCGCATTGGCCGCGGCCAGCCGGAACATTTCGCGCAGCATGGTGCCGGGCCCGGCGAGATAATCGGCCTGATCCTGCGAGCTGACCGGCGTCGGCGTGTTCAGCGGGAGCGCGCCAGCCGAGGACTTATAGCCGAGCAGCACAAGGCGCGTGATCGACTGATATTGACCGCCCGAATTTGCCTCAAAGAAGAAGCCGGGCGCCGTGAGGCCAGCGCCGGGGATATAGTTGAAAATGATCCCAGTGCCCATGAATGGACGTCCTTATGAAGAGGGATGCCTTACGAAGAAGGATGAGTGGCTGAAGCAGCTGCGGGCGCCGGCGCTGGCGCTGGAGCCTCTTGTGGCGCGGAGGCTGCGGCTTCTTGCGGCGGGGGGGCTGGCCGCGCGCCGCGCGCAACGGAGCCATCCTTCAGGAGCGCCTGCCAGAAGGGATTATAGATATCGACGAGCTCGCCCTCCGGAGCTGTGGGGAAGAGCCGCTTCGTGCCAGGCACGGGAAGCTTGTGCGACGGATCGACGAGATGGACCTGGACATAGCGGTTCGGCATGGGAGACCCTGTTTAAGATGTTGTATCGACGGCGCCACGGATCGTGTCCTGATCCGTTTCGCTGACGACGCCATTGAGGTTGAGATACATGTCGACGCCTTGGAGCGGCGGCGGAAGCGCGGGCGCGCCAGCGATCGAGGCGGCGATGGTCGCGCAAAGGCTTGCCCCCGACGAGCCGGAGAGCAGCCCCTTCGCCACGCATTTCAGCGGATCTGGGAGCATATCGAGGCCCGTCGGCGCAGGGGAAGCCGGAACCTGCGGCCATATCTCGCCTTTGACCTTGACGTGGAACTTGATGGTGCGCGAGGCGAGCCGCAACGTGCGGTCGCTCGCCCGCTGCGGATCGGAATGGATCGTCCGGGTTTCCATCGCCACCTTGTTGTAGAGCGTGGCGGACGGCGCCCGATTCTTCGGGGTCAAAATATAGCGGACCTGCGCCTCGAGGAGATCGAGCATCGCCTCGTGCTGGCGATCCGTAACCGGCGCTTCGAACGTGCCGACGCTTTGCGTGGTCCCGTCTGGCATTTCGATCTGCATGACGCCGGAGCCGGCGATCATCGCTTCAATAACCAAGGTGACGATATTTTCCTCGGCCGGATATTTGAACTGCCCGTCGCCATAAGGCGCGGTTTGCTGCTCCTCCGTATAGACGACGAGCAGCGGCTTATCCTCGAGCGCGGAAAGCGCCTGCGCAAGCTCTTCCGGGCTTTCCGCCGCCGCGATCAGATCGATGCGGCTGTCATCGACGCGCGGACCCGCGACGGTCGGATAGGGGCCGGTTCCGATCAACGCGGCCGGGCATAGCGCCTCGACCGCCGCGAGGCGCAGAGCGAGGCGGGAGAGCGACACGAATCAGCCGACGAGGTTGACGTTGCAGCAGGCGATGCCAGTCTTGGTGACGAAGATGGACGTCACCCGCCAGGTCTTGCCCGTATCCTGGCTGACCATGAGATCTGGAACCTTCACGACGAGGCCGCCGGCGATCACATCCGGCATGATGTCGATGCGCGGCGAGCCGGCAATCGTTCCGGGCCGCTGATCCGTCCGCGGATCATAGGCGTTGGCGATCAGCGGTTTGACCTGCGGATCGATGAACACGCCAACGAAGGATGTTTCCGCGCGCGAGCCATCCACAACATCGGGCGCATTGCGGTCAGCCGCCTTCACGCGCGGAAGCAAGGTGAAGAGGTCCCCATATTCGCCGCCGACATTTGCGGCGAGATCGAGGACCTCTGCGGAGAAAGCGGACACTTACGCCCCCGCGCGGCCAGAGGCGAGCGCCTGCGGCTGGACGCAGACGGCGAGCGGATAGGAATAATATTCAATATCCACCCAGGAATCGCGGTCTCGATCCATCACAACCCATGCATACATATCGCGGCCTGGCGTGTTGATAAATTCGAAGCGCTCGGCGGGGGCCAAAGCCCATTGGAAGATGCCAGCGCCGACCGGGAAGAACTTGACCTTGTCGGTCGCGACCGCAACGGTCGAATTGTCGTCAGTGCCACGATAGTTGACAAAATTTACCTCGCCATAACGAAAGGCCGACCATGCCTTGCCGAGATCATTGCGGAGATCCGCCGCGGCCGCCCAATTCTTATAGGTGTTGAGGACCTCAGGAAGCGAGGTCATCTCATCCCAGAATTGATCGCCGCAGAGCCCGACGATCTGGAACTGGTTGCCGCCGAGACCCTGCAGGTTGCGCGTCATGGTGCGGCGCATGCCAGCCAGCGCCACGCGGAACGCGCCTTCAAGCGGCGTCGAAGCCGAGAGGTTGAAACCGATCTCGGCCGGGATAGTCTGGCCGAATTCGGTCGCCCAATTGTAGATCAGCGAGCCATCCGCATCAATGCAAAGCCCCTGCACCAGGGCGAGAAGCCAATGTTCCTTGGTGAGAGCGAAATCCTGCTTAATCTTCATCGTTCGGCGGCCAATTTCGAGCTGCAATGTTTTCAGCTCGCTCTGCGAACCGAAGGCGCGAATGCCCTGCAGTTCGGACGCCGTAATGTGCGAGGCTTTAGTGAGCCTTTGTGTCTTGAAATTCCGCGCATTGCGAAGATCGCCGCTTTTCTGGCTCGGCGGCGCGCCGCGCGGCGAAGTTTGGATCAGCGCCGGCGCGTTGGCCCGGGCCTCGATAAAGATCGATTCCGTGGTGACCGGGACCACTTCGACGAGGCCGGGAATGCTCTGCAATGTGGTCGGCACATAGCCATAACGATCAACCGCCATGGTCATCTCGATGGCCGAGAAGGCGTTTTGCGTAAAGACGTCCATCGTCAGCATGGCTGCGAAGTCCTTTCGAAGAAAGCGTGAAGTGTGAGGGAGGCGATTTAGCGGGCGATGACGCCCTTGAGGCGGAGCTGATGCGTCGCCTCGGCGATCTGGGCGCTCGTGAAGCCAGACGGCCAGGTTAGATCCGAGGCGCGAACCTGCGCCTGCCGGACAACGGCGACGGCTTGCTGCGTGCCGGAGCCGGCGACGCTCCAACCAGCGAAGAGCACGCCGGCGGCGATCTGCTGGCCATTGGTCTGGGTGTCGTCAAGCGCGCCCCAGAGATCCGCAACCCCGTCCGGCCGCGCAACCGTGATAAGGAAGCGATCGCCGACAGCGAAATGCGTTCCGCCATCCGCGAGCAGGAATTTGAGCTGATTGTTGAAGGTGGTCCCGACAGCGCCCTCGCCGACGACAATGCCGTTCGGATCGCTAAGCTCGAATTGCGCCGTCGCGGAAGCGCCGGTCTGAAGCACAAGCTCATAAATGCCGTCGATCGCGCCGGCGGCGATGGGCGCGGTTGCGTCGAGGGTCAGCGTACCCGTGCCGACATTGCCGGCCGCAGCGGCGACGGAAACGGCTTCATTCGCCGGAACGCCGATCTTGCTGATGACAGTGCCGGCCACAAGTGGAGTGGTGTTTGTGATCGTGATCTGATCACGCGAGTAGAAATTTTCTTCCTCGCTTACGATAAAGCCGCCAGCGTGAAGGACCTCAGTAAGAATCGTCATGGAAGACTCCTCATGCTCCACGCGCGCGTGGTTCGCTCGAGCGTTCGAATGGGCACGTTATCATGCTCCACGCGCGCGTGGTTCGCTCTTGCGAGCAGGCGGACAATCCGCCCAAATTTAATTTCAGCCGAAATTGGGGACGCGGTAGCCGGGCTTCGCGATAGCAGCCTCACGGTTGAGCTCGTCGGCGACAGCCTTCCAGGACTCGCCAGGCGGGACCTCGGCTTGCCTGCTCGCCGCGTCGGGCTGCACGTCGGGATTCGGCACATTGCCGTCGAGCTTGCCCTTCGTGGTTGCGGCGGCGGCCGCCGGGGCTTTGCCGAGCAAGGCGATTGCGTCGGGCGCGGTCATATCGGTCGCGAAGGCGAGATGCTGAGCGAGATCCTCGCGGCCCTTGGCTTCGGCGGCGCCGAGGATCGCCTGCGTGCGCTGGCGCTCGGCCATCCTCGCGGCGGCGGCCTGTTCGGCGGCGGAGGCGGCCGCATTGGCCGCCGCGGCGGCCAAGGCTTGATCATGCTCGCTCTTGGCGATCGTCGGATTCGGATTGTCTGCCATGGTAGCTCCTAAATTAAAGCTGGTTGTCGTGCCGATTCCGGCGTCCTCGTTTTTGTCGAAATAGCCGATGGCGTCCTCGAAGCCGCCGACCTGGTCGGCGAGCCCGGCCTCGACCGCAGCGCGGCCCATCAGCACGCCGCCTTCGGTCGCGCGGACGTCCTTTTCGAGCAGGCCACGATGCGATGCGACCGTCTGTACGAAAAGATCGTACAGATCATCGACCCCGGCTTGCAGGCGCGCGCGGGCGTCATCCGGCAAAGCGCGCAGGCTCGAGTAATCGACCTTATGCGCACCGGCATAGATGAGCGTCGGCTTGACGCCACGCGAGGCCATCGCTTCGGACCGATCGAGATGCAGCATGACGACGCCGATCGAGCCGACGACGCCGGACGGCGTCGTGACAATATGGTTCGCCCCGGAGGCGATGGCGTAGGCCGCCGAAGCCGCCATGCCGTTGACGAAAGCAACGATCGGCTTTTGCGCTGAGACATGGCGCACGAGCCCGCCCATCTCCATGGCGCCCGAAGCCTCGCCGCCTGGCGATTCCATGTCGAGCAGAATGCCGCGCACGGTCGTATCGGCCGCCGCGGCGCGGAGCTGCTCGGCGAAGCCTTCATAAGACGTGAGGCCGGACGAAGCGCCGATCCATGCGCCGCGATTGACCAGCTCGCCCATCACCGGGATGACGGCGACGCCATTCTCGACGCTGTAGAGCTCCTCGCGCGAGCCGTCCGCCATTCGGGCGGTCACAGGCTTGCCGCGAAACCGGCTCGCCTCGATCGCCGGCGCATCCTGGAGCGCCTCGACGCCGAACCGCTCGGCGAGATCGGACGCGATCGTGATCGCGGTTTCCGGCAGGAGCAGAAGCGGCCGGTTGAACAGCTTGGCCGCGATGCGGGCGACGTGGGTCATGCAGAGCGCGTCCCGCTGAGAGGATTGCCAACGAGGCCGCAGTAACCGGCTGGTTTCGGCTTATTATCGTCTACCGCGACCTCAATTTGCGCCCACCTCCAAGCCATGCAACCTGAACCAAGGCAACAAACACCGGCGAGATTCCAAATTTCAATTTCTCCGCCCGATTGAGCGGTCGCGCGATTATAGGATCGACCATCCCCATCCGTGACCCTAGCAAAAGGACACCATTTTCCTTCGGCCGTATCATTTGTTTCGAGCGAAACGGTCGTCGCTTCAAATGATATCGACCTCATGCGCCGGTCCCCTTCCCGCTTGCGTCGCCGCCGGGCCCAGCCGGGCCTTCCGCGTCTTGCGAGTCGGGCTTCGGACCCTTTGTCGCCTGGACGGCTGCGACGAGAGACAGCCTGGTCAAGCCGCGCTCTTTCAGGTCTGCCTCTTCGATTTGGATCTGATCGAGGACGTCCTCGTAATCCTTACCTTGCTCGCCGCATTCATCTTCGAGAGTTGAAGTCATGCTCTCCATGCGCAGCGCCGCCGCCTCGGCTTCCTTGACCGGATCGACATAGCCGCGCGCGGGCCCGATCCAACGCGCGCGCATGATGGCGCCGGGCAGCGCATGGAAGGCGTCGAGGCCATCCAACGGCGCCCCGCCATTATGCCCGGCAAGCGAAGCGCCAGAAGGCAGCTCGACATAGCCTCTGTCGAACGCCTCCTCCAGGAAGGCGTAATAGATCGGCGTAACGACCTGCTCGACGAAGATGTTGGCCATGCGCTTGATGGCGCGCCAGACTTCATTGAGCGCGGCGCGGGCGGACGAATAATTGGTCCGCGACCAGTCCATCGAGAGCTGCTCGTAAGAAAGCCCGAGCGCCGAAGCGAGAGATTGCAAGAACGCGGTCTGAAAGGAGGCGAAACTACCCGTCTGACGCGGCGCATTGTTCATCGTGATCTTGGATCCCGGCAACATGACCGGGATGCGCACGCCGCCGAGCCGCACCGGATTGTCAGTATAGAACTCCACTATTCTACCGGCTCTATCAGCCTCGACCCTATTCGTCGGCGTCATGCGCTGCGCGACTTCATCGACAGGCAGATCGCTTTCGACGAAGGCTGCGAAAAGCGCATTGGCCGCCGCGCTGGCGAGCTCGGCGTCGGCGAATTTGCCGATCATCCGCAGCCGCCCGATGAGCGAGACGAAAGGCGAGATCGCCCGCGTCTGCCCTTCCCGCTCGGGCTCGAAGCCGTGAATGAAGATAGGCCGTCCCCACGAGGTCGCGCGCGGAACCCGCGTCCAGATCCATGCCTCTTCGGCCGCCCACCAATCCCCGACATGGGCGTTGCGAACGTGATAGGCGATCGGCGCGCCGAATGAGTCCATTTCGACGCCGCCGCGCAGAGTCGGCGTCTCGTAGAGCCCGTTGGGGTTCGAGAGCCGATCCGGGTCGATCGACATGACGCAGGTGGCGTAGCGCTGCTCTGGCGCGTCGCGCCAGGTCATCACGGCCGTCATTTCACCGCAGACAATCATCGTGCGCGCGAAGAGGCGAAACAGGCCGTTCATTGAAACGCGGCGCTGGGCGTCGCACAGGCGGCGCGGATCGTCGGCGAAAAGCCGCCACTCCGATTGAATGGTCCGCGCGAGCTTGCGCATGACCTTCGGATCCTCGATTCCCAGCGCAACGCCGTCCGGCTTCGACGAAAGCCGCAGGCCGGGGCCGACGACCAGATCGACGAGCCGCTCGATCGCCGCGCGCGCGGTTGGATCGTTGCGGATAACGTCGCGGATACGGGCGAGGCTGAGATCCTTCGCCGGAAGGATCGTGCCATCGGCCGAGCCGCGCGTCGGCCACCAATTGACCGTATCCTGCGAGTCGATGCCCGCGGCATGATACGGGTTGTGCCAGAGGTTGCCGCCCGCTCCCATGGGGATGACGTTGGCCTGGGGCCGGCCGGCGGACTCTCTCGGGGCGCGTTGCCTCTCGACGGCGAGGCGCTCGCGGCGCTTGGAGGCTCGGCTCATTACGACCAGATCGGCATGATGGCGCCGCCGAGCTTGCGGCCGCAAAGTTCGGCCTGGAGGTCGCGAATATAAGCTTTCAGCTCCGGGATCTGGGCATGGGTATATTTGACCACATAGCCGTCGGCCACGACCTCAACCGATAGCCGGCCGGTCAGCAAGAGATGCAGCTTCGCCTGTGCATCGGCGAGCATTTCAGCCGTGGTCATCGCAGGAGTGGCCATCAAATGCGACCGTCAATCAAGGCGCGAGACAAATCTTCGACCGCATCTTTAGGCGCCGCGCCAGCTCTCGCTTTTCTTGCAAATTCCAAAAGAGCCTCGGCGCGGCCGGCTCTTTCAATAATCAATCCGATATCGCCGACGAATGTCGTCATCCGCGCGAGACGGAGGCGAAACGTCTTTTTGTGAGGCGCATTGTAATCCCTCGCCAGAGACGCGGCGCCGGGGAGAGGCTCCCATTCCTCCGCATCGAGAAATGTGTGGTTCTGATCATCGCCATCAAAATGGATATCAACAGCCAAGAGTTCTCCTCGCGCGCCATAAATCTCGCCACCAACCAGAAATGGAGACGGATGAGGCGCCCGGCGAATGGGAAAAGATCCGCCGTAAGCCCCGACCGGTGCGTAATCCTGCATGGCCTCTGCTAGCCCTTCAGTTTTGCGCGTTCAGCGCGGCGAAGCGGGCGAAAATATCGGGTTTCTTCTCGGGCTCCGGCGCAGGTTGCGGCAGAGGCCGGTCGGCGGACGGCGCTTCCGGCGTGGTGAACAGGGTCTTGCGCCAGACGTCATCCGGGAGGCCTCGGATCTTTGCCAGGAGCGCCCATTCGTCATCCGTGAGCGACGAGAGGCCCAGATATTCGGCGATCGCGAGATTGTAGATGCGGCAGTCGAGCAGGTGGTTGTCCCGCTCGGACGCCTTCAGCTTCCAGACCTTGCGCGGCTTGCCGCGAAGGGTCTCCTCGGCGAGATATTCGGCCGTGATCTGCCGGAA
>Ga0182030_10017247_pt1 | contig 13955 bp, 13 predicted proteins | sample 812S3MmetaG_FD_121299 | JGI IMG/M metagenome (GOLD analysis project Ga0182030, IMG submission 121299) | Permafrost microbial communities from Stordalen Mire, Sweden - 812S3M metaG (Illumina Assembly) | ecosystem: Environmental > Terrestrial > Soil > Wetlands > Permafrost | place: Sweden...
GACTGCAGTGCGTTGGGTGCTTCGGTCTCCCTGAGTGAACGAAGCGCGTCGGTAAAATCGCAACATGTCGGACTCCGGTACCCCAGCACCGCACGTACCGAATCGAAGTCGCCTCGAGGCCCTCGGACAGGCCATCGAGGCTCGTCACGGCGCTCCACAACACGGTCAGCGGGTGAAGCGCTCGCGCAAGAAGGTCGTCCTCGTCTCACTCGCGACGGTCGTCGTGGTGATCGTCGCGGCCGTCGCGGGCGACTACTGGTACATCAACCACCTGATCCATCACGTCATCATCCCCGACGAGACCACGAAGACCTACAACAACACCGAGAACATCCTGCTGGTCGGCTCCACGACGCGCTGCGGCCTGAAGGTGCAGAACAAGGCCTACGGCCTGTGCTCCCAAGGCGTGACCGGCGTCAACAGCGACGTCGTCATGATCCTGCACCTCAACTTGACCACGAACCAAGTGTCGGTATTGTCGCTCCCTCGTGACCTCTTCGTGCCGAACGCGCGTGTCGACGGGGCGAACAAGATCGACGCCGCGCTCTACAACGGACCCGATCAACTCGTCAAGGCGATTCAAGAGGACTTCGGCATTCCGATCAACCACTACGTCGAGTTGAACTTCGACACGTTCGCCGACGTCGTGAACGTGCTCGGCGGCATCAAGATGTACTTCCCGATGTCGGTCTTCGACGCCTACTCGGGTCTCTACGTGCGTCATCCCGGATGCATCCAGCTCAACGGCACGCGCGCGTTGCAGGTGGTGCGGGCGCGCCATCTCCAGATTCGCTTCCCGGGCGACAGCACCAACTACCGCACCTGGCCCCAAGAGGCACTGTCGGACCTCGCGCGCATTCGTCGCGACCACGAGTTCTTGAAAGTGTTGGCCGACGCCGTCAAGGCCAAGGGAATCGCGAATCCGCTGACCGACCAACGACTGGCGACGTCGGTCGCCCGATATCTGACTGTTGATCAGGGACTTACCACGGGAACGCTCCTCGGACTCGCCGAGCATTTCCACGGCGTTTCGGTCGCGACGGTGCCGGAGTTGACGGTCCCCGTCGTGCTGGTCGAGACCCCCAATGGCTACCTCTACCAGGGCTACTACTACGGCGACGTCGAATTCCCGATCCAGCCCGGCGTCACGCAGACGATCGATCGGTTCTTGGACGTCGGAGCGGACATCAACACGATGGACGGCAAATCACTACCCGCGAGTTCGACGATCACCGTCTCGGTGCTGAACGGGACGGGCGTTGCGAACCAGCAACACATCGTCGCGGCGGGCCTTCGACGTCGTGGGTTCGTCATCCATGGTGTCGGCACCGCGACGCCCTTCGGCGTGCGTGAAGAGACGGTGGTGTATCACGCCAACAACTCGGCCGCGTCCTTGGCCGACGCGCAAACGGTCCTTCACACCATCGAAGGTCCGGCGGTGATGGCACTTGGTCGCACGACGGCCGGGGCGGACGTGACGGTGCTCACTGGCTCCGACGTCAGCGTCATCGCCCCGCCGCACACGACGACGACCACGACCACGACGCCGAAACGAAAGCATCACGGAAGCCCGACGACCACGACCACGAGGCCGGTGACGCAGATTACGGTCGTCGATCCGGCAGCGGTCAAGCACGACACCGATCTGTCGGCACCGACCGACGTCACCCAGGCGCTGCAGCCGTGGGACCCACGATCCTGCGGGCCCAACGGGACCGAAGGCCCGTAGGGCGATTGTCGCTCGGCCGCCGAGTACGTGACTCGCTGGCGCACTACGTTGCCTTGCGTATGAAGAGATCGTTCATCGCAGTGGTCGTGTCGGTCGCGATCGTGTTCACGGTGTTGACCGCGGCGAGCCTCGCTACACCTTCATCGGTCGCGTCGCCGGAGGTCTCGCACCTTCTACGCCCAACGGCGGGCGACTTAGCCGGTATGAAAGCGGCGTTCCTGAAGTTCAAGGTCCAGAACCATTGGATGCTCCGCACCGACCGGGTGAGGGGCGCACGAGTCGTCTCGTCCAACCTTCGCAACAGGCCCGACATGGCCTACGACGCCGTCGATCATCGCGAGTGGGCGATCGCTTCCTTCGAACTGGTGTATCCCGCGAGTTTCACGGCCGAAGTCTGGTTCCAGGATGGCGGCGGCATGGGCATCTTCAACAAGGTCGGTTCCGGTAAGTGGTTCATGATTGGCTCACCGATTGTGCCCTATTGCGGTGAGGGACTTCCTTCAGTCGTCGTCCATCTCTGGCAGTTCAACATCTATCCGGGCTGCGCGTAGGACCGAGGACTACATTCCTTTACATATGAAGCGATGGTTGCCCGGGTTCGTGGTTCTCGTGGTCATCGTCGTGGCCGCCCTCGTCGTTGCCAACCGGCATACGCCATCGGCCGCGTCGCCGCCGGCGGTGTCGCACACCATCACGGCGACCTCGGCGAACATGGCCGACCTAAGGGCGGCGTTCCTCAAGTACAAGATTGACAACAAAGAGATGCTCAGTTCCGACCGGATCAAGTGGGGACAGATCTTCTCACCCAAGGGCCCGAACCGGCCGGTCATCGCTTACGACGCCGTCGATCACCGTGATTGGGCCATCGCCTCATTCAATCTGGTGATGCCCGCGAGCTACAAGGCGCAGGTCTCATTTCAAGACGGCGGGAGTATGGGCATCTTCAACAAGGTCGGCTCGGGCAAATGGTTCATGACCGGCTCACCGGGATTCCCACTCTGCGCCAAGGACGTGCCGTCGATCGTCGCTCATCTGTGGGGACTCAAGAACTACCCCGCGTGCAACTGACGCCGTAGTCACCGGGAAATCTCAAAGGAGATTGACCGGTTGATCAGCGTTTCGACCCGCAGAGAAAACCGACATTGAATCCGGCGTCCCGTACACAATTTCAGTATGCTGAGAAAAATCTGACCTCAAGATCTTGGGTCAGCACACAACATAAGGGGCCGCCGTGAGTGATGTACCCAATAAGTCGTCTTTCTCGTTCGACATGAAACGCTGGTCACAGGCTGAGCGCACGACGGCAATTGCAACGCTCGTGTTGTTCATCTCGCTCTTCCTTCCGTGGTACACCTTCGGACCTCTGTCGCTCGACGGACTGTGGCACGGTTGGATGTACCTCGTCTTCCTTCTATGTCTCGCGATCCTCGTGTACTTGGTTTCTCGTGCGGGCTTCAAGGAAATGCCCTTCAAGATGCCAATGTCGGGCGATCAACTGCTGTTGTTCGGCTCAGTGATCAACCTCGTGCTCGTGGTGATCTCCTTCATCGACAAGCCGGGTGGCATCGGATACAGCGGCATCGGCTGGGGCTGGGGATCCTTCGTCGCTCTGATCGCCGCCGTCGTGGCCGCGGTTCCATTGGGCGTACCCGCCCTTCGTGCTCGAAAGGGCTAGTTCCGCAGCGCAACCACGTCACGGCTGAAGTCGTCTCAGGGCCTCTCGCCACGGAGTTCTTTGCGCCACACCATCTTCAGTGCCGACCAGTCTTCGTCGAGGGCGGCGACCTTCACATCAACGAGTCCCAACGGCAGGACGGCGTTTCGAACGACGTTGTCGGTGAGGTCCGAGATGTGTCCTGCGGCCTTGCGGGGCCATGCGATCCACAGTGCTCCGTCGGTGGTCATGGTAGTGGAGAGCACGTCGATTCGTCGTTCGAGTGAAGCGGCGCTCTCGACGAATGCGACGACGACATTCGCCGGGGGACCGCTCCTTCGACGAATGAGGTGAACCTCCTCCGGGAGATCTTCAATCGACCAATCGCGAGGAACGCCGATCAACATCACCCGATGACCGCTCTTAATCCCGAGTTTCGCGGCCAGGGGCGTCCCGGAATATCCCGACGTCATGACGTCGAGTGTACGGGAGCCCTTCGCGTCCGCGAGGCCCCACGGAACCGCCTTCCTCGGGAGGCTTAGTGTTTGTCATCCGCTGATTATGTTCGGAGGTGTGCGTGCAACAAGGTCTGTTCTTTCCCGCGTTTGACGGTGTCGCCGATCCCCATCGGCTCGTCGAACTGGCTCAAATCGCCGAATCGGCTGGCTGGGACGGCGTCTTCCTTTGGGACCACTTGCTGTATTCCGGTGGCGTCACGAAGATCCTCGATCCCTACATCTCGTTGGCGGCGATCGCCTCGGCGACGTCGACCATCCAACTCGGTGCGATGGTCACGCCGCTCAATCGACGACGACCTCAGGTCGTCGCACGCCAGGCCGTTACGCTCGACCTGCTCTCGAACGGCCGACTGATCCTCGGCTTCGGTATCGGCGACGATGGCGAGTCGGGCGAGCTCTCGAGGTTCGGTGAGACCACGGATGCCCGCGAGCGCGGCGCAATGCTCAGCGAAGGTCTTGAGGTCCTGACGGGACTGCTCTCTGGAAAACGCGTCACGCACGACGGCACGTACTACCGGGCCGACGGCGTCACGTTTGAGCCGACGGGCGCGCGTGAAGGCGGCATCCCGATCTGGCTCGCGGCGCGCTGGCCGAATCCCGCGCCGATCCGTCGCGCCGCGCGTTACGGCGGCGCCTTCGTCATTCAGATGAGTGACCCGAAGGACGTCGCCGATCTGCGTCAACGACTCACCGACGAGGGCACCGACGTGGAGCACTTCGACATCGTCATCAGTGGCTTCATCGGGGACGATCCGTCGCCGTGGGCGAAGGCCGGCGCCGACTGGTTCCTCAGTTGGATCGGTCCCTACAACATGAACTTTGACGAGGTGCACGAGATGATCATCGAGGGCCCGAGGGCCGTCAGCATCTAGAGGTCCTTGCGCCAGGCGACCATGGCGCCAGCGACGCGCGCGCCGATCGCTTCGTTCACCGCGATCATGGGACCGTTCATCGCCGCGTTGAACGTCGTGATCTTCTTCGTCCGGTACCCACCGGCTTCGAGCAAGCGCATCGTCGTCACCTTCAAGAGCCCCCCGAGTCGGTGGCCCCGGTGGCGACCGACGACGAGGGTGTCCCACTGATAGGCGGTTTGGGGCTGTTCGCGTGACACCGTGAGTTCGCTGTAGCCGACGAGTTCTCCGCTCGCGCGGTGACGGGCCGCAGCGACGAGGAGGTCGCGACCCATCGCGTCGGTCGTCGCCTCGTGGAGGCGAACTCGAGCGGCGTCCCAGTGTTCGGCCTCGACGTCGAGTTCGACGTGCGGCGCTTCGGCCGGCATGATCGCCGAAAGGTGCGCTCGTCCTTCGACGAGTTCGTCGGGCGTGCCCTTCGTCCACGAGATGATCTCGTAGTCCGTCGCGAAGGGACTCCACTCGTTCCAGAGGCGATCGAGCTCTCCTTCGGGGCGGGGCCATTCGAGGTCGCGTCGGAAGCCCTCCTCGGCGATGCGGTACCCGTGACGCAGTGCGAAGGCGCGGTTGGGTCCGGTGCCGATCTCACGCGATCCCTCGATGACGAAGATCACCAGTGTCGGTCGATCCAAATCGCGCGCGGCAGCTTCAAGTCGTTGGAGGAGCTCCGAGCCGTAACCGCGTCGACGTTCGGAAGGATCGACGAACAGATTGCCCTCGATGAAGGCGAGATTGTCGTCGCGCGTGACTTCGAGCGCGCCGACAGCCACCGGATTCGCAGTCGATGGTCCGAAGGAGTAGAGCTGAAAGTAACGTGGCGCCGATTCGTCGAGGGACCTGGCGCGCCACTCATCGGGGTGCCAACCCTGGCCCGCTTCGCCATCGCGCGCCCGTTCGGAGCGCTGCAGCACGGCGAACCACGCGTCGAACTGCTCGTCAATGGCGGCGTCGATTCGGGTGAACTGCACGGCCGATCCTCGATCACTCGCTGGCGACGTGCGTGGGGTACGGCTCTCGACCGTCTTCGGGCGCGCTCAAGAGGCGACGCAGTCGCAGCATGAGGGCGCCACCGATGAGCGCGGTCACGCCGGTACCCAAGGGCCACCAGTTGCCCACGTGCTCGTTGAAGTAGAACGCCGTGATCGCGGGTGCGAGTGTGCCCGAGGCTCCCCATGCGAGTCCGGCCGCGGCGTTGTAGCGACCACGTAGGTGCTCGGGCGCGATCTCATTCACGAGGGCCCCTCCGACGGGGGAGAGCATCGTCTCGCCGACGGCGAAGACCACCATCGCCACGCAGAGCGACACGATCGCGAGCGCCTTGGGCAACGCCAACGCGGCGTCGAGGATCACCCAGAAGATGAACCAGAGGAGGGCGACCCCGGCCATCACCTTGGTGCGACTCTTGCCCTCGATTCGATTGAGCACCCAGAGTTGGGAGCACACGATGGTCGTCGTGTTGAAGAAGAAGATCACGCCGATGACGTGGACCGACAGGTGCAGGTTGTTCACCACGAAGAGGCTGTAACCGGCCTCCTGGGAGCCGTACCCACCGATCATCAAGACGACCGCGGCCACGACGTAGCTACGGAGTCGACGGTCGCGCAGCACCTCGCGCCAACCTTCCTCTCGCAGATGCGCGTCCTCTCGAAGCTCTTTGATCGCTCCGCCGTAGCGGCGCAGGGTGAAGGTGATGAGCCCGGCCAACAAGGTGACGCCGGCGTCGAACGTGTAAAGGATGACGAAGGACTCGACGTGATGAAGGTCGACGATGCTCGCCGAGACGAGCACGCCGAATCCGATGCTCAGGTTCAACAGCATGAAGTTCAGCCCGAATGCGCGCTGTCGCTGTTCGGGAGGCACGATTCGCGAGAGCAGGGTGCTCGACGCCCCCCAGCCCGCGCCACCGAAGAGCGCGATCAGGAGTGCGGTGATGGTCGCCTGGGACTCGGTGCGCGCGTGCGCCCAGAGGACCAAGGTCACGGCGTCGGCGCTAACGGTGACCATGATGACGGTGATCGGACCGAACCGGTCGGTGAACGATCCCCAGACGGGGCTGGAGCAAATACCGACGACTGCGACGAGGGAGAGCAAGAGCGTGGCGAAGTCCGTGGAGAATCCGCGCACGTTGTGCAGGTAGATCACGAAGAGCGAATAGGTCAGTCCGCTGCCCAACGCCGAAACGAACGTGGCGCAGTAGAACCGGCGCAGGGGGCCGGTGATGGCGTCGCGGAAATCCGCGGGAACGAGTGTCTCAATGAGTTTCACGAGACAAGCAGAATAGTTCAGCGTCTTGTGCGCCGAATCACAAGTTAATAGATTGTCATATCGCGCGGCGAGTTACGCTTGAAGTGGTAACTCACCTCGTGAGGTGAGCGAAAGGCAGTTGATGGTCCTTAAGAGTTCCCCGAAGAGCCGCACCGATCTCCTCTGTGAAATTGCGCCCGATGTCGAGCGCCTTTACAACCGACACCTCGAGGCGCCGCGCCTCTGGTATCCGCACGAGCAGATCAACTGGGGTGAGGGCGAGAACTTCGCCGACATGCCGTGGGATAAGTCGCAGTACCCGCTCAATGAGGGCGTGCGCAGCTCGATCTACGTGAACCTGCTCACCGAGGACAACCTGCCCTACTACACGCACACGCTGCTCAGCCACGCTCCCAAGGGGCATCCGATTCTCGACTGGAATCACCAGTGGACGATGGAGGAGAACCGCCACGCCATGGTGATGCGCGACTGGGTACACATCAGTCGCTGCATCGACCCGACGCTGCTCGAAGACGGCCGTCGCGTGCAGATGAAGAAGGGTGAGGTACCCCAACCCAAGGACATGGCCGAGCTCATCGCCTACGTGTCGTTCCAGGAGCGCGCAACGCAGATCGCCCACCGCAACACCGGCGCGAAACTACCGAAGGACGACAAGATCGGTCGCAACGTCTTGGGACTCATCGCCGGTGACGAGACCAAGCACTACCTCTTCTACCGCGACCTCACGCTGGCGGCCTTCGCCATCGATCCCTCCACGATGATGATCGCCGTGGCGAAACAGGTGCGCGACTTCGCGATGCCCGGCACCGGGATCCCGAGCTTCACGCGCCACGCGGTGCGCATCGCGCGCGAGGGTATTTACGGTCTCAAGCAGTTCCTGCGCGACGTGCTCGATCCCGTGCTCGGTCTCTGGGACGTCGAACATCTGGCCGGGCTCAGCGCCGAGGCCGAAAAGGCGCGTCAGGACCTCGCGGAGTTCGTCGCCAAACTGGGCGAAGGCGTCGATCGTATGGCGCAAAAGGCCGCCGCACTCGCCTAACCTCGCCCTTCGTCTTCTCCCTCTTTACACGTCACTTCACCATGGTGAATCACGTATCGCTCAGGGTCACCCTGCGTAATATTTGTCAACGATGAGGAGGGTCCGGTGGGACTGAGTTACCAAGAGGCCAACGCCCTGGTTGGTGCGGCCGGAAGTCCATTCGAGGTGATCGCCGTCGAACATGACGGCGTCACCGATCGGACGTTCAAGAATGCGCCGTCCGATATCCGCCAGTTGTTTGCCACGGCGCGAGGACTCGACCAGACGTTCATCGTGTACGAAGACGAGGATTGGACCTTCGCCGAGGTGATGGAGGAGGCCGACGCCCTGGGACATGCGCTCGTGCATCACTTCGGGGTGCAGCCGGGCGACCGCGTGGGCATCGCCATGCGCAACTATCCCGAGTGGATCATCTCGTTCGCGGCGATCCTCTCGATCGGTGCGATCTCGGTCTCGATGAACGCCTGGTGGACCGCTCCGGAGATGGAGTACGCCGTCAACGACTCGCAACTGTCGGTCCTGATCGGCGATACCGAGCGAATCGAACGCGGCGCCGACGCGTGCCAACGGGCGAACGTCCGGATGATCGGCGTGCGACTGGACGTCCTCGCGCCGCTGGCGCCCAACGTCGAGCACTGGCACGACGTCGTGGTGCGCGGCGTCGCCATGCCCGAGGTGGAATTGAGTGCGGACATGGACGCAACGATCCTCTACACGTCGGGCACGACGGGATTCCCCAAGGGCGCGGTCTCGACGCACGGGACCATTACGCAAACGGTCTTCGCCTTCTCTTCGCGCGCCGCCGTGTCCTCGACGCGCAAGGGCCCCGACCTTCTCGGCGGCGAGAACGCACCGTGTTTCATCTTGATCGTGCCGCTCTTCCACGTCACGGGGTGCATCCCGGTCATGATGACGTGCTTCACCTTTCACGTGAAGTTGGTGATGATGTATCGCTGGGAACCGGAGCGCGCCTTACAGCTCATCGAGCGTCACAAGGTGACGATCTTCGTCGGGGTGCCGACCCAGTCGTGGGACCTCATGGAGTCCCCGCACTTCTCGGAGTACGACACGTCGTCCTTGGCCTCGGTCGGTGGTGGCGGGGCACCGGCGCCGCCGACGTTGATGGAGCGAATCGATGGCTCGTTCGACAACGGCCGCGCGAGCCTCGGCTACGGCATGACCGAGACCAACGCCTACGGTCCCGGAATCGAGGGGGACGATTCGTTGACGCATCCCAACTCCACCGGATCGGTCCCGACGTTGGTCATGGACGTGCAAATCCGCGACGAAGAAATGCGCGCGTTGGGCCCGAATGAGAGCGGCGAGATCTGGATGCGATCACCGACGCTGATCCGGGGCTATTGGCGAAAGCCCGAAGCGACGGCCGAGACCATCGTCGGCGGGTGGTTGCGATCGGGGGACATCGGTCACATCGACGACGACGGGTACCTCTACGTGGAGGACCGCGTCAAGGACATGATCCTGCGTGCGGGGGAGAACGTCTACTCGGCCGAGGTCGAGGCCGCGATCTACGAACACCCCGCGGTCTACGAAGCGGCGGTCTTCGGCCTTCCCGACGAACGCCTCGGTGAGGTCGTCGCCTGCGTCGTCATGCTGAAGCCCGGTCAACACCTGAGCGACGACGAACTGCGCGCGCACCTGCAGACGAGGTTGGCCAACTTCAAGATCCCGACCAGAATCGCATTCACCGACGCGCCGTTGCCGCGTAACGCGCCCGGCAAGATGTTGAAGCGCGAGATGCCGGCGATCTACTTTGCCTGAGCCGACGCGATAGCGGCACGCGCGTAGTCCGCGATGTTCATGTCTTCGACGTCGGCGAGTTCGAACCACGCCGCGTGGTCGGTGGTGCCGTGGACTTCGTGGTGGAGTTCACCACCCGCGAGTTCGACGGTGAAGAGGATGCGCACGGTGTGGATCCGGTCACCGTTGTCGCGACGTCGCACGTCGCTCGTCACGCCGAGCAGTACCGGATGGTGCACGACGAGTCCCGTCTCCTCGCGGAACTCGCGGACCAGGGTGTCCTCCGGGGCTTCGCCGAAGTCGATGCCGCCGCCGGGCAACCACCACAGGGGCGGATTGTGGCGCGGGTTCGACGAGCGCACCATCGCGACGCGACTGCCGTCGATGAGGACGCCGTAGGAACGGACACTGGTGTGCTGCTTACTCATGAATGTACTGACGTCCTGACTGATTGAGGCCGGGGCCGCAGGCTCACCCCGAAGGGAACGCGGCGCGACCGCCTTCGCTGGAGAAATAGTACGCGACGCGATTCGTGCGGTCGCCGCCGCGTAGGAAAGTCCATGGTGGCGCGCTCTAGACCGGGTCCATCGCGTCACCGATCGGCTCGGGGAGTTCGGTCGTCGGGTGACGTTCGTCGAAGCGCTCGGCGCAACGCGGCGAGCAGAAGTAGTAGACGTCGTGGTGCACGTGACGAACGGCCCCCGGGGCCGACGTGTCGACGGTCATGCCGCAGATCGGATCGGTGGCGACCGCCGCGGAGCGACCCGACCCGCGCGCGATGAGCCAGAGCGTCACGAGGACGAGTGTCGCAGCAGCGTTCAGGGCCAGGTCCCAGCCCAACGGGAAGTCGCCGCTGGCGAATCGCACGTGATGTGACATCGGCACCCACGACGCCAGGTGGAAGAGCCGGTCGACCACGAGACCGCCGAGGCTCATGACGAACCACAACAACGCGAAGAGTCGCAGGGCCGCCCGGGTGCCGTAGAAGCGCCGGTAGATGAAGATCAACGGCAAGGTCACGAGGTCGGCGAAGATGAAACTGATGACACCCCCGAAGGCGACGCCGTGTGCCCAGAGTGCGGCGGCGAGCGGAATGTTGCCGACCGAACAGACGAAGGAGATCACCGCGAGCAACGGAGCGATCGCGACGTTCTCCAAGAGCGTCCAGGGACCGTGGCCGTGGATGAAGATGTCGGCCCACCAGCGATTGGGGACGTCGGCCATGATGAAGCCGGCGACGACGAAGCCGGCGAAGAGCTCCTTGCGCAACATCGTGAGATCGCCCATAGTGAATCGAGCGGCGAGTCGGTAGTTCTCTCGGTCGCGTGTGCGTTCGCGCCACGTCTGGTGGCGTGCGTGCACCGAGGGCGGTGAGTCGCGTTCGACGCGCTCGAGTAGCGCGTCCTGGTAGCGCCGCGAGAAGACGGCGTGGGTCGCGAAGCTCAGCGCGGCGATCATCAGCGCCCCGCCCACGAACTGGGCCGCGACGAACGGCCAGCCGAGCAACAGGTACAAGACGATTCCGAGCTCGATCACCAGGTTCGTGGAGGCGACCATGAAGACAATGGAGTTCGTCCACGACGCACCGCGCGCGAAGAGGGCGCGCGACATCGCGCTCGCGGCGTAACTGCACGACGACGAGACGACGCCCAGCATCGAGGCCTTGGCGACGGAGGTCGCGTTCGTCGTGCCGAGTTGCGCGCGCAGGCCGTCGCGCGGCAGGAGGCTCTGGACGAAACCGGACAGCGTGAAACCGAGGACCAGGGGCCACCAGGTGATCCAGAGCATGGCGAGGGTTTCGCGAAGCCCATCGCTGACGCCGTGAAGAAACGTGTGCGTCGAGGCGATCACAACCTAGCGGGTCGTGGGGAAGCCGAGGTCTATTTGCGATTCCGACGGTTGGGGCCAGCGCGTCGTCACGACCTTGGCCCGGGTGTAGAAGGCGAAGCCTTCGGGCCCGTAGATGTGACTGTGACCGAAGAGCGAGTTCTTCCAGCCCCCGAAGGAGTAGGCGGCGATCGGCACCGGGATCGGCACGTTGATGCCGATCATCCCGACACTCACCTCTCGCGAGAAGAGTCGCGCGGCGTTGCCGTCGCGCGTGAAAAGCGCCACGCCGTTGCCGTACTGGTTGGCGTTCACCATCTTCACCGCGTCGGCGTAGTTCGCGACGCGCGACACCCCGAGGACCGGTCCGAAGATCTCGTCGTCGTACGCCTTCATTCCCGGTTCGACGCCGTCGAGCAGGCACGGTCCCACGAAGAACCCGGGCTTGTCGGCCCAGGACGTTCCGTCGCGAACCACGGTAATGCCGTCGCTCGGCGCTGACCTGACGTAGCCCACGACGCGGTCGCGGTGCTCTTTCGTGATGACCGGACCGAAGTCACTGGTGGCGTCGTCGCCCGGTCCCACGGTCAACTTGTCAAGTCGATCGGTGATGCGACCTATCAGATCATCGGCGATGTCGCCGACCGCGACGACCACGCTGATCGCCATGCATCGTTCGCCGGCCGAACCGAAGCCGGCGTTGATGGCGGCGTCGGCCGCGATGTCGAGGTCGGCGTCGGGCAAGACGACCATGTGGTTCTTGGCGCCGCCGAGCGCCTGAACGCGCTTGCCGTGCGCGGTACCCGTGAGGTACACGTGGCGCGCCACCGGCGTGGAGCCAACGAAACTGATCGCGTCGATGCCCGGGTGTTCGAGCAGTTGGTTGACGGTGTCGGCGTTGCCGTGGATCACGTTGAAGACGCCACTGGGCAGGCCGGCCTCTTTCAGTAGTTCACCGAGGCGCACGGAGACCGACGGGTCGCGCTCGGAGGGCTTGAGGATCACGGCGTTGCCCGTGGCGAGGGCGTTGGCGGTCATCCAGAGCGGCACCATGATCGGGAAGTTGAAGGGCGTGATCGCGGCCACCACCCCGACCGGCTCGCGCACCGAATGGACGTCGACGCCGTCGGCGACTTGGCTCGAGAACTGGCCCTTCATGTGTTCGGTCAGTCCGCAGGCGTACTCCACGTTCTCGAGCCCTCGGGCCAGTTCACCTTTCGCGTCGGCGATGGTCTTGCCGTGCTCTTGGGTGATAAGGGCCGCTAACTCATCGGCGTGCTCGACGAGGAGTTGGCGAAGGGTGAACAGCACGTTGGTGCGCTGTGAGAGTGACGAGTTGCGCCAGCTCTGCGCGGCGTTGCGCGCGATGGCGACGACATCATCAACGAGCTGCGCGTTGGCGATGGGCACGTGCGCGTTGACGTCGCCGGTTGCCGGGTTGAAGACGAGTAGATCGCCCTCTCCTTCAACGCGCTCGTCGTTAATGAAATAGGGAATGGTCCTCATCGATACCTCTTTCTCATTCGCCAATCTAACGGTTTGAATGAAAACCACCGTTAAGGTTTCTCCATGAGCGCCGCGCCAGAGAGTCGGTCGTTGCGCGACGCCGCGGCCATTGAACCGCGCGGCCCCGGACGCTACGCAGCGCTGATCTCCGACGATTACACGGTCGTCGGTCACCCGAATGGCGGCTACCTGCAGTGCCTCGTGGCCAATGCGGCACTGGCCGCCGCGAGCGACGAGGGTGCTCGTCACGTCCACGCGACGGCCATCACGACGAACTACGTCAGCGCTCCGAGTGTCGGACCAGCGGAACTGCTCACGACCGTACGACGGGTCGGTCGAAGCGTCTCGTTCGTCCACGTCGAGCTCCTCCAGGACGAGACGGTGACCTCGGAGTCACTGGTCGCCCTGGGGACGCTCGGCGAAGCCGCCACCGTTCGCTACCTTGACGCGCGCATTCCAGAACTCGCGCCCGTGGAACAGTGTCTGCGGCGCACCGTGGTCGAAGAGGTCAAACTGATGAACGTCGTCGACTTTCGGCTCGACCCCTCGTGCGCGGCGTGGTTGGACGGCGTACCGAGCGACGTCGGCGAGGTGAAGGGGTGGCTCCGCCTCGATCACGGTGTCGGGGTGTGGGACGCGTGGACGTTGCTCTTCGCGAGCGACGGGTTGCCGCCGGCGACGTTCCCGCTCGGTTCATCGGGGTGGGTGCCGACGGTGCAGTTGACCTCCTACGTGCATCAAATCC
>Ga0182030_10017249_pt1 | contig 13954 bp, 15 predicted proteins | sample 812S3MmetaG_FD_121299 | JGI IMG/M metagenome (GOLD analysis project Ga0182030, IMG submission 121299) | Permafrost microbial communities from Stordalen Mire, Sweden - 812S3M metaG (Illumina Assembly) | ecosystem: Environmental > Terrestrial > Soil > Wetlands > Permafrost | place: Sweden...
CTTATGGTGGGAATGTATGTGATCGGGATGCTGGCGGCGTTCGGGACCGCGTGGCTCTTCAAGCGGACGTTGCTCAAGGGGGAGACGCCGATGCTGCTGCTGGAGCTGCCGCCGTATCATGTGCCGAAGGTGCGCAGCGTGGCGGTGCAGATGTGGCACCGGTCGCGGATATTCGTGTGGCGGGTCGGGACGGTGATCCTGGCGCTGTCGGTGGTGATCTGGGCGCTGGCGCGTTACCCGAGGCCGGCTGACCCGAACGCGTCGGCGGGCGTGGCGATCAGCCAGAGTTTCGCGGGGCAATTGGGGCACGGGATGGAGCCGGCGATTCGCCCGCTGGGATTTGATTGGAAGATCGGCATCGGGCTGGTGACATCGTTCGCGGCGCGGGAGGTGTTCGTGGGGACGATGGCGATCGTGCATAACATCGGGGACGATGCAAGCGGCGGCGATGACGACAAGAACATGGGGGCGATCCGGAACGCATTGCGCGGGGATCGGTGGCCGGATGGGAGGCCGGTTTTCACGCCGTTGGTATGCGTGGGGCTGATGGTGTTTTACGTGCTGGCCATGCAATGCGTGAGCACGGTGGCGGTGGTGCGGCGGGAGACGGGCGGCTGGTTCTGGCCGCTGTTCCAATTCGCCTACATGACCGGGCTGGCCTATGTCGCGTCGCTGGTCATCTACCAGGGCGGGAGGCTGCTGGGGTGGTAATGTGCCATGACTCCTGACCACATCATTGTAGCACTGATCGTCTGCGCGGCAGTCTTCTACCTGGTAATGCGCCTGCGCGCGAAAAAGGGGAGCGATTGCTGTGGGAACAAGGTGGGCTGCAAGCGACGAGTTTAACACCGAAGCTGGCGACTGATATCACTTATAAACATCGCCTCGCGGACCGAGGTGCGCGATGACGATTGAATCGCTGGTCCGGTCGTGCATGAAAATTACCCGCAAGTCGCCATGCCGCAGCCGGAAAAACCCAGCCCATTCGCCGGCCATCGGTTTTACGCCGGCCATATTGTCCGGATCGCGTGCCAACTCCTCCAGTTTGGCAACAAGTTGCATCTTGATTCGCGCGTCCATGCGCTTGAGGTAACGCCCCGCGCGCTTGTGTACGACAAGCTTTGGCATTCGCTCAAAGCTGGGCAAGCGGCGTGAACGCCGCCTTATCACCCTTTTCCAAATCCTGGCGAGTCTCCCGCAGATCCGCGATAGCCTCCTCATCCAGATCCAGTCCGAGCGCCTCGCTCAACTCGCAAAACTGCTCCCATGGAATAATGACTTCCTTCGGAAGGCCATTCTCATCCACCACGATCTTCTTTTCGATTGCGATCACGGCATTACTGTATCAGCACTGTCACGTTTCGGCAATGGGAGCTGATTCACAGAACGCGCTTGCCTTTTCCCCGCATCCGTGTACCCGTTTGCTCGTGATTCTTTCGCATTGGTGGCATCGCTAGACGGGCTCGCTCCGGGTTGACCGGAGCGGTCTTCGCACCGTTGCGTCCGCATTGCGTTCGATAGATAGCCCGATGATTCCCGCTCCCGCGAATCGTCGGGTTTTTTGTTTTTAAACCCCGTGAACCCCTGCCAATCCTTAAAGCCGTGTCAATCCAACCCATGAATCTCGATTTCAAATACAACGCCGACGGCCTCATCCCCGCCATTATCCAGGAGGCCGGCACCCATCGCGTCCTCATGATGGCATGGATGAACCGCGCCGCCCTGGAACGCACCCTCGAGACCGGCCTCATGAATTACTGGAGCCGCTCGCGCCAGAAGTACTGGCTCAAGGGCGAGACGAGCGGACACACCCAGCGCCTCGTCCGATGGTACGCGGATTGCGACAAGGACACCCTGTTGTTCGAGGTCGAGCAGACCGGCGGCGCGTGCCACACCGGATACCACAGTTGTTTCTTCCAGCCTCTGAACCGGGACGGATCGTCCGGCGAAATCGAGGAGCAAAAAGTTTTCGATCCGGCAAAGACGTATAATTAAATGACCACCACAGAACTGCAGCCGCCTCGCGACGAATTCCGCAAGCTGGCCCGCTACGGCAACCTCATCCCCGTGTACACGGAGCTGGTCGCCGACGCCGAGACCCCCGTGTCCGCCTTCGCAAAGATCGACGAAGGCGGCTACTCCTTCCTCCTGGAGAGCGCGGAGCACATCGACCACGGCGGGCGTTACTCCTTCGTGGGCAGCAATCCGCGGGTCGTCTTCAAGAGCCGCGGCCGGACCGTGACCGTCATCGAGCGCGGCGTCACCCGGCAGTTTGAGACCGAGGGCGATCCGCTGGCGGAGTTGCAGAAGCTCATGGCCGGTTACATTCCCGTGCCGCTGGCCCATCTGCCCCGCTTCGCCGGCGGCGCCGTGGGATACCTGGGCTATGACATGGTGCGATTCTTCGAGCCGACGATTGGCGATCCGCCCCAGGATGACATGCAGCTCCCGGAGTCTGTCTTCATGATCGCCGAGACGCTTCTGATTTTTGATCATCAATTGCGCCGGATGCGGGTGCTGGCAAACGCCCTGGTGGAGAATGAAGACGCCGATGCGGCCTACGATGCCGCCGTGCAGGCCATCCATTGCGTCATGCGCCAGCTCGACAAGCCCGCGCGCCTGCCCGCGATCAATGTCCACCAGCAACCGTTGCCGGTCTATCCGGCATCCAATACCACCGAGGCGGAATTTTGCCGCATGGTGGAGCAGGCGCACGAGTTCATCCACGCGGGCGATATCTTCCAAGTGGTCCTGTCGCAGCGTTTCGAGACCCCCTACTCAGGCGATCCGCTGACGCTCTACCGCTGTCTGCGTTTTGTGAATCCCTCGCCCTATCTATTCTGTCTCAAATTTGGCGGCGAATTCGCCCTCGTCGGCTCCTCCCCGGAGGTCCACGTCCGCGCGATGAACGGCAAAGTCGAGATCCGCCCCATCGCCGGCACCCGGCGGCGCGGCAATAGTCCCGAGCAGGACGACGCAAATGCCAAAGAACTCCTCGCGGACCCCAAGGAGCGCGCCGAACACCTCATGCTCGTGGACCTCGCGAGAAATGACGTGGGCCGTATCGCGGATTTCGGCAGCGTGCGGGTCACCGATTTCATGACGATCGAGCGGTACAGCCACGTCATGCACATCGTCTCGAACGTCGTGGGCCAGTTGCACGCGGAGAAGAACGCCTATGACGTCATGCGGGCCACGTTTCCCGCCGGGACCGTGAGCGGCTCGCCCAAAGTGCGGGCCATGCAGATCATCAACCAACTGGAGAAGAGCAAGCGTGGCACTTACGCCGGAGCGGTCGGCTATTTTGGTTTTGATGGCAATTCCGACTCCTGCATCGCGCTGCGAACCATCGCCCTCAAAGGCGGAAAAGCTTATGTCCAGGCCGGCGCGGGGATCGTTGCGGATTCCACACCCGAGGGCGAGTATCAAGAGACCGTCAACAAGGCCATGGGCATGATGAAAGCCATTGAAAGAGCGCGGGAAAGCGCGAAGTGAAGTGATGGAAAAGTAAAAAGTTAGAAGTTAAAAGTTAAAAGTCAGAAGCAAGCAACGATGGAGCTTTCCAATGGAAATAGTGAGTTGAAGGAGAGGACGAAGAAGTTCGGATTACGCTCTCTTACCCTTGCTTCAAGGCTTCCGAAAAACATGCCTGCAGTAGTCCTGGGCAAGCAATTAATCCGGTCCGCGACGTCGGTGGGAGCCAATTATCGCTCCGCCTGCCGAAGCCGTTCCCGCGCGGAGTTTGCCTCGAAAATAGGAATTGTCCTCGAAGAAGCAGACGAGGCTGCCTATTGGCTCGAATTGATCATCGAAAGCAAAATTATGTCCGAATCAAAGTGCGGCCCCTTGTTGGCCGAAGCCAAAGAACTCACCGCCATCTTTACAAGCGCCGTCACCAAGCTCCGTTCCGCCTCCCCTCCTCAAATCCCGAAGCGCCAGCTTCGCCAATCTTAAACTTCTTACCTTTAACTTCTAACTTCTTACTTCTCTCATGCTCCTCGTCCTCGATAACTACGACTCGTTCACTTACAACCTTGTGCAATACTTTGGCGAGTTGGGGGCGGAACTGGTCGTCAAGCGCAACGATGAGATCACGATTGATCAAATCGCCGCCATGAAGCCCGAGCGTATTTGCGTTTCGCCCGGCCCCTGCACCCCGCGCGAAGCCGGCATTTCCAATGAGGTCATCCGCGTCTTCGGCCCGACAACGCCGATCCTCGGGGTTTGTCTTGGCCACCAATGCATCGGCGATGTGTTTGGCGGAGCTGTCGTCCGCGCGGACCGGCTCATGCACGGGAAAACGTCTCCCATTCTCCATGATGGCAAAGGGGTATTTGCCGGCCTGCCCTCGCCCTTTGAGGCTACGCGGTATCACTCGCTCATCGTGCGCCGCGACTCCGTCCCGGGGGTCCTGGAGATAACCGCCGAGACGGCAGAAAAGGAAATCATGGGCCTGCGTCACCGCGACTATCCGATCCACGGAGTCCAATTCCACCCCGAGTCCATTCTTACGCCGAACGGCAAGCAGTTACTCAAGAACTTCCTGGAGCTGTGACCGGCTTTCTCTTTTAGCCTTCAGCCTTCATAAGTTCCGCGAAAACTCTGCTAACTGCCCCGGCGGCATCCTGCACCGTCACCGGTTGCCCCATTTCCGCCTGCAAGCTGGTCATTGCGACCCCGGCGATTCCGCATGGGGTGATTTCCTGAAACGGCGCCAGATCGCCGCATACGTTTAGCGCAAACCCGTGCATCGATATCCAATGCCGGACTCCAACGCCAATCGATGCGATCTTCCTGTCCGCAACCCATGTCCCCGTCAGCCCCTCGCGCCGCCGGGCCGCGACTCCGAATGCTCCGCATACGCGGATAAGCATTTCTTCCAATGACCTAAGATACCGGTGCAAATCCTGCCCGTAATCGCGCAGATCAAGAATGGGATATCCCACAAGCTGCCCCGGTCCGTGATAGGTCGCCTGTCCGCCGCGATTGGTTTGCACTACCGGATGCGGAAGGTGCAGCGCACCGCGCAGGCTCGTCTGATCCGGCGTGCGCCCAATCGTATAGACCGGATCATGCTCCAGCAGCAGCAGTTGATCCGGAATCGCCCCCGAGCGCCGCTCCGCCACCAAGCGGTCTTGGAGAGCGACGCCCTGCTGGTAGTCCACCCGCCCCAGCCATTGAATGGAAAGCTCGCCAGCGCTCATTCTGAATCCTTGTCCATCTGCATCCATCCGTGGTTCAATTCTAAACCCTGTTCAACGTCACCACCCCGCGCCCGGCCGACTCATGCGCCTGGAAATGCGTGAGCCCGATCGCCAGCGCATCGGCCGCGTCCGGCGGCGGATTCTCCGTCAGCCCCAGCATAGCCCGGATCATAAACCCCACCTGCTGTTTCGCCGCCGCTCCCTTGCCCACCACTGCCTGCTTCACGCGCCGCGGCGCGTATTCGTAAATCGGCACCCCGCGCTCGGCGAGCGCCACGATGGCCGCGCCGCGAACCGCTCCCAGGGTGATCGCCGTCTTGTAGCTCTGGACAAAGATGGTGGACTCAATGGCCGCCGAGTCCGGCTCGTGCCGGTGGATCAATTCCGCCAAGCGGTCCCGGATCGCGACCAGGCACGACGACGTGGCAATCTCCGGACGGTTCCGGATCAGTCCGTACTCAATGGAACGCACCTTTCCGTTGACCTTTTCGAGAATGGCGAAACCGGTGCTGCGGAGGGAGGGATCGACGGCGAGAACGCGCATTGCTGGGAGCATTCATTGCCGTTTTCGGGCCGCCGTGCAAACCAATCGGAGCCTCTCAGCCGTATTGCTCCCGTATTGTGGATCATTTAGGCTCTTCCACTTTCCCATGAAACTCCTCCCTCTTATTGCCGCGGCGGCCGCTTGCTTTTCCCTTCATGCTGCCGAGCCTGCCGCATCGCCATCTCCCGCGGACACCAAGGCGGCGCCGCCGAAGGCCGCGGGCGCCGAGCCTGCGAAAGTCTCCGTCACCGAGCACAGCATCACGGTCAACGGCCAGGTGCTCAAATACAAGGCCACCGCCGGCTACCTGACGCTTAGCGACGAGAAGGCCGACAAGGACGGAAAACCCGATGACGCCGCCCACCCTGCCGGATCGCCGCCGCCCGAGGCGGGCAAGCCGAAGGCAAAGATATTCTTCATCGCCTATACCCGCGAGGATGGGGATGCCGCCGCGCGCCCCATCACGTTCGCCTTCAACGGCGGCCCGGGTGCCGCGTCCGTCTGGCTGCATCTGGGGACGCTTGGCCCGCGCCGGGTCAAGCTTAACCAATTGGCTCCCAATCCCGGCCCCCCCTACTCCCTGATCGACAATGACCAGACGTGGCTGACTGACACCGACCTGGTCTTCATCGATCCCGTCTCCACGGGGTACAGCCGGCCCGTTCCGGGGACGCCGGCGGGGGAGTTCCACGGCTACGAGGAGGATGTGAAATCGGTCGGCGAATTCATCCGCCTCTACACCACGCAAAACAACCGCTGGCTCTCCCCGAAATTCATCGTTGGCGAGAGCTACGGTGGCGTCCGCGCGGCCGGCCTCTGCGATTATTTGCAGAACGAGGTCAACATGTATGTCGACGGGGTCATCATTGTTTCCGGGGTGCTGAACTGGCAGAACCTCGACTCCGCCCCTGGCAATGACATTGCGTTCTGCGTGGGCCTCCCGGCCTTTGCGAGCGTCGCATGGTATTACAAGAAAGACGCGCCCGAGTATCGGCAGCGCGATGTCCACGATGTGTGCCGCGAAGCCGAGGAGTTCGCCATGAAGGATTACCTTCTGGCCCTCGGCAAGGGCGACCAATTGCCCGACGCCGACCGGCATCAGATCGCCGACCGGCTTTCCGGTTTCACCGGCTTGCCCGCCGATTACATCCTGCGCCATCATCTGCGCGTCTCGATTTACGATTTCCGCGCGGAGCTGCTCAAGAGCGACGGACGCGCCCCGGGGCGGTTCGACAGCCGCTATAGCGGATTTGTTTACGACCCGGACGGCGATATTGGCGACGCCAGTTTTGCCGCTGTCCGCGGCGCCTTCGCCGCCACCATCAACTCCTATCTCCGGAGCGAGCTCAAGTTTGATTCCGACCTCCCCTACAACGTCCTGACCGATGTGGAACCGTGGCATTTCAATAGTGAAAACAAGTACCTGGACGTTTCCGTTGCCCTCGCACAGGCAATGACCGACAACCCGCATCTGAAGGCATGGGTCCTCACCGGCTATTACGATCTGGCCGTTCCGTATTACTCCACCCAATACACTGTCGACCACATGCGCCTGGAGCCTGCCGTCCGCCAGAACCTGACATTCAGCAAGTACGATTCGGGCCACATGATCTATAACGATCAAATCGCCATCAAAGCGATGCGCGATGACTTTGGGCGGTTCCTGCGCTCCGCGACCGAAGGGCATTAGTTCACGTTTGGGATCGCAACGGACCGGCCGTCCTTCGCGTTTACCATGACCGCATGGGTCGAGAAGATTGGCAGTCCGTTGACCGCCCAACTGCCGCTCACCTGCACGCGGACGGAGGAACGGCCTTTGGAAATAACCCGCGCATCGATGCGGACAATCGCTCCCCGCTCAGCACCGCCGATGAAGTCGAACGTCTCAAAGACCTTTGTGACGAAGTCGCAACGCGGAAACGTGAGCGACGCGGCGACGTAGGCCAGTTCATCCGCCCACGCCATCATAGTCCCGCCGAAAAGCGTGCCCGAGTGATTGAGGTCCTTGTGACTGACCAGGAAGTAGTTGGAATAAACACTGCCGGCGGAACCCGTGGATAAACTTTGTTCACTTGCCATGCCCGATTTTTCCAAACTTCAACCGAAGTTGAAAGCGTAACCGCGCGGGGTTGGCGCTCAGGGTTCGCCGCCTCCCGCGCCGTCATCGCGCAGCATCGACTGTCTTCGCCGGCGCAGCGTCACGCGATTCATCTGCAACTCGCGCGCGAGGACCGTCGGCTTGCCGCCATAGCGCGCCAATAGATGCCGCAGCGCCATCGCCTCCAGATCGTCGTGGAGCTGGCGGTAAGTCATCCCAGCGTCCACCTTTTCGTCCAGCCACGCGGCGAGCGCGGCCTCAAGTTCCCCGCCCGGGGAGGGTGCCCTCAATGCCGGATCGCGAATGTCCCGCGGAAGGTGGTGCGGCAGGATCACCGGTCCCCCGGCAACCGCGGCCGCGTGTTCCAGGGCATTGCGCAGCTCCCGCACATTGCCGGGCCAATGGTGCCGCTGAAAAACTTCCAGCGCCGAGGGCGATACCTGAAGCGAGCGCTCCGGAGCGATCGAGCCGAGCAGGAAGGCCGCGAGCGCCGGCAGGTCGCTCTTGCGCTCGGAGAGCGGCGGCAGGCCGATCTCCAGAACGTGCAGGCGATAGTACAAATCCTCGCGGAAGCGTCCGGCGCGCACACCCTCCCGCAGCGATTGATTGGTCGCGGTGATCAACCGCAGATCGACCCGCAAATCCTCGCGCCCGCCGATCCGCGTAAACGTCTTCTCCTCCACCACACGCAGCAGGCGAGCCTGAACAGCGGGAGAGATGTCCCCGATTTCATCTAGGAAAAGCGTGCCCCCTTCCGCTCGCTCGATGTGGCCGGACCGGGCGAGCAACGCGCCGGTAAACGCCCCTTTTTCGTAGCCGAACAGTTCCGATTCCAGCAGCGGCTCCGGCAGCGCGGCGCAATGTAATGTGACGAAGGGACCCGAGCGGCGGGCGGAATTGGCATGGATGATCCGCGCCGTGCGGGTCTTGCCGGTGCCGGTGGGCCCGGTGATGAGGACCGGGGCCTCGCTCGAGCACGCGTGGGCGATCTCGACAAAACAGCGCTGCATGGCCGGCGCGGCCCCGACCATCAGGGAGATCGGCTCGTCCGATGCGGCGGGCAGCGAGGGCGCCGTGCTGAGCACTTCGCCAAAGGTCTGCTCGACCTCCGGCAGGTCGAGCGGTTTTACCAGATATGCCGCGGCGCCGAGCTGCTTCGCCGCCATGGCGTTCTCCAGATTGCCATGGGCGGTGATGATGATCACCGGCAGTGCCGGATGCCGGGCGTGCAATTGCTTGAGCACCTCCAACCCGCTCATGTCCGGCAATCCGATATCGAGGACGGCGAGCGCAAACGGGGCCGCCGCCGCTTCCTCGAGCGCTCGCGCCCCGGTCGCACATAGGACGGAGCCGCGTCCCATCCGGCGGGCGACTGCCGCAAGGGCCGACGCGAGAGCGTGTTCGTCTTCAACAATGAGGATCATTGGGGGAGGGGAGGGGAGTTTGCCGCCATTGGAAGTTGAAAGGTCACCAAGCCGCCCCCGCCTGGCGCGTTCTCGACCAGCAACCGCCCTCCGTGGGCCTCGAGAATCTCTGCCGTGACGCTCAGCCCGATGCCCATGCCCCCCTCCTTCTCGGAGAAAAAGAGTTCGCGATACTTGCCGAGAGCCTGAGGCGAAAACCCCGGCCCGTTGTCCTGGAAGGCGAGGTCGACGGAGCCATCGCTCTGTGCGCCACGGATGCGAAGCTTCCCGCCGCGGGGCATGGCCTGGAATGCGTTTACGATCACGTTTGCGACCGCCTGCCCAAGCCGCCGCCGATCCCCCATGATGACCAGACTGGGAGGGACTTCGGTGTCCACCGTCACGCCGGCATGAGCCGCCGCACCCGCATGGGCGAGCACTCCTTGGGAGACGATCTGCTCCAGCGAAAGCGCGGACATCGAGGGAGGCTCCGGACGGGTGAGGAACATCCATTGGTTGACCAGGCTCTCGATGCGCCCGGTTTCCTCCAGCAGCGTCGGGACAAAAGCGGCTGCGGTCGCCGCCAATTCCGCCGCCGGCGCCGATTGCAGAAGTTGGCCGTGCATGCGGATCGCGGAGAGCGGATTGTGAATTTCGTGAGCCAGGCTGGTGGCCATCCGTCCCAACAGTGCCATCCGCTCCGCCTGCCGGCGTTTTTCGCGCTCGGCGGCGATTTGGCTCCGCGCGGCAAGGTAGGCCCGCGCAAGATCGCCCAATTCGTCGCGCCTTTCCGCCCCGGGCAAAGTCGCCGCCGGGTCGGATTCGATGTGGGGAAGCCGCCGTGCCAGGAGGCGGATCGGCTGCACGACTCCCCGCGCGATCGACCACGCAAGCCCCACCGAAAGCAGCCAGAATATCCCCAGCACCAGCAGCGTCTCGGGTCGCCAGAGCGAGAAAAATGCCGGTTCCGCGGGCCGGACCAGCAGAAGATCGAGGCCGGGCTGGACCGGCATTGCCACAGCCTCGTAGCCGTGTCCCAGAAGCGTGACCCCGCGGCTGGCCGCGAGATCGACGAGACTCGGCGTGGCGGCCCTGAGCGCGTCCTCACCGGGCTCCGGAAGAAGCGTTGTTCCCGTCCGGAGGAATGCCCGCATATTCAGCAGGCGTCCCAGGTAATCCATCATTTGCGGCGTCGCCGGGAGATGCGCGTTGTGGAGGAAATCGGCATTTGTCCGGGCCAAAGCGGTAAAGACCGCGCGCGACTCGCGCCGGGCCGCGACTTGCATCCAGAGCACGAGGACCATGGACCCCGTCACCACGAAAAGAAAGAAGGGCCACGCAATGGAGAGCCAGAGGCGGCTGGGGCGAGCGGAGGGCATCAGAATCGGGACGGAAACTTTCAAGGTTTGCGGTGCAAGGATATAATCTGAGCCGGTGACCGCAAGCGGGATATAATATGTCCGCAAAATTGAGCCCAATTCAGACTTAACTTCGAACAATCCCGAGAAACCGCGAGATCTTTAAATCGATGTAACTACCTGTTTTCCAGCTTCTTAACCGTAGTTTTTGGAGGGCTGAAACAGGGGCTGTGGGCGGCTATTCCAGCCGAGGGCACGGGTGGTGCTAACGGGTCCGCCGATGTCAAAACGCACTTTCCTATCCCACCCATTCCTCCCCCTCTTACCAGCTCTGGCCGGCCTCGCAGCGTCGCTCGTTGTTTCCAGAACAAGCGTCGCCCAATCGCCCGCGCCCGCCCAGCTCCCGCAGGTCACTTCCACCGCGAGCGCGCTTTTGGAAGACCAAGCCGTCGATGAGACCGGCCGCCCCGATTGGACGTCCGCCCGGCGCTTCCCTTCCACCCGCGTGTACCTCCAGGACGGCCCGGGCGAGATGAGCTTCGAGCAATGGCTGCGCCAGCGCGATTTTGAGGATGGCACCAAGCAATCCCGCTTCCAGGAGGAGCTGGAGATTGGCCTCCCCTACCGTTTCCAGATGGACCTTTACGAAACCTGGGCCGTCGACGAGAAGCTGCACGCCCGCCAGGACGAGACCTCCGTGGAGCTGCGCTATGCGCTCGCGGACTGGGGCAAGATATTCATGAACCCCACGCTTTACGTTGAGTATGCCCGCGTACAAAACGACGCCGATACCATCGAAGGCAAACTCCTGCTCGGCCAGGATCTCGCCCCGCGCGTCCATTACGGGTTCAACTTCGCCTTCGAGCAAGGCACCACCATGGCGCACACCTCCGCCTACACCCTTAGCCAGGGCGTCAGCTATACCATCATCGACCAGACCCTCAGCGCCGGAGTGGAAATGGAATATTCGATAGAAACTGAGCACGGCAATCGCCACGATCCCACCCAGGGCTTCGTCATTGGGCCGAGCCTTCAGGTCCGCCCGTCCCGGCAGACCCACCTCGATCTCGTAGCCATGGCTGGCGTAAACAACGCCTCCCCCGTCATGGAAGCTTATGTCGTCTTTGGCATCGATTTCGGAAAAGTCACCGGCGGCGGCGAAACCCACGGTTACGTCCCGGCATCCGTGGGAGGCCGGTAAATCGGTAAACGAAATGACTTGGGCACGGGCGACGGCACTCGCGGCATCACTAAGCCTACATGGGGCCGTGCTCGCGTTCGCGTGGAGGCATCCGGGGGCTGGCCCGCCCGGCCCGGATGCCGGCGGTGACGACGCGGGAATCTTCTCCCCGGACATCGCCTCCGAGCCAACCGTCCCAGCTCCACAAAATCCATTCTCTCCACCAAATCCTTCCGCCCCGACACCGGACACCTTCCCGGACATCGCCGAAACGCCGCCCGCCGACATGGTTCTTCCGCTGGACAACGGCGTCCCGGTCCCGGCCTCGCTACCCCCCGCGATCCATCATATCCCTCCCTCCGCCGGCACCCGATCTCGTAACCCATCCGGCGCCGGTGCAGGCGTCGGCAGCGTCCGCGCAGGTGGTCGAGGCGGAGGCGGTGGTGGCGGGGGAGGGGACTACACCCCGGCCACGTACCTCGATAATCCCCCTCCCGCCTACCCTCTTGCGGCCCGCCTCGCCGGCCACACCGGCATCGTCCTTCTGGAAGTCATCGTCAACGACTCCGGGCACCCCACCGCCGTAACCGTCGCCCGCAGTTCCGGCGACCCCGTACTCGACCGCGCGGCCGTCACTGCCGTGCGGCGCTGGAGATTCCATCCCGCGCTCGCCGCGGGCCGCCCCGTAACCGCCCGCGTCGAGTTCCCCGTACGATTCCGCCTCAAATAGCCAGGCAGCCCGGAAGGCGCTCCCGCCGGAGCGCCGCAATTGCGCGCCGTTGCTTTTCGAACCGGAGGCGTTACACTCCGCGGTTTCCATGTCCTGCATCAAAATCGATCCATCCCTCCATCAGGCGCGCAAGCCGGATTGGATCAAGGTCCGCCTGCCCACGAACCCGGTTTTCTGGTCCACGAAGGAAGTGGTGGCCGACCTGCGCCTGCACACCGTCTGCGAGGAGGCGCAATGCCCGAACCGGTGGGAATGCTGGAGCCAGGGCACCGCGACCTTCATGATCGCCGGCGAACGCTGTACCCGGGCCTGCGGGTTCTGCGCGGTCATTACCGCAAAACCTTTTGCCCTGGAAGCGGATGAGCCGCAGCGTGTTGCCGAAGCCGTCAGCCGGATGCATTTGAAACACGTCGTGGTCACGGCGGTCGCACGCGACGACCTCAAGGATGGCGGCGCCGAACATTTTGCCCAGACGATCCGCGCGATCCGCGCCGTGGACAAGCGGGTCGTCGTCGAGGTCCTGACGCCCGATTTCAACGGCCGCGAAGAGTCGATCCAGGCCGTGCTGGATACGAAACCGGCGATTTTCAACCACAACCTGGAAACCGTCGAAAGGCTGACCCCGTCCGTGCGTTCGCGGGCGAAATATCGGCTCTCCCTGCAAGTACTTGCGAAGGCGAAGGAGCTCTCCCCGGAGACGGTGACCAAGAGCGGCATCATGCTGGGCCTCGGCGAGACCGAGCCGGAGTTGTTCGAGGCGCTGGATCACCTGCGGGAAGCCGGAGTGCAGGTGCTGACCCTGGGGCAATACCTGAGGCCGACCCCGCAGCATTTGCCGGTGATCAGCTTCATTCACCCCGACCGGTTCGCCGCCTACCGCGACATCGCCTACGCCAAAGGGTTCGTGCATGTCTCCTCCGGGCCGCTGGTGAGGAGTTCCTATCATGCGGAGGATTACAATCCGACAGCGACGTGATAACGGGCGTTGACAGGACCAGCGTAGCGGCGCTCATCCCGGCGTATTACGAGGAGGCACACATCCAGGAGGTGGCCCGGCGCACGCTCGCGCAATTGGATCATGTCCTCGTGCTCGATGACGGCTCGACCGACCGCACCTCCGATGAGGCGCGCAAAGCCGGCGCGGAAGTGATCCGGCATGAGCAGAACAAGGGAAAGGGCGCCGCGATCAAGACTGGGCTGCGGGAACTGATGGCGCGCGGGTTTCTCTACGTGCTCGTCCTCGATGGCGACGGCCAGCATCTCCCCGAGGAGATCCCGGATTTTCTCGCGGAGGCGAATCGGACCGGTTCCCCCTTCGTCGTCGGCACCCGGATGTCCGATACCCGGAAGATGCCCTTTCTACGGAAGCTCACCAACCAATTCATGTCGGCGCAGATCAGCCGGCTGTGCGGCCAGCCGGTACCGGATTCCCAGTGC
>Ga0182030_10017250_pt1 | contig 13952 bp, 10 predicted proteins | sample 812S3MmetaG_FD_121299 | JGI IMG/M metagenome (GOLD analysis project Ga0182030, IMG submission 121299) | Permafrost microbial communities from Stordalen Mire, Sweden - 812S3M metaG (Illumina Assembly) | ecosystem: Environmental > Terrestrial > Soil > Wetlands > Permafrost | place: Sweden...
GCCCCGTCTTCTGGTCAGGATGGTAGTGGGTTGGCGGCCCTCCTGTGTGGTCGGCTGAGGGTCTCCGCGGGGGAGGTATCCGACATCTGGTCGATGAGGGGTAGCGCCCTACTCCGCGATCAGGCGGACACAGCAACGCGGGCTGGGGTTACCGGGACGGGCTGCTAGCTAATTCAGCGGCCGCACCCCGCTTCCGGGAGCTCGGCTGCACGGTCACCGAGGACGGGGTCGAGGTTGCCCTCGGCTACGCGGAGGATGTCGTGGACGCCGTCCGTCGTGTGACTAACGTTGAGGAGGACATCGACCTCTCTAGCGAACAGCTCACCATCCTGGCCCTCATCGCCGTCCATGGCCCCCTCACCCGGGCGGTTATTGAGGAGTGGCGGGGAGAGGACTCGGGGACGCTGCTCCGGCGGCTCAACGCGAAGGGCATCCTGGCCAGGGTTCGTGACGAAGCGGAGCCCGGCGGTCCTTACATGTACCGGATCGCCGGGTAGTGGGTCAGTTTGAACATGGCTCATGCTGAACAACTTGTGAGTAGTAGGCGCTGTGCCTATGATCCTGGGGGATGGGTGCCCAAAAGGTCTTCCGCGAGGTGGGCAGCTCGCTCGTCGAGCACGCCAGCCGTGTTTGGCGACGAGGCTGGACGGTCATCGTCAGCGGTGTTGGGGGCGTCCTCGGCCTCATCTCCCTCACCGTGCCGTCGCCCAAGGGCGGGCAACCGTTGATACCCGCCTGGCTCTGGTTAACCCTGTTGGTCGGCGGCATCATGGTCGCGCAGTTCCTTGCCTTTCACGATGTCCGCAAGGAACGGGATAGCGTCAAGGCTGAGATGGCGACGCGGTTCAACTCTCTGCGCTATCGGCTTGAGTTAAGCAGCCTCATCGGCCGAATGGGTACGGCCTATTCGGAAAGCGAGCCCCCCGTGAACAGCTACCGCTTTCAATTGGTCTTCTTCAATGGGGGTTTAGAGGTGTTGGAGTATGAGATTGAGTCGGTCTTCATACAGGTCGGGGGCGTGACCGCCACGCCCGAAGAAGGCCCAACCAGCACGGTGGGAACCATCATTCTGCCTGGCCGCGAGAGCTTCTTCTTCTATCGCGACATCCTGGCGCCGATACCGACTGGGCTCCCACCGGAAGGCCATTGCGAGCTGGTGATTCGATACGGACATCCGACAGGGGGGCAATGGTTTCGCGTCCGTCACGAATTCAAGATCGCGTGGGAAAGTGCCAATGGCATACCACTGGCCCATATGCTGACCAGAACCAAACCAACCCACGAGTTGGCGGAGGTCAGGCCTTGAGCAAGGGGGCCACCGCAGCCTACCCGAGCAGCCCGACGATCTCCTCGATCTTCCAGACGTGATCCGCGACTCCGGCCGCCATCGCGGGGGTCCGGGGGTAGGGGTTCGCGAGGGTCTTGTGGGGCCTCGCGAAGTTGTAGAACATGAAGTGGAGCGACACGGCCGCAGCTAGGTTCTCCACCTTCCGGCTGAAGGCGTTGGTGAGCCGCGTGAAACGGCGCATCCCCATCCGCATGGTGAGGTTCTGCCGCTCCACGTAGCTGGTGGAGACATCGGCGGCCCGAGGGTTGCCGCTGATCCGGTGAACCTCGATCCCGAGGCACTTTGCCGGGCTGTACCGCTTGTCGGGTTCGGGGTCGTTCCCGTAGAGCTTGATGATCTGGGCGTAGCCGACATTCGACCCGAAGGCGCCCTCGACGGCCTCCAGGTACGCCCGGTGGCCATCGGTGGTCAACTGGACCCGGTTGGCCAGACGGCCCCGGAGATCGTCCATCAGCTCGATCGCGGTGGCAGCGGAGCGGTCCCCGATCAGCCAGCACGGAACTAGCTTGGTGTCGGCGTCGATGGTGGTCCATGTCCAGACGTCGCCCCACCCAAACTCCCCCTGGTGCTCGGCAGGGACGTTCTTGGCCTTGGAATTGCAGAAGCTCCAGATCTCGTCGGCCTGGATGCGGCGGCAGGGGAGGTCACGGAGCACCCGATCCTGGTAATCGGAGCAGGCCGCCCCGAGGTCCACCAGAAGCTTAGAGACGGTGTTCTTGGCCACCCCGGTCAGACGGACGGTTGCCCGGATCGAGTTGCCCTCCACGAGGCACTTGACCACTGCGGTCCTCTGAGCCGTGGAGAGCCTGTTCATACTGACTATTATGCTTGAGCGATCAGGGAAAGTCAAGGGAGAATCCGGACTTTATGGAGAAGCGAACGTACATGCTCGGTGGGCCATCGTGAGAGCGCATACTCATTCCATGGAGAATCTGGACCTGAACGACCGGCCAGCCGTCCGGGAGCCAGCGGGTTTCTCGGAAGGGCGATGGCAAGAGAAGATCGACCTAGCGAAGCAAGCGCGCGCAGATCGCCAGAAACAACGAGTGGGGCAACTGCCAGTCTTCGTGACTCAACGCACCAGTCAAAGGGCGGCGGAGCAGTAGGTCTACCGCGCCAGTCTCCGCTGTTCCATGCAGAGCATGCGGAGCGTTACGAGCGCCAGGAGTGGATCAAGCGGTACCAGGAACAGTTTGGGTGCCGCCTGATCGTCGTCATTGACGTGCTCTTCGGCGATAGCGCCATTCTTCTGGAAGAACTCCTGTACGACGCCGATCCTGAACAGGATCTTCAGATGATCCTGTACTCGCCAGGTGGCGATGGTGAATTAGCCGTGCGCATGGTCCGCTCTCTTCAAGCGCGATGCCGCGAGCTGACGGTCGTCGTCCCAGACCAGGCAAAGAGTGCCGCGACGATCCTGGCCATGGGTGCTCACAAGATCCTGATGGGGCCGACAAGCGATCTCGGCCCCGTTGATCCGCAGTTCCAAGTCGGCAGTCCGGGGCACACCGGACTGGTATCGGCGAAGGACATGATTGCGGCCGTGGAGGCCGCTGAACGGGCGGTGGCGGCCAAGCCCGACACCTTCCCTCTCCACGCAGCCTTGCTAAGCGATGTGACGGCGCTGCAAGTACAGCAGGCTAGGTCCTCCCTTCTGCGGACAGGGGACTTGGTCAAGGAGGCGTTGAAGAGCCATCCGGGTCGGAGCCAGGCAGAGGTCGAGACCCTCTACCGCAGGCTTCGTAAGCCGCTGATTTCTCTTCCCAGAGACCACAGCGCCGTCTTTGGCTACGACGATGCCCTGAAGGCGGGACTCCCCGTGGAGAAAGCCGATCCGCGGGGTGAGCAGTGGCAGCTTATATGGAGGCTCTTCTCCAAGTACATCGTGATGGGTGCGGGGCCTGGAATGTCTGTGTTTGAAGGGGAGAAGGCGTCGCGGATTACTCGCTACCAGGGTGCCAGCGCGCCGTAGCGGCCCTCTTGGCAATCTCCCGGCGCTCTTCGGGGCTCAACCTCGCCGCTCGTGCCACCCCTCCCTTCAGCCCTCCTCTTCGGCCTAGGCTGACGGCGGCGGGGTCCTTCCCCTCGTCGGGGTCTGGCAGGGTGGGCTCCCCGACGGCATCCCCCACGATGGAGGCCGCAAGACGGTTGAGATCGGCTGGGCGATGCGTGCGTGAGCGGTCAGGCATACCCCAACGAAAGCACACCGCCCCCGGGGCCGTCAACCCCCACCGGATTCAAACTGACCCACTACCGATCGCCGCCAAGGCTTTGCATCTGCTGGGTCTCCCCACGGTGGAGGCGCTGCGCTCCTACATCCTCCAGAAGGTGGGCCCGTTCACCGTCGACCTGCCCGGCGCCAGCCGGGCAGCCCCGTCGGCGGGCTCTGACCCATACGAGATCGGTGCGGCAGTGTCGGCGGTGTAGGCGAGGCCAGGGGCGAGCGTGTAAAGACGCATGAAGATGTCAGTGGGAAACGCACGAGAATGTCAGTGGAAACCAGCACGAGAATGTCAGTAGCCTGACGTTCAGTGGGCCGTGACGGCCGAGGCCCGCTGGGGGCGCCACTCGGCCGGGTCTCGGGTCCGTGTCACCAGCCGCAAGGTGAGATCGGAGGAGTGCCTGATTGCCCACGGGGACAGGCACTTCGACAGATTTGTGGGGACACGGACCCGGTCAGTGGACCTTCACGGCGGGCGGGGCTGCCAGGGTGGGCGCATTGGGCCTACGATGCCCGCCATGACCTTCGTGCCCGGGAGCCGTGTGCGCATTCCGCACCGTCCCGATTTGCCGGGGCACGTCCGGATCGAACTCGCAACGCCCACTGGCGACGGCTGGCAGTTGTTTGTCGAGGAGTCGACAGGCCTGTTCCAGAAGGTCGACCTGACGGGCGAACAAGCGGCCGCCTGCGAGACCCTGACCGAGGACGGCGGCGGTGACCCCAAGGCCGTCCTCGCCGGGCTCTGGACCGCTTGGATGCGGGCCGCGAGTGCCGGGGCGAGGTCGGCGGCGCTTGCTTCGTCGCCCCTGAAGCCGTATGCGCATCAGATGAATGCGGTGTACGGCGCGATGCTGCCCCATGTCCGAAGTGGCGAGAGGTACACGTTAGTAGCATGACCACAGGTCGTTCTCATTCGACTGGCGGTGTTGGTGAAGCGCACAAACAAGAATCATCCGGCTACCTGAACACCGCCTTGACGTCTGATGCTCTGTCCTTCATAGCCGACCAGGAGGAGGCGCAGTTCCGACGCTTCCTGGGGGCCCCCGCGCGCGAGCCAGCGACGTTCGAAGATCCCCTCTATGCCCGGGTGGTCGATGCTTTGGAAGACCTCGGAAATTCTCGTGCGACGCCACCTCGTGCGACGCCACTTGATGTGGCCGTGTTGGTGCGACAGGTGCTCCGCCGCGCTTCGGTCCGTGACGGGGGCGACTATCGCCTGGTGGTCAGCAGCGAAGCTGGGCTGCGACGCGAGCACTGGGAATCCGCTGGCGTCACTGCGATCGAGGCCGCCCACGGCGCGACCATGCTCCAGGCAGCCCCGTGGCAACCCCTCTGGCTGGGCAGGACTACGGTCGATGCGGCGGCTGGCGCCGGTACCGCTGCGGGGATCCGGGCTCTCCATGACAATCTGCCAGCTGATCCTTTCTTCTCCGACGCCACGACCTACCAGACGTATCGGACGGCCGGCCAGCGTGCCGCGGTCCGTGCGGCCCTTTCAATGCCTGAATCCGCGACACTCATCGCCCTGCTCCCGACAGGCTCCGGCAAGACGGAGGTCGCCACCACGCTCGCCCGCCTGGCGCGCCGGCAAACTACCATCATCGTGGTCCCAACCGTCTCTCTCGCCTACGACTTTGAACGCCGTTTTCGCGAGACGTTTCGCGCGCGCGACGACCGCCTCGACCCACAGCGACTGGTCTTCGCCTGGACTGGGGAGACAGACTCGGAGACGCGCGAGCGGTTCCGCTCGCTGCTCATTTCCGGGCAGGTGCCCCTGCTAGTGACCTCCCCGGAGTCCCTAACAGGAGCACTTCTATACTCTGTGCGTAGCGCGGCAGAGGGCGGGCGACTACGCGCTCTTGTTATCGACGAAGCACACCTCGTCACCCAGTGGGGCCGCGACTTTCGCCCTGAATTTCGCCAGCTCGCTGACCTGCGTGCAGACCTTCTGGACCGCGCTCAGAGAGCCGGCCACCCCGGATTCCGAACGGTACTTCTCTCCGCCACCCTCGGCGGCGCCGAACTCGACGACCTCTCTCAACTCTTTGGGCAGCCAGGTCCCCTATGTCTGGTCGCCGCTAACGCCCTGCGGCCCGAACCGGAGTACTGGGTGTCAGGGCTGTCTGACGACTCAGTGCGCGCGCAGCGAGTTCTGGAGGCCATCTCCCACCTTCCCCGACCAGCGATCCTCTACGTGACGCGGCCCGCGAAGGCCGACGCATGGGTGCGACGCCTCCGCGCGGAGGGCTTCGGGCGTGTGGCGGTCGTGACCGGTACATCGCCTGGCGTGGACCGACGCGATGTCCTCCAGGGGCTACGATCGGGCCGCGGCTCTACCTCCCGATTCGACGTCGTCGTGGCAACCTCTGCGTTCGGGCTCGGGATCGACAACGACCAGATTCGAACCGTCATCCACGCATGTCTGCCTGAAACGCTCGATCGCTGGTACCAGGAGGTGGGACGAAGCGGCCGAGACGGCCACACTTCCGTGGCCCTCCTCATCCCCGCCTATGATGACGCCGGCGAAGCAGCCAGCCTCGGCATCACAATGCTCAAGCCTGAGACGGCCGTCTCTCGATGGGACGCACTCTGGGGTAACAGGGTTTCGCTCGACGGGAACTATGTCGACCTGCACACCGCTCCGCCTGGCGTGGAGACCGGCTCCTATAACCGACGATGGAACGCACAGGTTCTGCGCGGACTCGAGGAGCTTGGCCAGATCGAGCGACGCCAACTCTCTCTGAGCGAGGCCGCGGAGCTTGAACTCCCGATCGGCACGGCCCGACGGCCGCATGAGTGGGAACGAGTCGAACTGGTGGCGCTTGACCTCCACTCTGACGAGTTCTTTCACCATGTGTGGGAGACCTGGCGTGCCGGGCTGCTGAAGGAAAGCTACGAAGCGCTCAACCAGATGAAGGCGGTACTCGAACCGGAAGCGTCCATCTGTGACCTGCTTGCCGCTGCCTATCGTGCGACCCCGGCCTTCACGGAGCGCCACAGCTCCGCCACTCGAGGCGTTGAACCGCTGCCCCGGTGCGGTCGCTGTCCACGCTGCCGCGCCCAAGGTGTCGATCCGCAGATCGAACGGCCTCCACGGGGGACGTACACGTGGATTCCGGACCTCCAGACGAGTCCCGCGCTCGACGCTCTGCTCTCTGCTGCTCCGACCGGCAGATGCCTGGCGATGCTCTACAGCGCGGAACCGGCCGTGGCTGCCCCGGAACTGGCCAATGCAGCAGCCGCCGCGGGTATCCGCCTCTTCGCCGGTGTGACGCCGTCCCGGCCGCCGGTTGATTGGTGGTGCACAGATCGAGGCGACGTGAACCCAATGGATTTGCCTCCATTGCCCGCGTTGATCATTCCGCCACTCGGCGCACCCGTCGACGAGGCCTGGCTCGTGGCGGGATTGCGGCCGAGAACTGAGGATGGTGAACCGACGCCTGTTCTACTTCTCGTGCAAGTGGGGACACCAATCGGCGCGGCGTGCGTTCCGGTCGAGCGGCTGAGGACGCTCGACGTGCATGTTGCCATACGAATACTTGCGAGCACACACGTATGAAGTATCTATCACGGGCCCCCCAGGCTAACGTAGCCATCCTCTGGGTTGTCATGCGATGGTTGCAGAAGGGCCCAGCCTCGTATGACGACCTTACGGCTGCGGTGCGGCCCGCTGCGCTCGTATCCCCGGCTGACGACGCGTTCAACGCCACCCTCGTGGTCGCCGCCGACATCGGGCTACTTGGAGCGGATGGCTCTAACGGAGAGTGGAGGATCCTCGAGGAAGCAAGCGTGTCCGCGGATGCCTTCGAGCGCCCTGATCGCTTCCGATCCCTGGTTCGTCGGGCGCTTCTGCAGCGAGCCGTGCGCGAACATGAAGCCGGGGGGGAACCCAGTGATGTCGCCGTCGGGCTAGCCTGGCTGTGTAGCCTCGATCCCTCCCGGCCGCTTCTCTGGGGTTGGGATGGTGATGGCGGGCCCGAGCAGACCATACAGAAGCTCGGGCTCACCGACGTGATCGTCAACGACACCCAGTGGCGAGCGTTCCGGAGGTGGGCGATAGCACTAGGTTTTGCAGCCGCCGGCAATCCCGCGCCGCCTCCGAGTACCCCGCCCCAGCGGCTCATCCCGGATCCCACGGCTGCGATCGCCGATTGCCTGCCTCAGATGCCACGTTCACTCAGCGCCCGTGCCTTTGTCGATGCTCTGGCTGCGGAGGTACCTGCAGTCGATGGCGGGGCACTCGAAATGGTTCTGCAGGAGCGCGGGCTTCAATATGAAGCTCGCGCCGACGCCGCGCTGGGCCCTGCTGTGGGCCACGCTCTTGAGCGACTCCAGCGTCGGGGCGCGCTCACCCTTCACAAGAGCGACGACGCTGGGCAACGCGTCAGCTACCGTATCGCCGACCAGACGCGCACCTTCGATTTCATCTCGATAGGAGTCCGAGGGTGAACGAGTCCTTCAACCGTTTCCGGTGCTGGACGGCCACCCGGGTCCAGGGATCAGTTTTCGGGGACATCGCCCAACTGGGCCTCGACGCTGATGCGGTATTCCTGGCCGCGCACACCTCGCTCGACATCCGCCGGATCAAGGGCGCCTACGTCGAGACGTCCACTCCGGAACAGGGTGTTCTTCGGTCGCTGACATCCTCGTTCGGACAGCCCTCCGTGAACACGCTGATCGCGGTCACCGGTCCCTCAGGATCGGGAAAGTCCCATCTCGTGCGCTGGCTCCGGGCCCACCTATCCGATGCCGACCCTCGGTACCACCTTATCTACGTGCCGAGGGAGCTAGCGACGCTGCGCGAACTGATCGGCCGCGTCCTTGATGGGATGCCGCCGAGTGCGGAGGCTGAGGCGGTTCGAGACGAGTTGGATAAGGCGGTCGCTAGGAAGTCGCCGAACCAGTTAGCCGAGGAACTTCTCGATCGTCTCCGCTCGGTGATCAGCTATGAACTCCCCGACACGTTGGGCGCCGGCACCAGTAGCTTCCGAGGAGCCCTGCTCGGTACTAGGGTGAACAACGACGGCAAGAGCGGACGCAAGAACGGTCTCGCAGACCTCCTGCTGCTTGCCGCGTTCCGCGAGCACCTGCTTCGACCTGAGGGCAGCATCCGAGGCATGGTCGACTCTCTGAGGGGACAGCGCTCTGGTCGCGATGAGAAGGCCCCGGAATTCACACCTGACGACGTCGCCCTACGGCAGAATGCCCCTCACCAAGTTGACGACGCCCTACGAACGGTCTGGAAAGTGGCGCAGTACGAACCTGAGGCGGCCTGCGCGATGCTGAAGGAGGCCCTGCCGCGAGCGGTCGCCGAAACGCTCGGAATGCGACCTGGATCCAGCCTTGGTGATGTATTCCGCAAAGCTCGCGTGCAACTTCACGCGCGCGGCAAGGAGCTCGTACTCCTCTTTGAGGATCTCGCACAGTTCGGCCTCTTTGACGGCGAACTCTTTGATCAGTTCGTCCTCCAGCCTGGGTCCACCCTTGCGCCGATTCGCGCCGTCTTCGCTATCACCGACGGCCGATTTGTGACGAACGTCCCCGACACGGTGCAAACCCGGCTCACGCATCAGTTCGAGATCGGCGGCATAAGCAGCATAGGCGAGGACTCTTCTCTCACCCCCCTCCTCGCTCGGTATCTGAACGTGGCGCGCGTTGGCCGCGAGAGACTGGTAGGGGCGTGGGAATCGGCGGACGCCGGGGACCGCGAGAGCGGCAAGTGGGTTCCGAATGCTTGCTGGGGGTCGCGAGCTGGAGGCGAATGCCCCCACCGTGAGACCTGTTGGCCCTCGTTCGGAACATCAGCGGAGTTCGGACTATATCCATACAACCCGGCGGCAATCCGCCGGGCCGTAGCCGGGCATAAGGGAGGAGCGCTGACTCCGCGGGTAGTTGTCGACTCCTTCGTCCACGATTTCCTACTCGAGGCCGATATTGAGATCGGTGAGGGGGTATTCCCGTCTGAGCGCGTTCGACAGCGATTCGACTTCTCGGTGGCGAGATCCAAGGAATCCATTGTGCCGCCCTCCAGCTTGTCCGAGGAAGAGAGGGATCGGCTCCACCGCGCTCGGGTGATCTGGGCGGACGGAGCCGTCGAGGCCCCCGGGATCACGGAAGCGTTCTCGCTGCCAACTGGCAGCGGCCCGGGCCCCGAGCCCCCGCCTCCGCCTCCGCCGGCCACCCCACCCAGTGGCGCGCCACACCCGCAACCCCTGACGCCTCTTTTCGACTGGGAGAACGGGGGGACGCTACCCAACCGCGATGCGGTGTTCTACCGCGAGGCTCTCTACGCTCTCACCGTGCGGCGGTTGGACCTCAACTCGCTTCTTATCGATATTCGTCTGGCACCCGCGGCGCAACTTCTCAATCGACTAGTGACGCCCAACTCTTTTGAGTTTACGAGCGGCGCTCCAGGCAGGCCCGCAGGCAGAGCGCAACTGGAGTTCCCCCTTTCTCCGACCGGTAAGGACGTGCGCCTACTCTCTGCGGTTCGCTGGTTTTGGGATCACGGACATTGGGATACCAAGGACCCCTCACGCAAGTGGGACTTCGTCGGCGATGCCGACGAGGCCCATCTTGACCTCGATGAGTTCCTTGATGAGCGTGCTCATCAGATTGAGGCCGCTGTCCTCGCGTGCCTACATCGTGGACCAATCGACCCCGCAGCCGCTGCCATCGCACTCCGCGCTGTCGCACTTAGGGCCCTCGGTCATGAACTTCCCGATGGACCCCAAGCGCTCGACTTCGTTCTCAGCGACCCACGTCAACCGGCTCTTACACCTTCACCGCAGTGGGCTCCCGTGGCAGCGGCAGCCGAGCAAGCGCTTGCCCGCGTCGACCGATCGTGGGTCGCAGCGTTCGCAACTGCACGCCAGGGGGAAACTGGTGACCCGCAAGCCGTGGACACCGCTGGACTGATGCCTGCCTTGGACGCTGTTCGAGCCGACCCTTCGCCGCTGCTTGCAAGCGACGCAAGACTCGATGTAGCATTCATCGCCCTGCAGGAGAAGTGCGATCTCCTAGGCGACGCACTCCGTCGCGCCGCCGACGAGGAGGTCCAGAGCCTGCAGGGAATCGTCGCCACTCTCGCCGAGAGGCTCGCCGGCCTGGACTTACTGGAAGCTCTGAAAGACATTGAAAGTGCTGGGAGGTTCGCCGCTGACAATCGGGTGTTTCGGCCCCAGAATCGCTACGAAGTGTTCCGGAGCGCATGTGAGCGGCTCAAGGAGCTCGCCCCAGATGAAGTGCGTGCCTGGCAAGATGCGGGTCGGGAGATGGCCGACGGAACTCGTTCAGAGATCGCGGCGCTAGCTGCGCAGCGCTGGGCAGGTCGTGCTCGGGCAGCATGCAGGGACCTCGATGCCATCGTCGAGTGTCTGCAGGCGACCAGCGCGGAGGTCGACGACTACCTAACTCAGGAATTCGGCGAAACGCCCCAACAGGTCGAGTCTGAGATCCGGAAGAAGCTCGCAGCGCTCAGCGAGCTGCTCGCCTCGCAAGGAGACCAGTCGTGACGCTGTTGGCGGTCGCGGATCGCATCACTGCTGGGGTGCAACGTGTCGCTCAGCGAGAGATCATCGCTAGCCGTATGGCGCGACTCAAGCGGATCGAGTTCGACTTGAACCAGCTTGAGCCCCTGCTCGCGGAAGTTATGAGCTTAGTTCAAGCTGCGAGCTCTGCCGGCCTCAACATCCCTACCGACCTCCTCGAGTCCTTGCGGGCTCGAACCGCCACCGCCGCGCTCGAACCGGACAAGGGGGGGGTGGATACCTCTGTACTCGAGCAGTTGGTGAGTGACCTGCGGGTCGAGGTGTCGTCGATGAAAGGCGCCGTAGCGTCCTCGTGGCATGAACTCGTTGATCGCAAGATCTCCCAACCCGAAGGCCTCACACACCTGGCCGAGACGTTTCTACGGCTGGATCCGGACAACGCTCTCGCTCTTGAACTGCGGCAGTCGATCGCGGTGACCCAGCAACTCACACATGCCGCGCCGTCGACGGACGCCCTGCACCGCCTAGACTGGCTGGCGGCACGCATTCCTCTACTCCTCCGAGACCTCGTCGGCGACGATCCGAGCGTCCGATCGTTTGCTGAACAAGTGGGGGGCGGAGGAGCCCCCCTGGACTCTCTAACACCAGAGGTGCAACGGTGGATTGCATCGAAGAGGCTCGGCCAGGGCTTTATGATCGTTGCCGGTAAACCGGAGTCGTAGATGGCGCCAGATCGGTCGCGCATCGCTGACGCCCTTGGGCGAATCGAAGCCTTCGAGACAGACCTTCTGACCTGGGGCATCGTTGACGCGGAGCTCACCCAGGGCGAACTTGACTCGATCCTTCGGGAGGTTGGCGGGGGTGCTAAGGAGCTTGAGGAGCTGCGCTCGGCGCTGCTCGAAGGCGTCCTCGTCGTGCAGACCCCATCGGGAGGGTTCCGATCGCGGATGGCGGAGACGCTACGAGTCCTCTCCCGCCTCCGCCAGATTTTCCCACACCAGCATTGGTGGGACGGCGCCCCGCTCGTCCTCGACTATCGCTTCGCGCGACGACCACGAATTCGTCCCAGACGCGACGTCCCGGCGGCCGATCTCGTCGCTTCGTTGTCCGGCCGCCCTGGGCCCCGAGGCGTCGACGCCATACTGGCGATGGCGCCTTCGACCCTCTCCGGGTTTCAGATTCGCAGCACCCGGGGGATCCTCGACGGCCTGAGCCGCGACCGCGACTGCGGCGTGATGATCGGCGCCGGCACGGGAAGCGGAAAGACGCTGGCTTTCTACCTACCAATGCTGTCGTGGATTACGCAGTCGATTGCAGCGGACGCCGCGCCCGCGGTGCGGCTCTTGGCCCTATACCCCCGTGGGGAGCTTCTCAAAGACCAGCTACGGGCGGTACTCCAACTCGCTCGTGGCATTGGCTCCATCGGTGGACGCCCTCTACGACTTGGCACGTGGTTCGGCTTGACCCCTCGGGCAGGCTTCTGGCTCAAGCAGGGCTGGGCCCAAGGCTGGAAGAAGGTCAGCCGCGGGGGCAAGACGGAGGGATGGGAGTGTCCATTCCTCTCGTGTCCCGAGTGTGGTGAGGCCCTCGTGTGGCGGCTCACGGATGTCGACATTCGACGAGAACGCTTGCATTGCACCGGCTGTCCCGTCGTCGTTGAAGAGTCTTACATCACCCTCACCCGGGAGCGAGCAGCGTCGGATCCACCCGATGTCATGTTCACCACGACGGAGTCGCTCAACCGGCAGCTTGCGGCTCCGGATCAGCATCGTGCGTTCGGCATCCGCGATCCACGTCTTCGGGTCGTGTTGCTTGACGAGGTCCATACCTACGAAGGCACAACGGGAGCGCAGAACGCGCTCCTCCTCCGGCGCCTACGGCGCACCGTGCCCGGCCCGCTGCTGTGGGCCGGCTTGTCGGCGACCCTTGAGAATCCCGAGGACTTCTTAGCCGAGTTCACGGGGTTGTACGGCGATCGCGTCACCCATATTGCCCCGCTGCCAACGGAGTGCGAGGAGACTGGCGCTGAGTACCTGGTGGCACTCCGTAACGATCCGAGTTCCCTGACAGGACCGCTATCCACGACGATTCAGACAACGATGGCGCTCTCTCGTGCGCTCGACGCTCGAGGCACGCCATACCTACCTGTACCCAGCTCAGACGGTCTCTTCGGGCGCAAGGTGTTCGTGTTCACCGACAAGCTCGACGTCACGAATCGCCTGTATTGGGACCTCTTGGACGCCGAGGGGTGGTGGACGCGCAACCGTCCGAAGGATCGGCGCATCCTCACGCTCGCTCATCTCAGGGCCAAGCAACAAGCCCGACGCGAGGCCCGGGACCGTGAGGGCGCCCCAGAGCGCGACGAGCCGGGTCAGTGGTGGTGGCTGGCAGAGAGGCTAGGACGAGATCTCGATGGCGACGAACAGCTCGTCGTCGGTCGAACTAGTTCTCAAGACGCCGGCGTGGACGAGGAGGCAGACGTGATCGTCGCCACAGCCACGTTGGAGGTCGGCTACGACGACCCGGCCGTTGGTGCCGTGATTCAGCACAAGGCGCCACACGACCTTGCCCGCTTCGTCCAGCGGAGAGGCCGGGCTGGGCGAGACCCGTCGATGCGCCCCTGGACGGTGGTAGTGCTGTCAGATTGGGGCCGCGACCGCGCAACCTGGGAGCTCTACGACCAACTGTTTGACCCGCAACTTGAGGCGAGCCATCTTCCGCTCCGCAACCGGTATGTACTTAGGATGCAGGCCGTCTACGCCACCCTCGACTGGCTCGGTTTACGCCTCTCCTCTTTGGGGCAAGACCGGTCGGCCTGGGCCGATCTCTCTGCGCCGGCTTCCGTGCTCGAATCCAGCGCAGAGCGGATCCGGGCCAGACGAGTACGGCAAGC
>Ga0182030_10017251_pt1 | contig 13951 bp, 12 predicted proteins | sample 812S3MmetaG_FD_121299 | JGI IMG/M metagenome (GOLD analysis project Ga0182030, IMG submission 121299) | Permafrost microbial communities from Stordalen Mire, Sweden - 812S3M metaG (Illumina Assembly) | ecosystem: Environmental > Terrestrial > Soil > Wetlands > Permafrost | place: Sweden...
ACCTCCGAGACATGCTCGAAACAATCCTCGACCCAAAATCTTATCTCACAGCATTCATGTTCTTCGGCACTAACATGGCATTTTCATCCATGCCCGTCTTTCTTCCCACCATCATCCATGAAATGGGCCATTCCGCCCTAATCTCCCAAGCTCTATCCGCTCCTCCCTACCTATTATCATTCATTATTGTAATCATCACAGCCTATCTCTCCGACCGTCTCCAAAACCGCTCTTACTTTGTAATTTTCCACGCTCTCCTCTCCGCCTCCGGCTACGCATTCATGGCTCTAGCTGGCGCCATGGGGTGGGGTACCTGGTGGCGATACGCGGGGATCTACCCAGCAGCCGTCGGGTTCTTCTCCGTCATTACAGTAATAATTACCTGGACAATCAACAACCAAGAATCAGAGTCCAAACAAGGGACAGGGTTTGCAATGTTGCAGCTTATAGGGCAATGTGGGCCGCTTTTGGGAACGAGGTTGTATCCTGCGAGTCAAGCGCCGTTGTATACAAGTGGGATGTGTGTTTGTGCTTTAGCGATGGTAGTGGTTGCTTTTTTGGCTGTGGGGTTAAGGGTTTATTTGGGGATGGTTAATGGGAGGGAGGAGAAGGGATATGGGAGGGTCGGTGAGGAGGGGGGGATGCTAGCTAAAAGAAAGGTGGTGCCTTTTAAGTTTATGCTTTGAGAGTTCAAAGACGAAATGAATACATGGCATTATAGTGTTTTATAATTGCTAGAGAATCAAGCGCTGTCTATTCACTTTATAGATGAAATCTTCGCTCGAGAATGTCTTTCCTTAGTGGAGTTCTGCGTCAGGCGCATACCTTAGCAACCCAGCTGCTTGCTATATATTGAGCTAACAGAAATTTCAAAATAGGCAGCTGGGTCGAGCAATGGTACCCTACTTTCCTGCGGGGAGAATCAAAATCAAGAAAAAGAAATGTCCAGGAGATGGCCCATTTCGATTTTGGGACCTTAATTGGTCCCCGGCTGGGCCAGGCCGTCCTACGGTAGATCCGAGCGGTAATTCCATTCCATTTTAACAGCCCATCATTCATCACTTCGCTCTTTGGTTATTCTGTTCTACATATCTACATTCACTGTGTGTTCTTTTTGGGGGGGACTCTATGGTGTACCTTCTGTTTTGGTGGACATTCCATGGGGGTTGCGAATATAGGGCGATAAGCGTGGGTAACCCCACATCAATTTTGGAAAAACCTAAGCCATGGTTAGTATCGATATGTGGGTGACCGATACGTTCACTCTTTTGTCATGGTCTAGGATCTAATATTTCAGAAACTAGACGGGAGCTGGACCGGAGAGTCAGCCCATTGATTGAACTCTTCGAAAGTGATCCACGCAAAGGTGATTGAACAAGGTATTGAAGCTTCAATCATTGCAAGTTCATATCAAAGTACAGTGGCCAAGTTAAATGTTGCTCATAATCTCAGTGCGTAATGGAACCTCTTCCACACTTTTAGGCCTATGGTTCCATGATCCCTTTTCGGCATTGAATGTTATATACTACGTAATTACCACGAATAAATTCTCAGGATGAGTCATCAAAAGGAAAGAAAGTAAAACTACTATATTATCCTTTCTTGCCTTTCCTTCTCTCCTTCTCTTCTTTTCTTTTCTTTTCTCCTTAGGTGGGAGGATATGTCGGTTTCTTCCCCCCCCCTCCCTCGCGCCCTCCCACCCCACCACCACTGCTTTCGCAGTAGAAAAGCGACAATTTCATGAATACAACAGCGTTTCCCCATTGGCTATTCGCATCATTGATGGAGTGCTTATAAGCAATATGGAGGACATTTTGAGTTCTGCGCAGGAAGGTATGCTTTCCTGTGGATGTGCCCCCTCCGTGCGATCGAGGCTCGACGAGTGTGTGCGTTATTTGTATAAAAAGGGGTCAGCAGAGATGACAGTGAGAATATTGGATTGATACCAACGATTGTGTTTTCTAGGGCTATGCACGCCATCCATGTGCCTGGGATACAAAACATCCTTCGAGCGCCAACGCTATAGCACCATCATCTTGTAGCTTGGGATTTGTCGCAACGATGAAAGATTGAGGAAACCCTGTTCATATATGCGGCTAGTAGAAGCAGCTATTAGTTGTGGAGGGCCGGTAGAGTTGCGTTGTGCTTCGCGGGATACTTGCGGAAAGGAACACAGCCATGTGACTTCGGACGACAGATGAACGCGAATTATGGGCCGGCGAGGTGATATCGTTGAAGAAAAAGTAGTTCTGCATTTTGAAGACTGTCAGTCTTGAAGGAAAGAGGAAACGAGGGAAGGCGGGGGGTGAGCTCACAAGTGCTGAAAGCATCGAAAGGAATCCCATTACAGGCGTATTCGTGGCGACAATGATGCATCAGCAGTTTCAACGACCACATCTCGACGGGAAAGTGTTCAGAGACGACGGTATGTGAAGCTGAGTAGAGTAGAGGCTCGTGGTTCTGATTAGCAGCTTGGCAAAATTGCGCAGGATCGATCGAAAACTCGAAAGCTTCTCTGAATACGACGCAGTGAGCCATCGACTTTCCCCCTCCAAAGAAGAACAAATACAGATCCCAAAGTCTTAGTTTCGACTGATTCTTTCACTTTAGTTGAAGGCTCAGTGTCGACAACGAAAGGCAGCCATGCAACCCGCGTAACCAACACCACCGACATTCTTCTTTATGACACTGCACGCAGCAGTAATCACAATGAAAAATTGTGTTTTGATCCCGAAGGATAGTTATCAATCAAAAATTGTGCCACTCAATCCCTGATGAGATTGACCCTTGACGGGAATGGAGTCTTGTTGATCACATCCATTCGTAGCGGGGATTGTTGAGGAGGAAAGGAAACTTTGGACGAGAGCCGCTGATAATATAGTGTTTTGAGAGACTAACTTAGGGTGTTTCCGTTTCGATCGTGAGAGGAAGGAATGTCTGCTTTTCTAGTATGTTGTTGAGGCAACTTGGTTCTGGTTGCTTGTTGCTGATGGGGAAGGAGCGAGTTTGAAAGTGGCCCACGTGCTCGAAAACGAAATCATTAAGAAAGCATTTGAAGGGATGGCAATGAGGCACCTACTTCTCGCATGAGGCCATACGGGGATGGCAAGATTACTCCTTTAATTCGGGCGGCTTATCTGCGAGCAAGAGGAATCCGCCTCGTCCCCTATACATTCCTCGAAAGCATTTGCCACGAAGCTCTCCACGACGCAATCATCATCAGCTGTCCCTCTCGCTCTCCTCGTATCATCCCCTCCGCCTTTATGCCCTCATCCTTGCATGATCAACACCATCCCAATATGAAACGCAGAAGCTACCGGTCTTGATCAATTCTGTTTCCGGATGTTGGCTCAATCTTCGCAGGAATCTCTCTTCTGACATGTACAGGGCCATTAGACAACGAGCTTCAAGTATTAAAGAGGGATAACAATACTGACTTCATGTTATAGAAGTACTACGCATCCACAGTACGCGTCGTGGTGACTGTCCACGTTATGAGGTGGAATAAGGTACGTCCTCCACCACCTCAACGAATCTTCTTCTTCACGTTATTGCATGAATCAAAGAGCAAAGTGAAAATTTGTGTTCTCAAAGAGATACTGTGAATCAAAACATTGGTCCGACTATCCCAGGAGAGCCTGGGATAGAATCCCGTTGTGCAATGGAGTGAGTAGAACTTCATGATCTTCCACACCGGCTTACTATATCCTGAAGAGAAAATTTTCGAATCGGAGAAGCGGCAGCCTTTATGGTTATCTGGTCGGAGGGCGGAGGTGGAAAGAGCTGTTAAAAGTAGGAAGGTACGACCCCGTGCGGAACCGGTGCAGAATCGTTGATCGAAATCAAGGCAACCTCTTGTTAGAAGGGCACTCTCGATACGGGCTTAGACTTCTCACGGAGGAAAAGATCTGTTCTGGAAAAGAGTTATGAAAGTTAGCTCCCGAGTCCCAGGGAAGATGGATGGGGCCCTGACCTCCAATGTCATCGGCCCAGACTACTGAACATAAAATTCAACCTGTCAGACTTGTGCTTCGGATCCATATCCGTAGCTTTCTGGTACTTGAGACATACGAAAGAAGAGATTACGAAAGGAGGCTCAATCGAATGATTTTCCATGGCTGATATACCCATTTCCCTATCTTGAAGTTCAGGATCGTGGATTCCTGGCGCCTAGAATTAGTTAGAACAAGAGCAATCAGGTCGGTGACATTACTCAATTTATAAGAACGCGAGTTCAGCACAAATATATTGCATGAGGGGCCAGCTGCTGAATTCAATGATATCGACTGAGTCTGGAGAATTTGAAGCGAAAGTGGGAGTGATTTCCCATCTGATCCTTCGCATTAAAGAAACGTCAGAAACGAAGTGCATCAACCCCATCCTACAATAGAAACGACTTTGGAATTAGCTCTGTTGAGAACTGGCGTATTGCATATTTGAATAAAAGTCGCCTCATGTCCAAATCATGCCCAGATACATTATTTGCAGCCTTCCCAGCGGCAGACACCTTAACATTCACGTCCTTAAACCTCGACCTACCATCCCTCGTGATCTTGACCCCGAAACATGGCTCCCGTAAGGTATTCTCCCGAATCTCATCCTTCTAATCAAGATAACTCTCAGCGTACTCATGCTATTTCATTATCCACCCATCCCTCACCAAGCCTTCCTTAACATCCTCGATTTAGCGGAAGGATTACATATAATTGTCTCAATAACCCACTTGATTGATTGCCAGTTAAGCCCTACTCAACCGATGATTCATCTTAAAAACAATCAGCATCTACCTCAGACCCAGGATAAGGCTAAGTTGTTGCGTAGGTCCATATGAAAGGGATTGTGATTAACAGTAAGGTCGCGGTGACAGCAGTTTTGTCTCATCCGTTGAAGATCCTGTGGAATATGACACCAATGAATATGCTGAAGGCTCGTCCCTGGTAAGGTTGGCTCGTTGGAAACAAACCTTCTTTCAGGTACTTTGCAACCAGCATAATCACGTGAGCGTCATCCCCAGGACATGATTGTGGCTTGGGGCTGAGTGACAAGGATTGAGATGAGGTTGGGGGATCGTTATGGAGTTATCCCTTGTGCAATGCTATCAAAGTCTCGGAGAGATAAAAGTCATGACTTCGTCAGCCGTGAAAAGACTTGTCATACTCTTCCACTTGCCTCTCCAAATCCGCTCCGCCCCTCTTGATCGCCGGATTCAATCAATCGGCTCTATCGACCCCTCAACCGACGAATGGTCCTCGACACTCTCTGGCATTGGGCCGCTCATTCTCCTCGTCGGGGAAAGGACTACTAAGCAAGTTCTTCGCAATGTACGCTCCATCGCCAGCGCGTTCAGCCTCGCGGCTGCACCGCTCGGTCTGCTCTCCGTCGTAACCAGTCTGATTAGGATCTGCGGTACCCAGAGCCTGAGAGCTTACATCGGATATGAGCTGGAAGCAAGAACAGTTGCTGGAATTGAGATCACGAGAGTTAATTGTGGTGGTGTTCATGCTCATTTGACTGATGGCTATGTGGTGAGGTCTATGGCAGCTAATCCGGCTAGTCAGCTGGTTGCAGTCTCTATTTTGGAGGGAGAAAATAAGGAAATTGCTGATGAGGCGACGAGGAGAATCATGGCATGTTCGAGTTTTGAGGGCGAGAAGCGAAAACGAGGTCTCCCAGATAATGTTGCCAATTCTAGATGGGTCATGCATATCGTCACTCCTACAAAAGCTAGAAGAGAAGTTGTCGTGTCTATGATCGAGACTTTAGCCACTGCCATTGGTTACCCCCACGAAAATCTCGACGATTTTCCAGAGCATGTCGCAGCATCTTGTGATATTGGCAGCAGTCAACGAGGCGATGTCCTAGAGACTAGCATTCATGAAGATGAGGGGATCAGGAATGTCGAGAGTATTATTGAAATCCCAGCAGCCAAACAAGACTCAGATCCAACCGAAGAAAGTGCTATCCAAGTCTCCGTTCTAGAATTGTCTTCAACTTTGCCAACACTTTCAGAAAAGGGTAACATTGAACCTACTTTCTGGAAGTTCACTTTCATGAATACCTTCGATGCAGTCTCGGAATTTACCACAAGCAAACAAGTATCAGACTTGTCTGCTATGCTGATTGGATCAGTCTCTTTGACTGCCATTCTTGCCATATATCTTCTAGATCTATGGCAAAATGGATGGGTGATGTCCATCGGGTGGATTCTCGTAGTTGTGGGGTACGCCGGAATTGTCTCTGGAGTCACCGTTGCCGCGGTGCTAATCCACTCCTCATGCCAATGCATTAAGTTGGAGTTCTCGGGACCAAGTTCTGGTGATGGAATGGTTGTGTCAGTCAAGAACACGGATTCAATGGATACCACCGGCAGCAAGCTCGTCTCTTGCATGTCCAAACGTCAGAGACTTGAGGCAGTTTGGATCAAGCCCAGCAGCAGTTATGAACGACTGTTGGCAACAATCACGACAATCTCTCTTGTCGTAGCTTTTATCACTCATTACCTTGGCCTTCGAGCAATCAGGTGGTGGGCTAGCGTCGGAGAACTTGGAGTCTGCCTAATCGCATCATTTGCAAGATCTACTTCAAATGAACGTCAAGAACCCTTCCGAGTGGTGGAAGACGTAAAAGTTGACAAAAGATGCATTTCGACCGGAATCATTCGGACACAAACAGCTAGGCTGATTGACCAAAAGTCAAACAAGGGTGATAAGCATTTGGATGCTCGTGCTTTTTCACTGGTTTCATTCAATTACCCTCCAAATACTGGAGAGCGAATTGCCTTCCAGGCTGCAAAGCTCTGCATGAGTGAACCTATTCTCAAGGGGAATTTGCTGCGTCTGACAGGAATGATGATGAAGCTATGGGATAACGAGGATGAGAATTGTTCGATCATCGCCTCATTTAACGGGTCTCTCCTTCTGTCTGAAGGACTTGGGTCTCCTACCGCTCACCTATGCATTGCATTCCAAGCAAAGCGCTCAGATCTGGCGTCGCCAACGGCTTTTCTTGCTCGAGCTATCATGAGACAGCCAGAATGGATGCTCGGCCTTCCAGGATTTGGAAATGGAATTCCTGTCGGGAACGTCTACTTCCCTAGCATACAATCGATCATGGATTGGTGGACCTTGTCAGAAGATCGAAATGACCTGTGTGATTTGCAGAAGAATCTCCATTGGCCGTTCGTTCTGATCAACACTACCTTCTTCATCCAACTTTTTGATCAGTGGAAAGAAGGAGGAAAACTCGCTACTGAGGTGAGCAGGGCACAAGGTAGATCAGATGAAAATGAGAAGGGGATTGCGCAGGAAGTAGTGGGGTTTCTGCAACGTTTATTCAAATGAGCAAGGGAACCCAGAGTTCTCTGTTACTTGCAACTTCTGGGTACTTGACAAATAGTGTTGCACGGTTAACTCACTTGTTGCGGCCTTTGAGTGTGGGGTTGTTTCGAGATGCATCTTGTCCAGTGTATCCAGGTATTTCAAGATCCCAGGGCCCAATGGCATGAATCCGTTTCAGCAACGCCGATTGTTACGACGACACCGGACGACATGAAATCGAGGGACTTCCCCCGAGACGTGCTATTGCTACCAATTCTCACTAGAAAGCGCCACAAAAGAGAGTGACAGCTCAGTTAAGACCCAGCCTGCAAGGAGATATTTAGACAATCTCGCAGCTGTACAACCGCCAGGTGTGGTCGTAACAGTGAACTTGTCCTCACCCTTCATCCTGGGGGCAGACTAGGTAGCCACGCGCGGGGCTCAAGCTCTAGGCACACGCCCCTGTGCCTCGGTACTGCAGGCTCTAAACGACTCCGCCGCCAGATGCAGAGTCGGAGACACCCAACCTTGAAATCTGAATACCAACACAAGTTGTGTACTCTTAATTATCAGATAATACTGAATAGGGGTATTTCGAGATCATGAGTTTGTATGATGGCGTATTCAGAAATCAAACAACTAATGGCAAAGAAGCTTCCGCCCGCGTTTGGGAGAACGAAGACCAGGTTGTGGTGATGCTTTATTACTCAAGGTGCTCTTGGTAATTCCATAGTTATATCCACTCACATAACATAAGGATATCATCAACAAGCCTCGATAATCCATTTTATAGTATTGGTTTATTCCCCCAATAAACTCCGAAGTATCAATTCGTGAAATCATCACTTAGGTCCCCCTGATCCCTGAAGAAAAAGGGGGGCGGCGGCGGATCATTCCAGTAAGCGAGATCACCAAAGCAGGTCTGTTGCATGTCAGAAAAGGTACATGCATCAATTCCCCCTCATAGTACAACCCTGCATGCATAACGAGGTGATATTGCTTAGTGCAAAATGAATTTAAGCACCGCGGGGTCATAATTAGGTGTTTCTTATGCATCTCTATAACACTTATGAGATTTCCAATTCTGAATACGACGCTTCGCCCGTTTATCCTTCAAGATTGGATCTTCTTCCATTTCCTCTTTGACCTTGCCCTTCTTCCACTTCGTCGTGTCTATTTTGAAAGCATTTTCTACTATATTTTTGCATTGAGAAATGGAATATGGATTTGCTGCGGAAGGATGATCAGGATGTCAAGATTTGTTGATCAGGTCGAAGGTACTTGAACTTGTTTATGAATGAGGATGAGTTTCAGGACGTGAGAAGAAGCTGGGGACTGAGCAACTAGCTTCTAGCTTGTCCCACCCCCGCGTTTTCCGTCTATGGACCCTGATGCAAAATTGAGGCCTGCTACAATCTGTTTGTTACAGCAAGGTTGACAGCGACCAAGCTACCTGAGTAGGGTAGAAAATGATCTAATCCAAGTGCAAGTTTTTAGTCAGCCACTCATCTACACCATGCCTAAGTACTCATGGATGAGAATCGATGTCAGAAAGCACACGTGATTTAGAATCCCGAGAACGATGATGATTTGAACCACCTCATTTTGTTCTTTTGAGAAGTTTTTAGCGGTAAAATTGAGCGACTAACTGTGCTTGGTCCAAGAAAGATTGCGCGCTATCCGATCCGCCCCTTGGTCAAAGTTTTCCAACGTTCCTTCTTTACGAACAACTGTGACAAGTGCTTGAAACGGATGGCCTAAAGAATGGAGTGGCTAGGCTTTACAAGCTAGCCTTATATCTCTCAAAATACGTCGTCTTTCTTTTCCTTAAACTAAAAATCTGTCCTACCTATCGCCTCATCTGCCGCCTCATCATGTCTACCTCTTCTTCCTTCACCTCCCTAGAACAATTTAAGGACACCTATGATACACTTTTCGAGACCTTCGAATCGGGGAAGACAAAATCTCTCAAATGGCGCAAATGGCAGTTGAAGCAATTCTGGTGGATGATTGTTGAAAATGAAGATGCCATACTCAAGGCGTTGCATGCCGATCTAAATAGACACACCTCCGAAACCTATGCTGCAGATATTCTTGGGCTCAGAAAGGATATTCTTGAAAATATCGAGCATCTCGAGGAATGGGCAGCTGACCGCTCTCCCGATGCCAGATTCATCTCCAGAACCCTTGGAGGAGCTTAAGTTAGTCATGAGCCTCTCTAATAATAGGTGCCTGGAACTTCCCAATCTTACTTCTTTTGCAACCACTTATGGCGGCCATTAATGCGTGTTGTTTTGTATTTTTCAAACCATCAGAGTTGGCTACGGCCTCGGGAGCTCTGCTGGTGCAACTGGTGGATAAATATCTTGACAGAGAAGCCATTCGACTCGTTACCGGTGGCCCCGCGGAGACGGCTTACTGTTTGACGCATCGACCACCCAGTGAGCATGATGCTATGATAGCTGATAAGCACAATTCCTAAAATATTTTGTTACTTACTTCTCTTTCTTCTCAACAAGATCCCATTTCATAGTGAAAAGTCCCCACAAACTTTCCCGCACCCAGCAGTCCAGAACACTTGGCCTCAAGACCTTTTCAATTACCATTCTCTGGGCTCTACTAAGCTCTCCATGAAAACCCGACATAACTTGGCTCCGAATCATGGAAAGACCATACGTAATATGATACAACTGATACCGAAGAGCCGATTCTCTCAACTGTTCCTGATGCGTGAAACCTTTCTAAGACTCGATGTCCTGACGATTAAGGTTGATTCAAGTAGCGCATGGACTCAATATGTTTTGGGTACAATTCGCGTTTGTCCAGGTTAAAAGCTAGAATCGACTTGGGAAGCAGCCATCAAAGCGGCTTCTCGAGCCCTTGCTCATCGACGTAGGAGTTTCTGCGCAATAGAGTCTTTTCCATTTCAATCCCTATTTTCCTGATTCCGTTGAGCCACTAGCCAATGACGGAAAGAGACAAAGCCCAGCAAGCATATGGGGAAATGGAAAAGAGGGATGATGAGGCCCGGTTAGATCTAGCGTATAAGGCTAGTAGGGCGGAGCCTAAGTGGATGGTGGGAGGCAGGAGGAAATTTCCAACCCAGAACAATCCAAATACAGCAACAGGAAGCAGGGCCTTTGCAATAGTTTAGCACAAGTTAAGAGTTGGAGATAGAGTCCTTACAGTCGAGATAGAAAATACCAACATCCACCATCTTGCAAGAGCAATGAATCCACCTCCTGGAAAAACTATTAAATGCCCATTAAGTTTTCTTTTCTTTGAAAGGAAGGGATCTTAATGGAGGACTACAATCACCAAGTTCAGTCCCAAAAACCCGATATTTAGAAGTAAAATGGGAAGTCTAAATTGCAGTTCCTAAGACAAGTATAGAAGCGTGAGTAAATTGATACGCTTTATTCTGCCTAAACGAAGGTTTCTCTGGAAACAAATAGATTTCCGTGTTCTGCTGGGCCTTATCTTCCCGGCTGCTACCAAATGGTTTCTCAATATTGCCATTACCTTTTGCTTTTAGGGACAGAAGTTTCTTCCATGCTTCCCACCATAGTAGCCGACGGTGTAGCGATCGTGGCAGACATGTTGAAAGCTGGACTACCTTAAAGGTGGCAACAGATATCTTGCAAGTAAATTCGAAAAATGACTCTGGGCTTGAGAGGTACAGATAAAGATCCCTCATTGTGAAATTGTGCTTAGTCCTAGATAAACGCAGATTGGTAGTTAGGTTTGATGCTCATAGCCGCATCGCCACCTCCGCAATGATGATTGAGACAATGCTAAGATGAGATTTATCACACAAAGCCTCCTCGAATTAACATTAAGTTCCGTCCCACAACGAGCAGACACTTTGACATTTCCGCACTGATTTGGAAGCGTTATTCTGTTATTAATGAAGTTTCAAGGAAGCAAACTCTCCCCTACAAATCCATTGTGTAGAAAGAATTAAATTAATGTATTTAGCGAGGGTATGAGCGATCACACATTTTGCCTTTAGCAATGCTACCCCTCGAGAAGCGCTAATAGTTTAACGATTTTAGCGATTAAGGGAGCAAGAGACCTTATCAAAGCCCCTATTCTGGTGCTCTGTAGCAGTTGCAATGTCCATATTAACAAGCCTCCTGGTTGTCTAACCTGAATAAGATAATCTGTCATTCTGATTTGAAATAATGCTGAATAGATTGGATGATTCTTGACTATCATCTCTGCAAACTATCGTTCGGATCGAAGGATGTCGAGAATGAATTATCCTTGTTCCCACGCTAAGTCAATTCATCCTGATCTCCCCGACTCAGTGTATTTCCTGGCGTAACGTTTGCAGACATACTTGGAGACTCTAACCACGAGGATTGATACGACCCAGAGTCGAGGCTAAAGTCTTTATGAACGTTTCTGACATGTTGTCTCAAATGGTCTTTTCTTTTAAATTTGCGCGGACAGAGACCACATGCAAATGATGTCGTCTGTTGGTGTAAGGTTTCGAGATGTCGGAGCATATCCCCCTTCCGCTTGAACGATCTTCGGCATTGTGGATACTCACAGACTATTCTTCTAGGAGCATGTATTAGCATGCACGGGATGTGTCAAGCAAAAAAGGAGGGAACTCACCCTTTTTTCGGGGTCACACAACCAGGATTGGCAAACCGCGTATCATTTGTAGATACAATGTCTCCGAAGTATCCTTCACCGTAATTCGTAGCCAAAGAAGACAACGGAGAGATGGAATCCATTAAACCAGAGGCTGGTGACATTTCCCAATTCGAAGGCAGTATCTGGGACGATCCTTCTATTGTGAGGGATGTTGAAGCTTGATTTGTTTCGACCTCGGGTGACGAGAGTGCTTCATTATCGCCATAACTACTGACAGAGGACCATCGCGTAAGTTCGTCGCTGAAGGGAGAATCGACGTCCCATGGTTGCATTAAACGGGAGATCTCGAACGGAAGGGTGGTAAGATCGGATATTGAATCTATGGAGGGAAGACCTGAGATATCTGTTGAGCTTGAACCAACTACGCTGGCATTTCTTCCTTGTAATTGGAGATCTGTCGTGACTGATGATACTTGTCTTTGGGGTCTGTGCACTCGGCGAGTATGCTCCTCCAGACTCTTTAAAGTTCTGAAATTCACTCCAACATGAAAAATAGGAGAGCCATTTCCATAGTAGCAATCCGTCACTGAACATGGAAAGCCGAGTGGTTTTGAGATGAAAGAGTCTCCAGTATCGTCCGTGTGCCAGAGCATTGTATTCAGCGAATTGAATTCAAAGGAAAGCAAAGCTCGCTTGGGTGCAGAGTTGTGGGTCTCCAAAGTCCATTCTTCAAAGCAGTACGGAATAACATGTTCTGTGAAAAGATGATTGCCGGGTCGCTTCTTTCGATCGTTTGCCGATTCCGGTCCATAATGCCCATAATCCTTTATATGTTCCTTTGCCTGATCTGCTCTCGCAAATCCCCTTCTTCTTTGGCTAGTGCTTGCATATCTGCAGCCATCAACGGTACAGTGATATAACTTCGTAGGATAGGATGATTCTTTGTGCTGCGTTTGCGTATGACGATCTAAGGATTGCTTTTGAGCAAAGCGGCTGGAGCACCCAACTTCCAAACATTCGTAGGGTTTGAGATGCCCATTTCGATGCTTGCTGCCAAACCATTAATACTTAATGAGATGCGATTCACTTCCACTTACTTGAGCTTTGAAAGATTGGAGAACTTAGCCGCGCAGGAAAGATCGTCGCAAGATAAGATTTTGGAGGAAGGGCCATCGAACGGCTCGTTAGTAGACTCTTCGTCCGAGCTCCCATCTACAATATCACCCCGAAACATCACGAAAGGGTGTTTCTGTCATTACCCAGCCTGAAACCATGGCTCGGGCTGCGATTCTTATTAGGATCCTCGTTGCCTGGGATATCGATTTGGAGGTGATGAAGGCGCGGCCGTGACAGGGGTCATTGATGCATATATGGTGATTTGCATTAGTGTCTGATTACTACTGGTACATTTCAGCCTTGCGAACGCCCCGCCTTCCCGCTTCTTCAAAACGACATGGCCGAAAGAAATCAACCCTTCGAATTTTGTAAGTTTCCCAGGAATGTTACGAGAACTGCACAATACGTTGCCGTTCCCACAAAAATCTCGGGCACGCCTGCAGTTGTCAAAAGCGACATCATGATTGCAAAGATGAAGTCAAATGCAAGGACAACAATCGCCATGCAAGCTCTACTCATCGAGGTCAAGAGGAACAGAATTACAGGAATGAACAAGACTGATACTGCGAGGAAAACAACGATAAGTCTGGCGAAGGTACTGATTCGATCTGTTGAAATGATTTCCACCATAGAATCATGAGATTTGGGAGGTTGCTTTCCCATCTTGAGGAACCTCTACAGCGGAATGTATCGTTAGCCGTGTGCCAACATTATCGTGGTAGTGAAATGTGAGATTTAAGAAAATATGAGATTCAAACCTTGAAATATGAATTTGGACAATTATCAAGATGGCTTCGGATGAAGTTTTCAAAGCTGTTCCGTCTTGGAGGAACAAGTGAAACAAAGTCGTCAGGTCGGAAAAAACAGGAGAGCTTCTCGTTGTCGAGTGGCTTCTTCCCCCAAAGCCATCTGAA
>Ga0182030_10017252_pt1 | contig 13951 bp, 14 predicted proteins | sample 812S3MmetaG_FD_121299 | JGI IMG/M metagenome (GOLD analysis project Ga0182030, IMG submission 121299) | Permafrost microbial communities from Stordalen Mire, Sweden - 812S3M metaG (Illumina Assembly) | ecosystem: Environmental > Terrestrial > Soil > Wetlands > Permafrost | place: Sweden...
AAATCGAGAATCGCCAGATGCTCGCGGGTTTGCGGCATGGGACCGTCATCGGCGGCGATGATGAACAGCACGAAGTCAATGCCCGCGACTCCCGCCAGCATGTTGTGGACGAATCGTTCATGGCCCGGAACATCGATAAACCCTAGCGTTTCGCTGGCCTCGATAGGCAGGTACGCGAAGCCGAGATCAATCGTCATGCCGCGCTTCTTCTCTTCCGGCAGACGATCGGCGTCCACGCCGGTGAGCGCTTTCACCAGCAAAGTTTTTCCGTGATCGACGTGGCCCGCCGTTGCAATAATCATGTCGCAATAGTCATGTAGCGATGGTCATGCACAAGTAGTCAAAGCTTCAGCGCGTGCAGTTGGGCGGCAAACGCGGCTTCGTCCTCCAGGCAGCGGAGATCGAGAATAAACACGCCGTCCTGTATGCGGCCGATCACCGGGATCGGCAATTCGCGGAACGCGCGGCTGATGCGTTCCAGCGATTTGCCGGAGCCGCGTTTTTCAACACGCGGCCGGATCGCGAGACCAGCGCTCGGAATCGTGCGCGTCGGAAGAGCGCCGCTCCCGATTTGACTTTCACACGCGATCGTTTCGACGGTTGCGATTCCGTCCAGGGGAACGGCCAGTAATTCCTGGACGCGGTCCGCTGTAGTGCGAATGATTTCAGCCGGGCGCGTGAGCATCCTCAAAGTCGGCAGCCGTTCCGCCAGACGTTCTGGATGGGAGTAGAGACGCAGCACGGCGGACAGCGCCGCGATGGTCATCTTGTCTACGCGAAGCGCTCTCTTCAGCGGATTCCGCCGGATCGTCTTAATGAGATCCGCGCGTCCCACGATGATTCCCGCCTGCGGGCCGCCCAGCAGCTTATCGCCGCTGAATGTCACCAGATCGGCGTGATTCGCGATGGATTCGGCCGGCGTGGGCTCGTGCGGCAGCCCGAACTTCTCAAGATCGATCAGTGTGCCGCTACCGAGATCGACCACAAATGGGACTCCCTTCTCGCGACACAGTTTCGCGAGATCAGTTTCCGATGCCTGAGCGGCGAAGCCCTCGATGGAGTAGTTGCTCGGATGAACTTTGAGCACGAGTCCGGTTTTAGCCCAGATGGCCTCTGCGTAATCCGCCAAATGAGTTCGATTCGTGGTGCCCACTTCACGCAGACGGCAACCAGAGCGCGCCATGATGTCGGGAATCCGGAATGACCCTCCGATTTCGATCAACTCTCCGCGTGATACCGGGACTTCCTTGCGATTCGCCAGGCTGTTGAGCACCAGCAAAACCGCCGCGGCATTATTGTTGACCACGGTCGCTGCTTCCGCGCCCGTGAGCCGGCACAGCAGCGCTTCCACGTGATCGTCGCGGTCGCCGCGCCGGCCGTCGTCTAAATCGAACTCAAGATTCGTGGACTCGCGCGCCGCCATCGCCACGGCTTCGATCGCTTCTTCGGGCAACGTAGCGCGTCCAAGATTGGTGTGCAGGACCGTCCCCGTGAGATTGAATACACGCCGGAGTGACGGGCGCTGGTCCGCACGAAGCTGGCTTGCGGATAGATCAACCAGAGCTGGATCACTTGGAATCTCCGCCGCTCGCCCGGAGAGGAGCGCGGCCCGCAAGCCTGCGAGCACGGCGCGGATCGCGTCGGTCACCGCGGCCCGGCCAAATTCGATGACGAGAACTGCAGTATCGTCTCGCCGCAGGAGCTTGTCCATCGAAGGAAGGGCCGAAGGAATGGCCGCAGGAATATCGGACAACGAAATGTGGGGTTCGAAGGCCAACGATAAATTCCTTTCGGGACTGGATACAATTCTATCGATATGGCAACCCCTACGATTCGCTTGACCGAGATGGCCCATGGAGGCGGTTGCGGCTGCAAGCTATCGCCCGCCGTTCTTTCGCGGATTCTCTCAAAAATGCCGGTCGCCGCCGGGATCGAGCGCCTATTGGTTGGTACTGAGTCGAACGACGACGCGGCGGTCTATCAAATCAACGAACATCAGGCGATCGTCGCGACCACCGATTTCTTTATGCCTGTGGTCGACGATCCATTCGATTTCGGCCGCATCGCGGCCACGAACGCGCTGTCGGATGTTTACGCAATGGGTGGCACCCCGATCATGGCGCTCGCGGTGGTTGGCATGCCGGTGGATAAGATGCCGGTCGAAGTGGTGCAGGACATCCTTGCCGGAGGAGCGAGCGTGTGCACCGCCGCGGGAATCCCCGTGGCCGGCGGCCATTCGATCGATTCGCCAGAGCCCATCTACGGGCTCGTTGCGATCGGCATTGTCGATCCGTCCCGCATATTGCGCAATAACACCGCGCAAGCCGGCGACGCCGTTATTCTGAGCAAGCCTATCGGCGTCGGCATCTATAGCGCGGCTTTGAAGCGCGGGGAAGTTGATGCGTTGATGTACGAGGAAATGCTCCGCTCCATGACGCAACTCAACGATGCCGGGGCAAAGATGAAGGACATCGCAGGTGTGCATGCTATGACCGACGTTACCGGCTTCGGCATACTCGGGCATTTACTGGAAATGTGCCGTGGCGCAGCGTGTTATGGACAAGCCCTCGGTGCAGAAGTGCGATTCGAAGAATTGCCGTTGCTTTCTCACACGAGCCGTCTGGCGGAGAGCGGAGTCGGTACGGGCGGCGCGAAGCGAAATTGGAATAGCTATGGACATGAAGTGGAAATGCCCGCCGATGCCCCGGGGTGGTGGCGAGGAATTCTTTGCGATCCACAAACCAGCGGAGGTTTATTGATCGCCTGCTCCCAGGACTCCGTTCGGGAAGTCCTCGAGTTACTCCGCAGCCATACCGGCAAATCCGCTCATGTGATCGCCGAATTCTCCGATCGGCGTTCCAACGTCCGCGTCCGCTAACGACCGGCAATCCGCCCGTGATCAGCGGACGAAATCCACGCGTCAGCGTATGAAATCGATATAGCCTTTCCGCGGATCCGCGCTAATCAGTTTCACTTGCAGCTTGTCGCCCACGTCGACGCCTTCGCCCCGCACCAGAATTCCTTCCGCAGGCGGATTCAACACGCGCACGAAAACTCCTTTCGGCGTGACGCCTGTGACCACGGCTGAAAACGTTTCGCCGATCCTCGGCTGCAGCGCTACCGCGGCGATGCGCTTGCCCATGTTGCGCTCCACCTTGCGTGCCGCTTCCTCTTTCAGATTGCAGTTCTGTGCGATCGCGTCGAGTTGCGCATTCGAATACGGCGCAGGTCGCTTCGCCAGCACGGCCTTGATCAGGCGCTGCGTCACGGTATCGGCAAAGCGCCGATTCGGAGCCGTGGAGTGCGTGTAATCGCGAACCGCCAGCGCGAAGTGTCCCTGCTCTGGATCGCCTGGATGCATCACCACGTACTCGCCGGGTCCCATCAGCTTCACGACCGCGAGCGAAACGTCGGCGTAATGCGTCGCGTCCGCGGTCTGCCGGCGCTGCAGGAACGCGTTTAACGCGCCGGAATCCGGAGTCGCCGGCAGTGTTTCTCCATACTTCGCCGCCAGCTCTACAATCCTCGGCCAACGCTCTGGAGTTTTCACGATGCGCCGGATCGAACTCACGCCCGCCTTGCCCAGCGTGCTGGCCATGGCTCCATTGGCGGCCACCATGAAATTTTCGATGAGCTCCGTCGCGCGATTTTCCTCCCGCGTGTTGATCCCCGTCACTTCGCCGTTGACGATCTGCGGATCGGCTTCCACGCGATTCATATTGAGCGCGCCCATCCGATTGCGCTCCGCGCGCAGCAGTTGTGTCGCCTCATCCTGCAATTTCAGTTGCGCCTGCAAGGCGGCCGACGCGGCCACTTTCGGCGGAGGCGCGGCTGTTCCCTCCAACCAGGGCCCAACGCCGTTGTACGTCAACTGCGCCTGATTCCTCACCAGCGCGCGATAGATATCGGAGGACGCGATGGTGCCGTCGGCGGCGACCACAAACTCCACTACGATGGACAGTCTGTCCACGTTCTCGTTCAACGATGTCATATCGGTCGACAAAACTTCCGGCAGCATGGAAAACGTGCGGATGCCCGTATAAACCGTCGTCGTCTGCTGCGACGCGTGGTTGTCGATCGGCGTGCCCATCGCCACGGTCGCGTCCACGTCGGCGATCGCGACCAGCACGCGAATCCCATTGGCAACGCGCTCGGCTACTTCAGCCTGATCCAAATCGCGCGACGAATCATTGTCGATGGAGGACCACAGTAGCGATCGCAAATCGCACACCTGCGCGTCGGCCACCGGTGCAGTTCTAGTCTTGATGGCCGCGAGCTGCTCGTCGGTTCCCGGCGCGAAATCCGGCTGGAACCCTTGGTCAAGCATTTCTTGCCGCGCGGCGGCTGATAAATCGAATCTTGGAGCAGGCATGAATTCGCCAGACTAACACACGCGCCGTTCCTACCGCTGTCGGCTCTGCGTCAGCACAATGGACGTTCCCCACGGGTCCGTCAAATGTGCAACCGGCCAGGGCGTGTCGTGACGCTTCTCCTGCTCCAATGCGGTGCCTTGCGTTTCAAGTTCTCCGCGAAACTTCTCGATATCTGCAATCTCGATGTGGATGCCATCGACAACGCGGCCCTTCGTCGGCGCGGTCGCGGATTCGGACTTCGCGAACAGGAGTTTCATCCCCGGCAGATCGGCAGCGGGCTCAGGACCCCTATTGTCCGCAAGGGCACCGAAAGTTGCCGCATACCACGCTCGCATCCGCTCCGGTTCTTGCGAACGGAAATGGATGTGGTCCCATTGCACCTGGCTGGCTAACGCCGCATCTCCGATCAGTTCGATGTTCAATCCTTCCGGCCCATGGACAAATGCGCGATTCGGATCGGTGTCTTGCACCGCTCGGAATTCTGCCGACTGCACACGCGCGAGCGCCTCCGAAAGATTCTTCACGCGCAATCCGAGATGATCAATGACCGATCCGGCCATCCCGCCCGTTGGTTTTTGGGAGAAGTTGACGACGCCGAAATTCAGATCCTGAAACGTTAAGAACGAGATTTGGCCTGTCATGATGATCCCGGGCGATCCTCCGGTGACCGCTTGCCAAAACTCCAGAAGTGGGCGCTCCAGATGGAACTCAGAACTGACGGAGGCAACTCCGGTCGCGTTTGGAACAGCCGATTGCGCCGATGCGATGCCTACCGCGCAGACGCAAAACGCTACCAAGCGGCGGGTTCGTTTCATTGTTCCACTCATTGAAATATCGCTCCTTCCGCCGATGTTCTCCGTGACGCGCGCAAGTGCGGGGATGGGTACGCGCTACTCTTCGGGACCCGCGCCGTGTTGGCTCACGTTGTCGCCGTCGCCGCGTCGCAAGCCGCTAAAGATAAACGTGGACAAGACTGTCAGACCTCCCAGGCACAGCAGCGCGAGATGGATGCCGTGAACCATTTGCTGCGCGTCTGAATGAAAGCGGTCGGGAATGAAAAGCGCCGTTGCGAGCGATGCCGTCGCCACGCCGAAGCTCATGGACATCTGCTGTATCGTGCTGGCGATGGTGCTGGCGCTGCTGGTATCGTCGCTCGTAATCTCGGAATAGACCAGCGTGTTCATGCTCGTATACTGCAGCGACGTGAAGAATCCGAAGCAGAACGCTTGGATCACGATCAGCCATACCGGCGTGCCCACGCCCACCGTGGCGAACAGAACAATCAGCAATCCCAGGATCACCGTGTTCGAAACCAACACCGCGCGATAGCCGAAACGCGCCAGGATTTTCGGCATCGTCAATTTCAAACTCATCGCCGCCAGAGCCTGCGGCATCAACAGCAACCCCGATTGCACGGGAGTATAACCCAACCCGACTTGATACAGCAGTGGAAACAGAAAAGGAATTCCGCCTACGCCCAGCCGCGTGAAGAAGCTGCCGCTCACGGCCGCACGAAATGTGCGGAAATGAAACAAGCTTAGCCGCAGCAGCGGAAATTTGGTGCGCGTCGCGCGAAAGCCGTAAATCGCCAGCAGGACTGCGGAAAGCGCGAGCATTTCCAGAATTTCGGCCGGACTCAATGTATGTTCGCCGAATACTTCGAGCACGTACGATAGCAGTCCGATGCCGGAGCCGAAAAAAATCAGCCCTCCGACATCCAGCGGAGTGCGATTCTGCCGCTGGTAATTCGGCAAATGGCGATACACCATATACAAGCCGATCAAACCAATCGGCAGGTTGACGAAAAAAATCACGCGCCAGTGAAAATATCCGACGATAAATCCGCCGATCACGGGACCCAGCATCGGGCCGATCAATGAGGGAATCGCCACAAAGCTCATGGCGCGAATCAGTTCCGATTTCGCGAACGTCTCGACCATGGTGAGCCGTCCCACGGGCACCATCATCGCGCCGCCGAAGCCTTGCAGAATGCGGCATGCCACTAAAATATGGATGCTGCTGGAAACCCCGCACAGCAGCGAACCCAGCGTGAACATGCCGATGGCCGATGCAAACACGCGCCGTGTCCCGAAGCGGTCCGCCATCCAGCCGCTGATCGGTATGAACACCGCCAAGCTTAGCGTGTAGCTCGAAAGCACCGCCTTCATGCTCAGCGGTACGACGTGCAGCGCCGCGGCGATGGCAGGCACGGCGGTGTTGAGAATCGTCGTGTCCAACGATTCCATGAAGAATGCGACGGCCACCAGCCACGGCAGGAACCGCTTCGCCGCGAGCGTTGCCGCTGGCGTTGGATTCGTCACCGCGTCCGTGGGCATTCCGCGCGTTTCCGATCAATACCGGTCATGCGTGTGCGATGCCGTCTTGCGGAACGCCAGCACATCCGGCTCTTCCTTCACTGGCAATTTTGTCGATTGCGACGATACTGCCTGCCACCGCCCGTTGCGCCGCACAAACACGTCCGTCCATGCGTATTTTCCGCTGCTGTCCTTGCCCTTATACTGGCTGGTTTCGATTTCCGTGCCGCTCACAATCGCCGTGTTGCCGAACAAGCGGATCTTCATCTGCTCCATCTCGGTCGTTTCGGTTTCGGTGACGTCGGAATGCAGCGCGACTTGCTTCAGCACTTCGGGCTTGTCCAGCACAACGCCTTGGAAATCGATGCCAATCCAGTCGTCGGCCAGAATGCGCTCGAGCGCCGCCGCGTCTTTCTTGACGTCCGCCTCGCTCCAATCTTTTTCCATTTGGATCAGGAGCTCCACCACAGGAGCTTTCTTGATCTTCACCTGCGCGAAAGCGCTGGACAGCGGCACAAGTAGCAACGCGATCAGGATCGGTTTCATTGGCGATTCTCCTTGCATTAAACCCGATAAGATCGGCGCATCCGATTAGAGTTCGTCGTCTTTGGTTTCGCGCGCCGCCAGCAATCCGAGAAACGTCAGCAACGCGGCTGCCGAAAGATAATATCCAACGTATTGCAGTCCGTATGTTTTCGCCAGCCACGTGGCGATGTAGGGCGCCAGTGACGCTCCGAAAATTCCCGCGAAATTGAACGTCAACGAGCTTCCCGTGTAGCGCACCGCCGTGGGAAAAAGTTCGGAGAGCACCGTGCCCAGCGGCCCATACGTCAGGCCCATCAACGAGAGCCCGACCGACATCATGATCACCGCGCCCGTGGTTCCGGCCACGAAGATCGGAGCCATCACCAATCCGAACGCAAAAATCGCCGCGGTCACCCACAGCAGCGTGCTGCGCCGTCCGTGTTTCGCCCATGCGCCGCTGATGGGAATCGCCGCCGCGAAGAACAATATCCCCACCAATTGCATGACCAGAAACTTCTCGCGGCTATACCCCAACGCCGAAGTGCCCCACGACAACGCGAACACCGTCATCAAGTAAAAGAGTACGAACGTCGCCAGCGAAGCCAGCGTTCCTATGACCAGCGTCCAGCCATGGTCGCGAAACACCACGAAGATCGGCACCTTCACTTGCTCGCGTTTTTTCACCGCATTCTGGAACACCGGAGTTTCGGTGATCGTCAGGCGCACGTACAATCCCACCAGTACCAGCGCCGCGCTCGCCAGGAAGGGGATCCTCCAGCCGAACGCGAAGAATTGTTCGTCGCTCAGGAGTTTTGACAGCGCCAGAAACACGCCGCCGGAAAATAGGAATCCGATGGGCGCTCCCAGTTGCGGAAACATTCCGTACCACGCACGTTTTCCCGGAGGAGCGTTCTCAATCGCCAGCAAAACCGCTCCGCCCCACTCGCCTCCCAAGCCCAATCCTTGCCCGAAGCGGCACAACGCCAGCAGCAGCGGAGCAGCTACGCCGATGCTCGCGTACGTCGGCAGTAATCCAATCGCTACCGTCGATAGACCCATCGTCAACAGCGCCGCGACTAACGTGGTCTTGCGTCCCACGCGATCTCCGAAATGTCCGAAGAGCGCCGAACCGAAGGGACGCGCCAGAAACGCGATGGCGAATGTCGCGAGCGACGCCAGCGTGGCCGACGCCGGGTCCGATTTGGGAAAGAAGAGTTTCGGAAATACCAGCACCGCCGCGGTCGCGTAGATATAGAAATCGAAAAACTCGATGGTCGTGCCGATCAAGCTCGCGAACAAAACGTGTGCAGGCTTATTCACGCCCACGGCGGCTTTCGCCCCGCTCGGCGCTGCGGCTATGTCAATTTCGGTTGGTCCGTTCACTGTTTGTCTGAATTCTCCCCGCGCCAACGTATATAGAAGAGGATAGCAAGCTCGCCATTTCATTCGACTACAATATGGGATGCCCGTTCAGATTCGAGTTGCATAAGGAGCCAATATTATGACGGAAGAGAACAAGAACCAAAAGGACGAGGAGCAAACCGGGGCGCAATCCGATGTGCAGTCCGGGGTGCAGTCAGGTGACATCGGGCGTCGCGATTTTGTTGCGCTCTCGGTAGCCGCGGGACTCGGCGCGGCAGCGGCAGGCGAGGCAGAAGCCGCCGGCCTGGAAGTCGACGAGACCGACGTCCTCGTGAAGACGCTCGACGGAATGTGCGATGCGGCGTTCATTCATCCCAGGAAGGGCGGGCATCCCGGCGTGCTGCTCTGGCCGGACGCGTTTGGCCTGCGTCCCTCCTTGCGCGCCATGGGCCGCCGCCTTGCGGCCGAGGGATATTCGGTGCTGATCCCGAATCCTTTTTATCGGATCACCAAAGCTCCTTTCACCGACGCGTCCACCTTCAACTTCGCGACCGACATGGGCAAGATCCAGCCGCTGATGGCTTCGGTCAACGCGCCCGGTAATGCGGAAAAGGACGCCATCGCCTACGTTGCGTTTCTCGACGCGCAGAAACAGGTGAACACGCACAAGAAGATCGGCACGCAAGGCTACTGCATGGGAGGGCCGCTCGTGATCAAGACGGCTGCCGCGGTTCCCGATCGCATCGGCGCCGGTGGATCGTTCCACGGCGGCGGATTGGTGACGGATAAAGCGGACAGCCCTCATTTGCTGGCGTCGAAAATTAAAGCCCGCATGTATTTCGGCATCGCTTCGAATGACGACATGAAACAGCCGGACGCCAAGGACAAGTTGAAGGAATCCTTCGGCGCCGCGCACGTGCCCGCCGAAATCGAAGTCTATGCGCAATCGCAGCACGGCTGGTGCATCTCCGATATGCCGATGCAAGGCGGCCTGCCGATCTACAACAAGGCGGATGCCGAACGCGCCTGGGGCAAGCTGGTGGCGTTGTATAAGGCCGCTCTCGCCTAGAGCGTTCTGGAAGCCGACGCGGTGGCCGATTTCGTTTTGCCTCCTTTGGGGGCGGACTTGCTGCCTGCAAAGCGGTATACTTTTACAAGTCGCGGGAAAGTTGGGCGAGTCACGGGAGGCGTATGGCGATTCCCTCGGCGTTCGCGCGGTCAATCAGTTCTCGATAGACGACCTGGAGGTCACGATATGAAACGCACCGTTCTCAGCGTGCTGGCGATTTCGGCCGGCGTGTTCACACAGTCCGCTATGGCGCAAGACGCCGAGAAGCCACTGATGGCCGCTCCCGCACAGCTACGCGCGGCAGCGTCGGTCATCAAATGGAAGCCCGACTTTACCTATGACACGGTCAAGACAGGCACCAGCGACATTGTCTGCTATGACAAGTCGGGGATGCCCGGTACGGCGCCCTTCATGCTCGAATGCACCACGAAAGGCAATTTGCCGCGCGCCGCGCAGAATCTGAAGTTCGAAGCGCTCGGCGATAAAGCGAAAACGCAGGCCGCCATTGATGCCGCGGAAAAAGACGGCTCGCGCGTGAAGCCGGTGTTCGGTTCGGTGTGGTATCACATGATGGGGCCGGATGCGGAACACGCCCGCCTCCATATGACGATCGCTGTTCCTGGCGCAACCACCGGGTCGCTCGGCTTGCCGGATAATGGCAAAGCCGGCGGTGTGTGGATCATGAACGCGGGCAGTTCCACCGCGCACCTGATGACGCCGGGCGAGTAACTGCCGGCGGCCGGTTCACTCTTTCTTTGTCTTGGCGACCACGGGGCGAGATCCATTTCGCTCCGTGGTTGTTTCGTTTAGGGGCGCGCTTGCGGAGTTGCCATGAAACGTCTCACTCTACTTCTTCTTGCGGTTGCCGTGATGCTCGTCGGACAACGTCCGCAAACTTTCACCGGCGTCATTTCCGATAGCGAGTGTGAAAACGGCGATCATTCCCACATGCAGATGGGACCCACCAACGCCGAATGCACGCTCGCCTGCGTCCGCGATCATGGCGCGTCATTTGTGCTCTTTGACGGCAAAAGCGTCTACGCACTGAGCGATCAGAAAGCTCCGGAAAAATTCGCGGGACAAAAAGTCACCGTCGCCGGCACGCTGGACGCGAAGACCAAGCTGATTCACGTCGATTCGATCGCCGCCGCGAAGTGAAGCGCTAGTTCCCGCCAGATCCTCCCGCGCATGTCAGCGCGAGCTTCACCAATTCCGCTTGGCGTGACACGCCGGTTTTCGAAAAGACGCGCTTCAGTAAAGTGCGCGCCGTGTTGAGACTGACTCCGGTTTCTTTGGCGAATCGCTGGATGGTCTCGCCGGCGGCGAGCGCCGCGGTCAAACGAGCTTCGGAGGGCGAAAGATCGAGCAGCGCCCCAAGCACGACGGGATCCAGCTTGACGTCCTGTTCTGGTTCGATGATGAAGATCGCGACGGCAGGGCGCCGGTGGACGCCGGCAGAAGAGGACGAGGACAGCGGAAAGATTTGCAGCCGCAGCGGCCGCAACCCCGCGCGTTGAATCTGCATCACTCCCCCAGGATGCCGTCCATTGCCGAGGATCGCGCCGGCGGCGCGCGAAATAAAGCCACGCAGACGAGCGGTTTGTTCCGAGGACCCCGCGCGCAGTCCGTCGGGCGCGATCGAAATGCCGTCGTTCAACTTGAGCAACGCCTCAGCGCGGCGATTCATGTGGAGAATCTTGCCCGCTGCATCGGTGACAGCCAGCGCCTGCGGTAAGAAATCCAGCGCAGCGGAGGAATACGCCAGTTGCGCGTCAAGTCCCGCGATGTGGCGATGCAAGCGTAGCGCGGTTTGCAGATGCGGTATGAGTTCGTGCACCGCGAAAAGTTCTTCCTTGCTGGCTGGTCCCGCCTGATGCGAGCGGCCGAAAGCGATATAGGAAAAGACGGAATCCGCCAGCGTGAGGACTCCGCCGAAGGAATAAAAAAGATTTTGCGGACGCAGATAGTCGCAATAGAATTCGGTTTTTTCGAGCTCGGCATCGCGAATCCCTTGCTCTCCCGTGAGGACGCAACCGGGCCTTGCGATCAAACGCATGTTCTCGAACCACACATTCAATTTGTCGTAGCGTTCGGCGTATAACTTCATCCAGTAGGGTTCGAGCCCATAGTTTTCGTGGATGCTCCCGTCGCGTTTGCGAAGATCCTGCGCGATCAGTCCTACAAAAGAAGTGTTCACGGCCTTGCCTAAGTCCGCCAGAAATCGCTGCCACTGGCGCGGGTCCACCGAACACTCGTAGATCAGCCGTATCAGGTCGCGGAGTTCTTTTTCAGAGGCCATTCTGCCCGGTTTCAAAATTCCGACATTTTGTCACTCGAATGGGTGACAGCGGGAAAGCGCGTTTTCCTTACAATCCAAAACATACAACGCATGCTTCGTGCATGCAATGTTTATTTTTGAAAAAGTATTTCCGGCGTTTTCTGTATCCGCGGCGAGCACCAGTGCCCGCGAACGCGTTGTTTTATGGGTATCGGAGGAGTGTTTGATGCGTGATTACTTACCGAAGAAATGCCTGCGGAAGGCCTGGCGATGGAGCCCGAACCTGCTTCTGTTGGGCGGCGTTGTTCTGTCGCCCGCGACGTTTTGTGGTTCTGCCGTGGCGGGGACCATCGTCTCGGTTACCGGGCCTGAGGCCGCTGCCGCCGGATTAGGCGAATCCCCACTGCAGCAGATAGAGGCTGCGGAGTTCACTACCACAACTGCGATCACGGGGGGCACGGCGCTCGTCACGCTGGACTCCAGTAATTCGTTCTCCGTGACCGCTTGGCTAACCAACGCAGTGGGACCGGCTACAACCGCAGGTAACGTAATTGCCAGCAACGTGTTTTCGTCGCAGAACGGGAATCAGCAGCAGTATACCGCCCTCAGCGGATTTAACGTGGGCCCGGGGACGTATTATCTTGTGCTGGAAGCAGTCTCGCAAAACAACTTGGTTGGCTGGGATTACACCACGTCGCCGGTCGTCACCGGTACATTAGTCAGCGGCGATTTGGGCGCTGTGCCGTCCGCGCCCTTCACTTTTGGGCCGTCCGCCACCTTTAATCCGGGGACAGGAGACTTTTTATTTCAAGTAACTTCAACAACCCCTGAGCCGGGCAGTGCGATTTTATTGGGGATCGGCATAGGTGGTTTCGCGATTTTGAAGTTCGTGCGGCGGGTGCGCGCTTGTTAACGTGCCTGTTCCGGTTGAGCTCCCGATCAAAGTGAGGAGCGTCAAGGTTTCTCACGGATGCCAACTACGCAGTGCAGGCGTGCGCTCCAGCTCCCGCTCGGCGGGATCGCGTGGCACTCACTCTATTGGCTGGCCTCGTTATCAAAACGCTACAATCGGAGGGAAAAAATGAAACATCCGTTCTTAATCGCAAAGATCTCAGGGATCGTTCCCGCACTATGCTTGTTCGCCGTGTTGGGAGCACCCACGGCCCATGCGGACCAAATCACCCTCACCATCGGTGGTGCCGATACGGGAACCATCACGCTCACGGAAACAGGAAACGACACCCCGATAACAGGAATATCCGGCACCTTCGACAGTGCGACGATCGGGACGCTGATTTCCGCCAACGGCATAGGCGGCAATGACAATTTGTTTTTCACCGCGCCGATATACCTGGATTCGAATGGTGTGTCGTTCACATTGACGGGCGCTGACTCGAACGGATACACCGACGTGAACCTTTACTATAACGGCGGAGGCCCATACTACCAGACAGAACAAGGCGACAGCCCCGGCTTCGGGTCTCAACTCGCAACCTACTATCCCGACACGGCGACGGCGTCCGGAGCGTCCGGCACACCGGAGCCGGCCTCGTTCGTATTGCTGGGATCGGCTCTTGCCGCCTTGGGATTCGTTCGCCGCCGCGTCCTGTAAGGGCGCGCTGCCGGAGCCGCCGGCTTACTTCAAGGACAGCAGTTTACCCGGATCCATGCGCATCACTTCGTAATCGATGGCCCGTCGATGGAGCTGAAATAATGCACGGTGCCTGCGGGGATAATGACGACGTCGCCCGCGTGCAATACATGGCTGACGCCACCTTGGACGCCCGCTCCACGGATGCTGGGCCGGCCAGATCTTTCTGCGCAAGTATACAGCAAGGGAAGCGCGCGGTTCACTTCGCGGCGGCGATGGAATCGACGTGAATGAGTTTGGTTTTCGCGCCTCGCGAGCTAGGGCGTGTTCACACTATTAAAACAATCGGAGGGTAAAATGTTTAATAGATGGAGATCACCGAAGAGCAGTACGCACGCATCAAAGACAGCCTGCCGGTGCAGCGCGGCAATGTGAGTT
>Ga0182030_10017253_pt1 | contig 13950 bp, 9 predicted proteins | sample 812S3MmetaG_FD_121299 | JGI IMG/M metagenome (GOLD analysis project Ga0182030, IMG submission 121299) | Permafrost microbial communities from Stordalen Mire, Sweden - 812S3M metaG (Illumina Assembly) | ecosystem: Environmental > Terrestrial > Soil > Wetlands > Permafrost | place: Sweden...
AATACGTTCACGGCCGGGACGATCGTGCCGCAATACACCGGGCTGGTCTTGCCGGATCCGATGCTCGCCAACAACATTCTTCCGTCCGAATATTTTCTGGTCCAGGCGCTGAGCAAGCAATTCAGCGTCGTGCTGGGAAAGATCAGCGACGTTTTCATCCCCGATCAAACGTCCTTCGGAAACAGCTACAAATATTATTTTGCGAATTTCAATTTCAACAAAAACCCGATGACGACGAATTTCTACAATCCGACGGCGCTCGCCGCGCTCGGCGTGTGGGCTTTCAGTCCGCAATTCGCGATCGCCGGCGGCGTGCTCGATCCCTACACCAAGGCGGACAATCTCGCCTCCAACGCCTTCGACCGTGTCAACCTCTATTTGACCGCGGTCGCGTCCTACAATGTCGGAGGACTGCCCGGACAGTTTTCGCCCGCGTTCAACTGGTCCAACAAGCCCAAGCTTGATCTGGAGATGCCGTTCGGCCGTCTGACGTCCTTGCCGGCGGTGACCCAGGCCGTCGGCGGGCTGCTCGGCGCCAATTCGTTCGACGGCCTTCCGGCCAACTACAAGGGGGAAAGCTGGTTCGCGATCGCCAACGTCTCGCAATATCTTTTTGTGAAAGACAATCCGGCAATCGTCGCGGAAAAGCTCAAGAGCGGCCAGGTGGTCAACGGCATCGGCATTTTCGCACGGGTCGGATATGCGCCTGAGGAAACCAATACGATCACGCGGGATGCAAGTATCGCCCTGGTTGCCCACGGGCTGTTCGACGCACGGCAATACGACAGCTTTGGTATCGGTGTTTACTACAATCAGATCAGTAACCAGTTCAAGACGGACATTGTGCAGCTGACGCAGGGTACGTCGTCGGCGAACGACGAAACCGGGATGGAAGTCTTCTACGATTTCGCCATCACCCCGGCGGTTCGCCTGATCCCGAGCTATCAGCACATCTGGCACCCGCTCAACGCTGAAGTCGCCGAGCATCGCACCAGCGCCGACGTCTTACAGACCCGCCTCACCGTGGCGTGGTGACCGAGGCCATATCCTCACGAAGCCGAGTTACGAACCTGTCAGCGAAATGGAGATCAGGATGAAACGCGCAGCAGTCTTTCTGGCCACGGCGGTGGCGCTGGCAATTCCGGTGACCGCGAAAGCGCAGGTCGCCGGCTCAACCCTCATCGGCGTCGCAGCAGCCGAGTTGCGCACGGTCGCGGTGGGGTGGAGCGCCAAGCGTCAGGTGCTCGGCCAGCCCGTCTTCAATGAGAAGGCCGAGCGCATCGGCTCGATCGACGATATCGTGATCTCCCCCGACAAGGCGGTGTCCTACGCTATTGTCAATGCCGGCGGATTCCTCGGCGTCGCCAAGCACGATGTCGCCATCCCCGTGGATCAGCTCAAGTTGGTCGACAACAAGCTGATCCTGGCCGGCGCCACGCGTGACGCGCTCAAGGAGACGCCGCCTTTCGAATATTCCGCGAAATAAGCGCCGATAGCGCCCGGCCGCGGCCTGCGTGGTGCGCAACTCGTCCCAACGTTCGTCAAACAGGAGACATCGATGGCCCTCGTCAATCCAATTCTCGGGACTATGCAACGTGCGGTAAGAGAAGCGCTGGGAGCGCACTGGAAATTGTTTATGTTCCAGGGCGGGGCGATGATCGTACTCGGCATTCTCGCCATCGCCGCGCCTGTGGCGGCTACGGTTGCGGTCGATCTTTACGTTGGATGGCTGTTCCTGATCAGCGGACTGTTCGGCCTGATCGCGCTTTTCTCGATCAAGGACGTGCCGGCGTTCCTCTGGAGCCTGCTTACGGCCGCATTGTCCCTCGCAGTGGGGATATTGTTGATCGGCAAGCCGGCGAGCGGGGCGCTGTCGCTGACGATAGTCCTCACGGCGTTCTTTGCGGCCGAGGGCGTCTTTCAGATCGCGACCTCGATCGCTTACCGCCATATCATTGTCGACTCGTGGATATGGATGCTGATCAGCGGCCTGGCCGATATCGCGTTGGCCGGGGTTATCATCGCGGCATGGCCTGTGAGTGCGGCCTGGACGCTGGGGCTTCTGGCCGGCATCAATCTGATCACGTCGGGCTACGCGATCTTCATGGTGGGGCTGGCAGGGCGAAGCTTCGCCCGTGAGACGCTGCCGGGCGTTCCGGCGGTAGGCTGATGCGCATTGTGGCCACGCTCCCCGCAAAGGGCCGAGACCTCCGCCTCGACCTTTTTCGCGGGTTGGCCAACTGGGGGATTTTCCTCGACCACATCCCCAACAACGTGGCCAACTGGATAACGACGCGGAATTACGGGTTCAGCGACGCGGCGGATCTGTTCATCTTCATATCCGGTTACACGGTGGCGTTCGTGTTTGCCAGGACGATGATCGAGCGCGGGTTTGTCGTCGGCGCGTCGAGGCTGATCAAGCGCGTCTGGCAGATCTATGTCGCGCATGTTTTTCTGTTCGTGTTCTATCTCGCGGAGATCGGCTATCTCGCGCAAAAATACGGCAAGGCGAGCTTCGCCGATGAGTTCAACATCCAGGGCTTCCTGAGCGATCCCGCCCAAACCTTGTTCGAGGGGCTGATCCTCAGGTTCAAGCCCGTCAACATGGACGTGCTGCCGCTGTATATCGTCTTGATGGGGATGTTTCCGCCAGTTCTCTGGGTCATGCTGCGAAAGCCGAATCTGACGCTGCTGGTCTCCGCGCTGCTCTATGTTTTGGCGCGCCAGTTCGGCTGGAACCTTCCTGCCTACCCGATCGGCGTCTGGTATTTCAATCCCTTCGCCTGGCAATTCCTGTTCGTGTTCGGGGCCTGGTTCGCGCTCGGAGGCGCCGGCTCGTCGATGGGCCTTATCCGTTCCAAGTCCCTTCTCGTGCTTGGTGCAGGCTATCTTCTGTTTGCGCTGATCATCACGATGGCGACGCGGTATCCGGGGCTCAGGGATCTGATTCCCGCCAATGTCTACGGCTTCTTCATCCCCAACGACAAGACGAACCTCGCGCCGTATCGGCTGATCCATTTCGTCGTCTTCGCGTTCCTGGTCGTTCGGCTTCTGCCACGCGATTGGGAGGGCCTGGAGTGGCCGATATTTCGCCCTGCGATCAAGTGTGGCCAGCAATCGCTCGAGGTCTTTTGCATCGGAATCTATCTTTCGTTCATCGCGCATTTCATTCTGGTCGAGGTATCCGGCACGGTGTGGATGCAGCTATTGGTCAGCATCGCCGGAATTACGGTCATGACCGCGTTGGCGTATTATCGCTCCTGGTCGAAAAATATCGATAAGGCTCCGAAGACGGTTCGGACAAATTCGTTGTCTGTCGCGGCGTGACCCGGGCATTTGCGGCGATTTGGAATGTTTAATTGGGTTTGACGCAGCAGCCCTGCCAGATTGCACGAGGGCAACCAACAGCAGCGGGAATGGACGTTATGGACCAAGCGAAACCGTCGCAGGCAACCTCTGTCTCCGATAGCGAATTTGACATCAACGGCGCGCTCGATCGATTCCTGGATGGCATTGGTCTCGCCGCCACCGGCACCGGGGGAACCATCGAGTTCGGCGGTGCGGACCCGATCTACGAAAGTCGGCATCGTATCGGCGCCTGCATGGCCATTCCGATGATGGGTGCGGCCGTCGGCGCGGCGACTGTCTGGGAAATGCGGACCGGACGCGGTCAGGATCTGTCGCTCGATCTGCGCAAGGCGATCCACGGCGTCAATCCACTCTACAGGTTCAAGCCAACGATCAACGGCTACGCCTATCAGATGCCTTACAGCCAGGGAAATCATATGCTGTTCGATCTGTACCTAACGAAAGATGGTCGCTGGGTGCTACCGACCGGTGCCTATCCACATATGACGACCGAATGGTGCGCGCTGCTTCGTTGCTCGCACGAAAAGAACAGCATCGCAAATGCGATTCTGAAATGGGACGCGCTGGAGCTGGACGACGTCGCGGCCGAAAACAACATGATCTTCGCGGTATGCCGATCCGAGGACGAATGGGCCCGTCATCCCCAAGGAGAATTGTTGGCATCCAGGCCGTTGATCGAGATCGAGAAAATAGCCGACAGCGATCCCGAACCATTCGGTCCGGCGGATCGACCTCTTTCCGGACTGCGGGTATTGTCGGCGACGCACGTCATCGCCGGCAATGTCGTCTCGCGGACCTTGGCCGAACAGGGCGCTGACGTGCTGCAGATCGCGCGTCCGCAGGAATTCGAGCACGAGGCCCTTGCGGTCGATACCACCGCCGGACACCGGTCGACATGGCTCGATCTCAAGTCGCCGGAAGGTAACAAGCGCGGGCATGACCTTGCCGCCGGAGCTGATGTGTTCGTCGACAGCTATCGCGGGCGAAGCTTGAGCAATCTCGGTTTCTCGCCGCAAGAACTGGCAGCGAGGCGTCCGGGTATGATTTACTGTTCGATCCGCTGTTATGGCTATGACGGACCCTGGGTAAATCGCGGCGGCTTCGACATGGAGGCGTTGTGCGTGAGCGGCTTCACCTTCGCCGAAGGCACTCCCGACCGCCCCAAGTTTCCGCCGACCTTTGTGATGAACGATTACATCGCGGGTTATATGGGTGCGGCCGGCGTGACCGCGGCGCTGATCCGCCGCGCCCACGAGGGCGGCAGCTACCACGTCAAGATTTGCCTGACGCGTAATTCGATGTGGTACCCAACGCTCGGACTCTTCGATCGCGGTAATCTCGAATTCCGCGGCGAGCAGCATAAATTGCTGGCGCCCGACGCCATCACGCGGCAGACGCCTTATGGCGAGGTTCTTCGGCTGGCTCCGACGGTGCAGTTCTCGGAGACGGCAGGCAGCTGGAACGACCCGATCTTGACCGTGCGGGGCTCGTGCAAGCCGGAATGGTTACCGGCGCGGTAAGCAAGCACGGAAGTTTTGTGCCGGTTCAAACGGCCCATTCTTCGAGCAGCGATCTTGCGTTTCGAAGAGGGGCCGTTCCAAAGCCCTCGGTGAACTTTCGATAGACGTGGTCCAGCTCGGCATACGCATCGATTCGGCGATGTTGCCCGGCGCAAAGGTGACCGAGGCTCACCGCGGCCCGCAATTCCCAGGCGAGCCCGCGCTGCCGGCTCGCCAGATCGAGGGATCGGCGAAATAGATATTCCGCTGCGGGAGCATTGGCTGCACTCGACAAGAGGAGAATTTCCCCCTTGATCCGCATCGCCTCCGGCATCCACCAAAACGCATCGTTGCGCTCCGATCTCTTCAGAGCCTCGTCGGCTGCTGCGAGAGCCTCCTCGAAGCGGCCGCCGGATGCGACCACCTCGGCGAAGTAGTCGAGGAACGGAACATAGATATTTTCGTAGTGTGCCTCGCGAAATCGTTCAAGGCCGCTGCGAAGCATTTGCTCCGCCAACGCCAAGTTTCCACGCTTGGCTTGCAGCCTTCCCTCATATGCGACCCCGCAGGCAAGATAGCTCTGAAGACTGCCCTTTTCGGCGGTCGCCTTAAGCTCGGAGATCGCTGCGTCCGCGCTCTCCAGGTCTTCAAGGACGATCGAAATGGGACACCCGCACCAGGTCAGCGCCTGGCAGAGCGAAGTAGGATTGCCGGTGGCAACCGCGTCAGCGTGAACCTTCTGGATTGCCTGCAGCGCCTTATCGAACAAGCCCTGGTGCAGCAACGCCCTCCCGCTTGCGCACTGAGCGTAGATCGAGTGGTCCAGTCCCCAATGCACGATCGAGCGTTGGGCCGCAATGGTACGGCGCTGCGCCCTGGTCGAATATCTGAGAGCTTCGTCATATTCGCCCAAAAAGAACAGCGACGCTGCGTTGATGCTGTCCGCTATCGAAATTGCGACCGCGTCGTTGCTTTTCTGCGCGAGTCCCTCGCACTGCTGTGCAAGCACCGTCGCACGCTTGAAATCTCCCAACCGATGATAAAAGACCGTGAGGCCGACAAGTGCGCGCAACTGCCAAGTTGGATCGTCGAGCTGCTCGGCGAGCTCGGCGGCTCTCGTCAGCGCTGTGCGGACCCGGCTGTTCATTCCCTGTGTGAACATACACGAAAGGCCAAAGGCCGTCTGCAGCACCATTTCGGCATGTGTGCCGAGATCGGTGGCATCGAGCACGTCCAGCACTTTGCTCGTCCAGCCGCGGCACTCGGTTAACAGCGACCTCTCGAGCCAGATCGGCGCGCAGCCTGCTGCCAACGCGACGGCGATTGAACTGCCGCCGCCGGAACTCAGTACCCAATTGAGTGCCGCGCGCACGTTGTCGAGATCAGATAGATAGTTGGTCGCAAAGGAGCCTTCGCTGTCACCGCTCGAAATGGCATCAATGGCATTTCGATAATAGACCGCGTGGCGCCGCGCGATCAGGTCGGCGTCTTCGCTCTCGTTGAGCTTGACCCAGGCGAACGCTCGCGTGATCTCGAGCAGACGGAAGCGAGCGCCAAAATCGCTGGCCTCGGCGGCAACCAACGATTTCATGACCAGGTTTGCAATGCTGCTGGCGATGTCGGAGCTGCCGCCAGCATCGTCGAGCGCAACGGCGGCGGCAGCCTCCAGCGAGAAGCCATTTGCAAAGATGGCCAAACGTCGGAAGATCATTTGCTCGGCCGGACCAAGCAGCTGGTAGCTCCAGTCGAGCGCCGCGCTGATCGTCCTGTGCCGTGGCAGTGTGCGCCGCTGGGTTCCGTCCAGGAGATACAGGTGGTCCTCAAGACGCATCACGAGCCCCTGGACGCCGAATGTGTCGACGCGACTTGCCGCGAGTTCGATGGCCAGGGGATTTCCGTCCAGCTTGCGGCAGATGCGGGCCGCGTATGGCGCGTCGGCGTCATTCAATTCGAAATCACTTACCGCGGCCGCTGCGCGTTCGGCAAACAACTGAACCGCCGAGAATTCGAGCGCCTCGGCTGCGCGAAGCCCGATCAGGGAGTCGGGAAGTTCCAACGCCGACAGCCGGTAGACGTGCTCGGCTTCGACGCGCAAGGGTTCGCGGCTGGTCGCCAGGATATGGACGCCGCGCGAGCCCTTCAAAATCGCGCTGGCGAGATCCGCCGCGGCGTCGATCACGTGTTCGCAATTGTCGAACACGAGCAGCATTTGCTTGTCGCGCAGGGCGGCGATCACCGCGGGAAGTACCTCGTCGGAGCGAATCTCCAGTTGCAGTTCCGAGGCCAGCGCAGCGGGGACGAGCGAAGAGACGATCACCGGCGCCAGATCGATAAACCAGACTCCATGGTCATAGGCAGGGAGCAACTTCTCGGCCGCGCTGAGGGCGACCGCGGTCTTCCCGATGCCTGCCGCGCCGGTCAGGGTAAGCAGTCGCTGCGTCGAAACCCGATGCGTAATCTCTTGCAGAATTGCGGCTCGGCCGATCAGGCGCGTCAACTGCACGGGCAGGTTATTGGGCACCGCCTTCACTTGTAGGTCGGTCGGCTCCGGCGCATCGGCAAATGTGATCGGGGCGACGAACCGATAGCCTCGACCAGGGCTGTTGACGATGTATCGGCTGGCCCCCTGTCCGTCGCCAAGCGTGCGGCGCAAGGCGGCGATGTGAACCGTAAGATTGGCTTCCACCACAAGCGTATCGGGCCAGACGATGTTCACCAGATCGCGCTTGCTGACCAGGTCACCGGCTCGATCTGTCAGCGCGACCAACAGGTCCAGCGCTCTGCTGCCAAGGCGTACGGGCTTGTCGCCTTCGAAAAGCATCCGTTCGGAGACAAACAAGCGGAACGGCCCAAAGAGGAGAGCACGCCCCTCGGGAATCGCAGCTCGGTCGCTCACGCCTGGCTCGCTCTCCGCACGTCTGAGTCGCACGGTTTCGGGCGTTCCTCGCGCAGGCTGGATGAACCGCAAGGTCATGGGCACCTCCGACAGCCCAATGATACCGATCGTCCCCGGCTGTGTCTTTTACGATTCGATCCGATTTTGTCCAGGATTGATCAATAGGGGGAAATCCTTGTCGCAAAGGTCAGCCAGATGGAATAATAGACGCAAGGTTGAGCAGGCCGAGCACGATGTGCGCGGTCAACACAACAAGGTTCCGTCAGGGGCGGGCCAATGTCAGCGTCGCCAAGGCCAGGGATCGCGGTCAGGAGCGGCGCAGGCGCCGCCACTCGCCGGGCGGCATATGGACAGCGGCGGCAAATACTTTTGTAAAATGGCTTTGGCCCGAGAAGCCGCAGAGGCCCGCGATCTCCGCGAGCGGCAAATCAGAATTCAAGAGCATACCTTTGGCCCGCTCAATGCGCTGCTCCACAAGCCAGCGGTGCGGCGGGCGACCCGTTGTCTTGCGAAACGCACGGGCAAAATGGCTGCGCGAGAGCTCACACTCGCCTGCAAGCGCCTCGAGCGTGATCTCGCCATCGAGATGCGCCATAAGCATTTCCTTTGCTCGACGCACTTGCCACGGCGCGAGCCCCCCGCGCACCATCAGGGGTGCCGTAGCGGATCTTCCATACGCCTGCACCATGTGTGCGAGTAAGGCCGCAGCGATATGGTCCATGAACAGCCTGTTGGCTCGCTCCGGGTGTTCAAACGCCGGCAGAAGGCAGCGGCCCAGACTCCGGACGACGACGTCGTCGTATGCATTTAAGAAATCTAAGTCGAGCGTCTCTACTTCGCGCGCTCCCTGTTCCACCGCGATCGCGTTAAGAGCCGCGCGGGTGAAGTACATATGCATGCTGTCGAACGGGACTTTCATGTCGGCAACCAATTCGACATTGAAGTTGACCAGCGTAAAGTTGTCCGCTTTGGTCTGGGGCTTGAGATGGTGGCGTCCGTCAAGCCATGTATTGAACTCTGGCAGGGGTTGCAGTTCCAAGGCTACGAGGAAAGCATCCGTGACCGGGTTGGGCACAGTCCCGTTATCGGTACGTCGCGAGGTAATTCGCGAAAACTCGACCAGCGATTTTCGCAACGGGCGTGCCTTGATCGTCGGCGACGCTTCAAGCTCCATTGACTCGCAAATCCGTTCTGCATAACTACGGTCCGCCATCGTAACCCCGCCTCATTCTCAATGCTGCGTCGCGGCTCAAGTCATCGAAACTGCCGGCGCGCATCAAACGCCCGACCTGCCAAATCTAATTACCTTGTATATATATATATAATACACCGAATTAAATCATAGCTATGTCCGATAGCCGTATTTCGCTGCCGCGCGGGAGACCTCGCCAGCCTGAAGGTTCTGACATAGCTGATTTTTCGGCTTGCAGGGGCTCTTACTGCTTCTTGATTAAGTTTTGAGCAGGCTTGCAAGCCCAACTGCTTGGGAAGCGCGGGATTCCCCGCCATTTGGGGCGGCATTAGCGACTATTTGCACTTCTTAACTTGCCTGTGCATGCCGACGCGAGCCCTCTTGTCGCGAGGAAGGGTGCCGACAGCATGAGCGATAAGCGAAAAATCGCGGCGATACTGGCGGCCGATGTCGTCGGATACAGCCGCCTCACAGGTGCGGATGAAGATCGTACACTTGCCCGGCTCCGGACGCTCTGGAGCGATCTGTTCGATCCGGCGATAGCCGTTCAAAGCGGACGCGTCGTGAAACGCACTGGCGACGGCGCACTGGTTGAGTTTCGCAGCGTGGTCAACGCAGTGCGCTGTGCGATCGAAGTGCAAAATGGCATGGTCGAACGCAATGCGGGTCTGCCGCCGGAGCGGCGCATCGATTTTCGTATCGGAATTCATCTCGGCGACATTGTCGAGGAGAGCGACGGTGACCTGATGGGTGATGGCGTCAATATCGCCGCGCGGCTGGAGGGAATAGCCACGCCGGGCGCTATCTGTCTTTCCGAAGATGCCTATCGACAAGTCAAGGCGCGACTGGATTTGGCAGTCAGCGATCTCGGCGCCACCCGGCTCAAGAACATTGCCGAGCCGATTCGGGTTTACTCGCTGCAAGTCGGGATGGCCGAAGCGAAGCCGAAGTCGCGAGGCGAGCTGGGAGTGCTCCGGGAGTCTTCGACACTCCTTGAATTGCCGGACAAGCCATCGATCGCAGTCCTTGCCTTCGAGAACATGAGCGGCGACGCAGATCAGGAGTTCTTTGCGGACGGTATCGCGGAGGACATCATCACGACATTGTCCAAGGCAAGGTGGCTTTTCGTTATTGCCCGGAACTCTTCGTTCACCTACAAGGGAAAATCCAGCGACGTGCGTCAGGTTGGCCGTGAACTTGGCGTGCGCTACATGCTCGAAGGCAGCATGCGAAAGTCCGGCAATCGGGTTCGCATAACCGCTCAATTGATTGAGGCGAATAGCGGCCACCACGTTTGGGCGGAACGCTACGATCGCGCGCTCGAAGACATTTTCGCGGTTCAGGACGAGATCACCCATAGCATTATCGGTGCCATTGCGCCGGGAATCGTCGCTGCCGAGGTTCAGCGCACGCACGGGAAGGACTCCACAGAACTCAGCCAGTGGGAGCGCGTAATGCGCGCGCACTGGCATGTACAGCGATTGACCCGCGAGGACTGCAAGGCCGCATTCCGCCTGATCGGCGAAGTCCTTCGCCACGATCCGGCCAATGTCATGGCGCTCGCCGATCTCGCCTACAACTGGCATATGGGAGGTCTCTTCGGTTGGATCGATGAGCCGCTTTCCGTTGCGATGGAACAGATGGGCGATGCCGCTCGTCGGGCGGTCGCCGCCGACGATCGGGACGCCGCAGCGCAAACGACGCTCGCCGTTTACGAGTTATTTATAAATCAGCACGACGACGCCATCAGGCGATTGCATCGAGCGATCGAGCTCGATCCGAACTCGAGCTTCGCGCGCGGCTATCTTGGCGCCGCTCACAGCTTCGGTGGCGCGTCCGACCCCTCCCTCCCGGCATTGCAGGAAGCGATGCGGTTAAGCCCACGCGATTATTTGACGGTGGTCTGGCAGACCTGCAGCGCGTGGTCGCATTTGCACGCGGAGCGATTTGTCGAGGCGGTGGATTGCGCCAAGCTGGCGATCGATTTCAACCCTTCGTTTCCCGACTCCCATGCTACGCTGGCCGCGGCGGCAGCCCATCTCGGACGCATCGCCGAGGCGCGGGCTGGGCTCGATGGTCTTGTGCGGCTGTTGCCTGGACTGTCCATAACCGACCTCCGACTCGTCAGGCCGTTCCGTCGCCAGGCCGACCGCGAGAGATTTCTCTCCGGCCTCCGCAAGGCCGGACTGACGGAGTGATATAGGCGGATGTGGGCAATGCCAATGTGGTGCAGGTGAAGTGGCAGAAAGAAGCGTCCGCCAGATCGTGTCGGGCTGAGGCGCTTCGCAGCGGCCTGTCCGCTTACAGCGCTTCGGAAGAGCTCTCGAAGGCAGCTCAGACCACGCTCGATGCGGCTCTAAAACGCGATCTTACGTCATTCGACGATCGGATGGCTCAGCCCGCTGAGTTCGAACGCAAGTGGGTTAGCTTACCGTGCCGTGCACTAAACCGGCAGCAGCTTACAAATGCGGCACGTTCGAAATAATGGAGCCGTATTGCCCCGACCCCTAGCCTCCGCGCCAAGTGCGGAAACGGTGAGGGCGCCGCTCCGCACTCCGTCGAGGGCTTGTGTGCAAGCTTTTACACGACCTTAATAGCGTGGAGCCGTCTGGACACGGCGCCAAGAACATCTGGACGTGCATCGCTGTTACCCATAGTCCAGAATTCACGCGCGTTTTCAAAAACGTGTTTGGTGTCGCGCCGGCGGCAGTGCGCGCGGGTCGATAGATGAGGAGGACGTTCGCGTGCTCTCCTAGATCATTTCGGCTTGACCTCAAAAACCGCCTTGCAATCGGGGTTGAGGTGGGCCGCATTGCGCTGAAGGCACGCGGTGATTGCCACATGATCCGGAATGAATTGCTGGCAAAGGCGAAAAACTTCGGGCTTGCAGGCATTGCGCTGCGCCAGCGTGCCTTCCTCGGCGTGGAGCGTCCCGCTTATGGCGAGCAGAATAATGCCGGCCGAAAAGCGGCAAAAGGCAGATCTCAATCTGGAGGCGGCTTTCACGGAATGTCTCCCCGATATTGGAATCATCTGACGGAGCCTGCGGTAGATTGTCTGTTTGTCTAGTATCGACAATGCCCCGCGGCGAGCGGCGCGGCCAATAAATCCCGACAAAGTATTGCTAATCTTTACGAACGGTCCGGTGCGCCGCCAGAGTGCGGAGCCGAACAGGCCCAGAGGGATGCGCGGTTTGCGAGGATTCGCACGGCTTTGGAAGTGTTCATTTCGTCCCGCGGACGGCGCCATCTAAAAGTTCGCCGACCGCAGGGGCATCGCCATCGAGCCCGAAAATCAGAGACGTCGGTCCGGAACTCATCGACCCAAGGAAAACGCCATGATTATCGCAAGCAGCCGCAAAGCCCATCTGGTCGGTGGGGGCATCGCCGCTCTCGCCGCCGCCGCTTATTTGATCAGGGACGGCGGCCTGTTGGGCGCCAATATCAACGTGTACGAGGAAGGCGAGTTCGTGGGCGGATGCCTCGATGCGGGCAGCGTTGCAAAACAGGGGTACAGCATGCGCGGCGAGCGAATGTTCGAGAACAATTACGTCTGCATGTACGATCTGCTTTCCTTTATTCCCTCGGTGGACGATCCGACCAAATCGATCAAACAGGATCTGCTGGAATACGCGGCGGCCAATCACTGGAACAACAAGGCTCGCTTGGTCGATAAAGATGGCAAGATCACGAATTTTCGCGATCTTGGCTTTAACGAGCGCGACCGGCTGGATATGATCGCGCTCACCTCCGAGCCGGAAGTTCTGGTCGATGGAAAACGCATCACCGACGTCTTCTCGGAGCACTTCTTCCAGACCAACTTCTGGTACATTTGGCAATCGACCTTCGGCTTCGAGCCGTGGCACAGTGCGATTGAAATGCGGCGCTATATGCTCCGATTCCTGCACATGTTTCCTGCGATGCCGACCCAGGCTGGGATCTACCGCACCAGATACAATCAGCACGACACGATCGTGCGCCCGATCAAGAAGTGGCTGGCCGACCAGGGTGTGCAATTTCTGGCCGGGACACGGGTGACGGACATCGATCTCGGGATCGTGCCGAACAAATTCACCGCCAGCAAAATCCTGATGGTCCGGGATGGCAAGAGGCTGGAGGTCGAGGTCGGTCCCGAGGACATCGTCCTGGCGACGATCGGCTCGATGGTCGCCGAGTCTTCCATTGGGTCGAACACGACTGCGCCCGAATTCATTAAAGAAAAGAAGACCGGGGCGTTCGCCTTGTGGGAAACGCTGGCGGAAGGGCGGTCGGGCCTGGGCAACCCGTCGGTCTTCGCAAACAAAATCGACGAGGCGAAATGGGAATCGTTCACCGTCACCACCACGGATCCGCTGTTCTTCGATCGAATGGAACGCTTCACGGGAAACGTCACCGGTCGAAATGGCATGGTTACCCTGAAAGACTCGAGCTGGCTGCTGACGCTCAGTCTTTACACCCAGCCGCACTATATAGACCAGCCGAAGGATGTGTATGTCTGGTGGGGTTACGGTCTCTATCCCGACAAGACCGGCGATTACATTCGCAAGCCGATGTCCCAGTGCAGTGGCGCCGAGATTCTCGAAGAGACATTGCTTCAGTTGAAGTGGGATGAAGACCTGCCGAGAGTTCGAGAGGCGTCGATCGTCATACCGTGCATGATGCCTCACATCACCAGCATGTTCCTCGTTCGGAAAGCTGGAGATCGGCCCGAAGTCGTTCCAGAGGGTTCTACTAATTTCGGCATGCTCGGCCAGTTCGTCGAGGTTCCCGACGACGTGGTCTTCACGGTGGAGTATTCGATACGCACCGCGCAGACGGCGGTGTTCAAATTGCTCGGTCTCGAGAAGGAGCCGACCCCGTTCCCCCGCGTTAGCCACGATATCGCCGTGGTCTGGAGCGCATTCAAGGCGATGCACTAATTCGCAAAACGGCGCCGACGCGCCTTTCGGGTCCAGGCTCTCGGCCGTTCCGGAGTTAGTGAGCGTAAGGCCCTAG
>Ga0182030_10017255_pt1 | contig 13950 bp, 12 predicted proteins | sample 812S3MmetaG_FD_121299 | JGI IMG/M metagenome (GOLD analysis project Ga0182030, IMG submission 121299) | Permafrost microbial communities from Stordalen Mire, Sweden - 812S3M metaG (Illumina Assembly) | ecosystem: Environmental > Terrestrial > Soil > Wetlands > Permafrost | place: Sweden...
ATCCGATGAGACCCGCCGCGAGACCCTTGCCGCGATGCTCCGGATGGGTGCAGATTCCGCTCAGTTCCGGGTATCCCTCGAGCCGCAAGCGCTCGCCGGCCATAGCCACCAGCCGTCCTTCCACGCGCACCCCGACGTACGCGCCCATCCTATGGGTCGCCGGGCGAAAAAAGCCGGGAAAGGCTACTTCGGTGAGCGCCACCATCTCCGCGGCATTCTCGCCCGAGAGCGGCACAATATCGGGCCCGGGCGCAGGGAGCGGCGCCTCCCTCGGCAACACCATTTGCACGCAATCGAGCTCTTGCTCGACCCGAAGACCGGGGTAGTCCGCCGCGCCTGCGATCCAGACCGACTCCCCCACGCCAAGCAGCTCGCGCAGTTGCCGCTGCGCCGCGGCGCTCCCCGCCTCCAAGGCCGCGAACGGAGCCACGTCGGCAGGGTAGCGGCAGGCGGGGCCGTTACCGACGGCCAGATGACGATGCGGTCCTCGCAAGGCGTACCACACGGGGTTGAGGAAGCGGAGGTCGGCGAGCTCGATCATCGACCTCAATTTTAGCCGGGGTTTCAGCGCTTGTTCAGGGCTTGAGGGCTTAAGGGGTCTTCAACACCCCGCGTCGAATCTGATCCCGCTCCATGCTGACGAACAGTGCGCGAAAGTTACCCTGTCCGAACCCCTGGTCTCCACGTCGCTCGATGATTTCGAAAAAAATCGGTCCGATGAGCGTCTCGGTGAAGATTTGCAGCAGGAAGCGTCCGTTCGATCCGTCGAGCAGGATGCCGCGTTTCTGAATCTCGCCCACATCGACTCCGTGGCCGGGCACGCGCTCCTCCAGCATCTCGTAGTAGGTCGCCGGCGGCGGCGTCATGAATTTGACTTGATTCGCCCGCAAGCGATCCCAGGTGGTCAGGATATCGTCGGTGCGCAGCGCCACATGCTGGATGCCCTCGCCGCGATATTGCTGGATGAATTCCTGAATCTGATCGATCTGGCCGCTTCCTCCCTCGTATTTCGATTCGTTGATGGGGATGCGGATCTTGCCGCAGGGCGAAGCCAGCGCGCGGCTGGTAAGACCCGTGTATTCGCCTTTGATGTCGAAATACTGATGTTCGTGGAAATTGAACACGCGATGGTAGAAATCCTGGAAATAATCCATGCGACCCTTGCCGACGTTGTGCGTGAGATGATCGATTTCTTGAAGCCCCGCACCCACCACGGTGCGCTCGGCGCCCGGCTCCATCACGAAGTCGATGTCGTAAATGCTCGGGCCGGTGTGGCGGTCGATGAGGTAAATCAAACTTCCGCCCACCCCCTCGATCGCCGGAATATTGAGCTCCATCGGACCCACCGCACCCTTGACCTCCTTGGCGCCCGCCGCCAAAGCGTGCGCGAGTGCGCGCGCCGCATCCTTGACGCGAAACGCCATCGCACAGGCGCTCGGCCCGTGCTCGCGCGCGAAGCGTTGCGCGAGACTGTTCGGCTCCGCGTTGACGATAAAATTAATGTGGCCCTGACGGTACAGCGACACGTCCTTGGAGCGGTGCCGCGCAATGCGCTTGAAGCCCATCGCCTCGAACAGCCGTCCGAGGTGTGCCGTATCGGGCGCGGTGTACTCGACGAATTCGAAGCCGTCGGTGCCGAGCGGGTTTTCCAATGGGATCTCTGGACTCGGGGCGCTCATGGTCGACCTCCTTGCTACAACAAGATAAGGCGGATTCGTCGGCATAGTTGCCGCATTGATCCACTCTCTGTCACGATGACGACAGATCATGCCAGAAGATACTCCAAGACCGGAGAAAGACGCCATGCAATTAAGCGCGCCCGATCACCGTATCCTGCGCGAGCTGAGCCGCGACGGTCGGCTGTCGAATGTCGAACTGGCGCGCCGGGTCCGTATGTCGGAGTCCGCGTGTCTGCGGCGCGTCAGGGCACTCGAGGACATGGGTGCCATCGCCGGCTATCGGGCGACGATCAATCCGCTCGCTTACGGCAAGGTGTTGTCGGCTTACATGCTGGTGAATCTCGATCAACGCGGCGCAGCCGACGCCAAGGCGTTTTTGGACGTGCTGCGCGCCGACGATCGGATCATCACCTGCGCCGCGGTGACCGGCGAATACGATCTGATCTTGGAGGTGGCGGTGAAGGACGTGGCCGACCTCACCGACCTGACCCTCGACACGCTGCTGAAGCTTCCGACGGTGCGCGACGTGGTCACCTGTCTGTCCTTGCGAATCTATAAGAGGGCGGGCGATGTCGGTCCGGGGATTTGAGACGACCTCCTCGATCGCAAGCCCCATCGCCCGAGCACCGCCTCCTTGGCAAGCGTACCCTGAAGCCCAATGGATTCTGAGCAAAGTCGATCACGGCGGCCCGGCCGCTGGCGAACAGCGCAAAGCGCAGCGGAAATCGCGCCGCAGATCCCGTCGGCCCACTATCGGCATCTGCGCAATCCGTTCGAGCCGCTGCGGGTCCTGTCGGAGGACGAGGTCGGCGCAGCCCCGGTGTCTTAACCGCGGTGCATACCGCAGGCTCGCTTCAGCGCACGTACTTCGCGCGCCGCCAGTAGTGCCAAGCCGCCCAAAAACCGACGAACGCCAACGGAATCAGCGCGTGCCGCAGGGACTCTGCACCGTACAGCGGCCGCAACAGGTCGCTGGCGAATCCCACGGCTTGAGGCGCGATGACCAAATTGGCGATGTTGGCGCAAAACAGCATCACGGCGACCGACTGGGCGCGCAAGGAGGCCGGCACGAGATTTTGCAGGAGCGCGAACGTCGGGCCGAACGTAGCGTAGGACAAGGGAATGAACAGCCATAACATGACCAGCGCCGTTCGTGACGAAGCCGTGCTGTACGCAATGATCGAGGGAATCGTGCCGATCACGATGCTCGCAGCCACGAACCACGGCACGAGCCGCGGATCGCGCTTGCCGAGCGGACCCATGAGCAGCATGGTCAGCAAGAGCACGGCCGTTCCCCCGATTCCATGCATCAGCGAGAGCGCGCCGCCGGCATCGGCCAGGCTCATGCCGTGGGATCTCACCAGAAACGACGGCGTCCACCACATCAATCCCCAGGCCCAGAGGGTGAAAACCGTGGCGCCGAGCCAAGTATGCAGGAGCGCCGGCTGGATGCGCGAGAACTTAAGGGTGTCCTTCAGCGTCGCGCGTGCGGTCGCTTCTGGGGCCCCCGGGTCGAGCCGGCCGCGCGCGGGCTCGCGGATGGTGATCGCGACCAGCACCGCCACCAGCACCCCCGGCACGCCGAGCACGAAAAACGCGGCTCTCCAGCCCCACGCATCGCTCGCGTAACCCGCGCTCGATCCCATCATGGAGCCGAGCGAGGCGCCGACCGAATAGACCGACAGCGCGAGCGCGCGTCGTCGCGATGAAAAATAATCGGAGAGCAGCGAGGCGGACGGCGGTGTACCGCCCGCCTCTCCGACTCCGACACCGATGCGCGCGAGCAGCAGCTGCGCGTAATTCTGGGCGAACCCGCAGAGCGTGGTCATGACCGACCAGGTGCCGAGTGCGAGCGCGATCATGTTGCGGCGATTGGCGCGGTCAGCGAGCGTCGCCAGCGGCAATCCCGCCGTGACGTAGAAAAATGCCAGCGATGAGCCGGTGAGAAATCCGATGGAGGAATCCGACAGGTCGAGGTCGGCCTTGATCGGCTCAATCAGCGTGGACATGACGAAGCGGTCGGCGATGCTGAGCGCGTACACCAGCGTCAGCACCAGCAGCACGTACCAACGACGCGCGACGCCCGAATCGACGGCCGAGGGGGTGTCGCTCACGTCGCGGGGGGTGTCGCTCACGTCGCGGGGGGCATCGATCGCATGGCGCAATCGTAACCCAGCCGCGGACAAGCATGCAGTTAGCCGCTCCGTTTCTGCCGGATGACGGGCGGGCGGCGCGCGCAACGGCCGCGCTGATCTTGACAAGCCAGCGGGCATCCGCAAAGGTCGTGGCTATCGCAAGTTCACCGGGGGGCGCGCCATGTGCAGGAACATCCGAACTCTGTTCAACTTCCAGCCGCCGGTGACGGAGGCGGAAATCCAGGCAGCCTCGCTCCAGTTCGTACGCAAGATCTGCGGCTTCACCAAGCCGTCCAAGCCGAACGAGGAGGCCTTCGAGGTGGCCGTGGGGCAGATCGCCGGTGCCTCGCGCACCTTGCTTGCTTCGCTCGAAACGCACGCTCCCGCCAAGAGTCGCGAGGAGCAGGCCGCCAAGGCGAAGGCTCGCGCGGCGCTCAGATTCACTCCCGTGTCATAGACCGAGCGCGTCAGAGGCAGCGCAGATGTCCATCCGTATCGTGCGCCTGGGCTCACCGCGATCTTCGGACGAGGGCGTTCGCCTCGGCACCGTGCGGCGGCCGCCGCGCGGAGTGCCGAAAAAGGAGTTTTCGCGGCGCGATTTCTACGACGTATGGCTTCCCATCCTCGCGCCAACCAGCGCGCTGGTGGATGAGGCGCGGTCGGCTAACGATGCCGCAGCGTGGCGACGTTTCGTGCGCAAGTATCGGGCCGAAATGAGCGAGCCCGACGCCTCGCGCACTCTCGACCTGCTCGCTGCAATGTCCCATTCGGCGAATTTCTCTGTGGGCTGCTATTGCGCGGACGAGGCTCGCTGCCATCGCCGGATCTTGCGGGAATTGTTGCTCGAGCGAGGAGCCCGGCTCGAGCCGGCGGCCCCAGCGTCCCACCGCTCCGCGTTTTGAACGTACACTATCGTGCGGAAAAGCGGCTCGAGACCCCATCGATGAGAAAATTTTCGACATGCACCCGGGACCGATAACCGGCACTGCGCGGAGCTTGTGCGCCGGATTGGGTTGCTTTGTGCTGCTGCTCCCGGCGCTCGGCGCCGCGCCTGCGGCGGTAACCCGCACGCCCATCAAGCATCTGGTGGTGATCATCGGTGAGAACCGCACCTTCGACCATGTCTTCGCCACCTATCAAGCCACACCGGGTGAGGACGTTTGGAATCTTCTCTCGCAGGGCATCGTGACCGCGGACGGCGCCCCCGGACCCAACTTTGCCAAGGCGGAGCAGCAAACGGCACCCGACCCTTCCGCGGGCGTCTTCCTGCTGGGGGGCGCCAAGAAGCCGTTTCCGAACCATGCATTGCCCGCCCCGTTGGTCGGCGGCCCGAAGGAGTCGTACATCGAGGGCAACAGTCTGCAGCTCGCGAAGGATTCCGAGAACGGGCTGCCGGACGATTACTATCGGTACCTCGTCTCCGGAGGGACCGGGCTTGCACCCAAGACCGCCGACACGCGCATCGATCATGTGGACTCGCTGCCCGCCGGTCCGTTCCAGCTCACCAACGGCAAGACTTTGACCTATCACGACTATTCGGCGAGCCCGGCACATCGCTTCTATCAGATGTGGCAGCAGCTCGATTGCAATGTCGACCATGCCAGTCCGGACCGGCCTTCCGGCTGCGACGGGCAGTTGTTCGCCTGGGTCGCCGTCACCGTGGGCCACGGCTCCAACGGCCTCGAGCCCGCGCCGAATTTCAGCACGTCCTACGCGCCGGACGCCGCGATCACCGGTGAGGGCTCCGAAGCACTCGGCTTTTACAACGTACAGCGCGGCGATGCGCCCTATTTGAAAGCGCTCGCGGATCAGTTCGCAATGAGCGACAACTACCATCAAGCGGCAAATGGCGGCACCGGCGTGAATCACATCGTGCTCGGGCATGGCGATCTCATTTGGTACAGCGACGGTGCGGGCCATCCGCTCACGCCGCCGCACGACGTGACCGTGGCAGCGGGGACGTTGAATCAGGGCAAGGTCGACGAGATCGAGAATCCGAACCCCGCGCCTGGAACCGAGAATTGGTACCTCGAGGACGGATTCGGCGGCGGCTCAGCCGGAAAACCCTCGTTCGGCGGCGGCTCTTACACCAATTGCGCCGATCGCGCGCAGCCGGGCGTTGCCGCCATCGTGGACTATCTGCAATCACTGCCGCGACCGATCGATGCGCACTGCGAGGCAGGCCATTACTATCTGCTCAACAACTATAATCCCGGCTATTTCGGCGACGGCAGCAACGCCTTCACCGACCGCGACCCGCGTAACACGGTATTCACCGTGCCGCCCACGTCGATCCGCAGCATCGGAGATGCGCTCCTGGCGAAGCGCATCTCCTGGAAATACTACGGCGATCAGTGGAACAACTACCTGTCGGACCGCTATCAGCTCAATTACAAGGCGATCGGCACGAAGACCGACGAGTACTGCGCCATCTGCAATCCGTTTCAATACGACACGTCCATCATGACGCATCCCGAGACTCGCCGGGCGCATCTCAAGGATACCGTCGACCTCTACCAGGACATCGCCCGCGGCGCACTGCCCGCGGTGTCGTTCGTCAAACCGAGCGGATTGGTCGACGGTCATCCCGCCGACTCGAAGCTTGATCTTTTCGAGGGCTTCTCCAAGAAAATTGTCGATGCCATTCGCGCGAATCCCCGGCTCTGGAAGGACACCGCGATTCTCATCACCTTCGACGAGGGAGGCGGCTATTACGACTCGGGCTACGTTCAACCGCTGGATTTCTTCGGTGACGGGCCGCGTGTCCCGCTGCTCGTGGTGTCGCCCTACACGAAGGCAGGTCACATCTCGCACGAGTACACGGATCACGTATCGATTCTGAAATTCATCGAGCGCAACTGGGGTGTCGCGCCGCTGACGCACCGTAGCCGCGACAACCTGCCAAACCCGGTGCCGGAGGCATCCAATCCCTATGTCCCGGTCAACTCGCCCGCCATCGGCGATCTGTTCGATTTGTTCAATTTTCGGCATCCTTAGCGGCCGACATGAGCGCAAGGTGCGGTGAGACGCAATTCGCGGCCATCGACGAGTCGTCCAATCCGGCCTCCGTGCTGTCAGCGCCGAGCCACTCCTCATCGCTCGAGGAGGTGGCGCAGTTCGTTCGGTTGCACTACGGCATTTCTGGCACCCTCGCCAAGCTCGGGTCCGAGCGCGACGAGAATTACCGCATCTCGCTCAGCGACGGCAGGGAGCGGCTGCTCAAGCTCACTCATGTCTTGGAGGACCCTGCACTCGTCGACTTTCAGACCAGGGCACTCATGCACCTCGCGCGCGTGGCGCCGGAGCTGCCCGTGCCGCGCCTGATCCCCTCGCTCTCGGGCGACCTCGAGACGCGTGCCGTGGGCTCGGACGGGCGCACGCGTCGCGCCCGGATGTTCACTTTCCTCGCCGGCGCGCCGCTCAGCGGCTTTTCCCCGAGCGCCGCTCAGGCCGGCGCGCTTGGGATGCTTGCGGCTCAGCTCGATGCCGCGCTCGCGAGCTTTCGCCACCCCGCGGCGGGGCATACGTTTCTATGGGACATCCAGCACGCTTTGCGCACACGGGAATTGTTGGCTCATACCCGATCCGCGGCGGACCGGCAGCTCTGCGAAGGCACTCTCGACTGCTTCGAGCGCCGCTTGGCACGCGAGCTCGGCAGCTTCCGCACCCAGGTCATCCACAACGACTTGAATCCACACAACTTGCTCGTCGATCCGGCGAACCCGGACGAGTTGGCCGGCATCATCGATTTCGGTGACATGGTGTCGGCACCTTTGGCCGACGAGGTAGCGGTGGCCTCGGCGTACCTGTTGACGGCCAGCCCGGATCCGTTCGGCACGGTGCCCGAGTTCGTGGCGGCTTACCACTCGATCGTCCCGCTGCAGGCCGAGGAGATCGCCGCCCTTCCCCAATTGATCGCATTGCGCCACGCTATCACCATCCTGATCACCAACTGGCGCGCGGCCAAATACCCGGACAATCGTGACTACATCCTGAGGAATCAGCACCATGCCGTCGCCGGAATTCAGAAATTGTGCTCACTGCCCGAATCCGCCGCGCATGAACAACTGCACAGCGCCTGCGCATCGGTGAGGCCATGAGCTCGGATCCCGTCATGATCAACGCGTTCGACCCGCGCCGTGCGAGCGAGCTGCCGAAAAGCGAGCAAATTCTGCTGGACCGCCGCCAACGGCTCCTGGGTCCTGCATATCGACTTTTCTACGAACACCCCCTGCATATCGTCCGCGGCGAAGGGGTGTGGCTCTACGACGCCGAGGGGGCCGCGTACCTCGACGCTTACAACAATGTGCCGTCGGTCGGACATTCTCATCCCCGGGTGGTGGAAGCGATCGCGCGCCAGGCAAGCCAGCTCAACACTCACACACGCTATCTGCATACCGGCATCTTGGATTACTCCGAGATGCTGCTTGCGAGCTTTCCGGGCGAGCTCAGCCAAGTGATGTACACCTGCTCCGGAAGCGAGGCGAACGATCTGGCAGTTCGAGTGGCGCGGCAGTTCACCGGGGGCACCGGGTTCATCGTGACGCGTCTTGCCTATCACGGAGTCACCGACACGATCGCCGCCATGTCGCCCTCGCTCGGCACGCAAGTAACCCTGGGACCTCACGTGCGCGTCGTACCCGCACCGCGCAGCGCGAGCACCCCGGCGAAGGCAGCCGTGAACGCGGAAGCGGCCGGGACCGGCGACCGACAAGTCGGACGAGATTTTGCCGCTGGGGTCGAAGCGTCGCTCGAGCAGATGCGCAGCCTGGGCATCAAGCTCGCGGGACTCATCGTCGACAGCATCTTCTCGAGCGACGGGGTGTTTGCTGATCCACCGGGGTTCTTGCAGGAAGCGGTCGCCGCGGTTCGGCGCGCCGGCGGCGTGTTCATCGCGGACGAGGTGCAGCCTGGTTTCGGGCGCACGGGGGATGCCATGTGGGGATTTCAGCGTCACTCGGTCGTTCCGGATATCGTGACCCTGGGCAAACCCATGGGCAACGGGTATCCGGTCGCCGCCATGGTGTCGAAGCCAGAAGTGCTCGCTCCGTTCGGCCGTCACTGCCGCTACTTCAATACATTCGGTGGAAGCCCGGTGGCGATGGCGGCGGCACGCGCGGTGCTCGAGATCATCGTCGAAGAACGGCTGCGCGAGCGCGCTCTGGAGACCGGTCAATATCTACGCCGCGGGCTCGCCGCGCTCGGCGGCAAGTTCGAGGTGATCGGCGATGTGCGGGGGGCCGGGCTGTTCATCGGCGTGGAACTCGTCACCGACCGAGCGACCGGGTCGCCGGCGACGCGGTTTGTTGCCGCGCTCGTCAACGAGCTGCGGCGCCGCCGCGTGCTGATCAGCGCGTCCGGGCCAGGCGCGAATGTGCTCAAGATACGACCGCCGCTGGCGTTCGGCCGAGCCGAAGCGGATATATTGCTGGGAGAGCTCGAGGCAAGCCTCGCTCATTTGCCGGCTTGATCCGCTCGATGAACGTCGGTCACTGGGTGAGCGTTCTTCGCAAGGCGTCCTGCCAACCGGCGATCGCCTCGGTGCGGCGCGCGGCAGTCATCTTGGGCGCGAACGCGGCGCCCCTCGTCCAGGTCGCCGCCACGGCGTCCAAGTCCTTCCATACGCCCGTCGCAAGGCCGGCGAGGAACGCTGCGCCGAGCGCAGTCGTCTCGAGTTCAGTCGGGCGCTCGACATTTGCGTCGAGCACATCCGCCAAGAACTGGCAGAACCAATCATTCGAGGCCATGCCGCCGTCGACCCGGATGGTAGCCGCCCGGACAGCGCCGTCCCTCGACATGGCGGAGGCGAGATCGAGGGTCTGATATGCCACCGACTCGAGCGCGGCGCGCGCCAAGTGCGCGCCCGAGGAGTCGAGTGTGAGGCCGCAGATGAGTCCGCGTGCATTGGGATCCCAGTGCGGTGCGCCCAGCCCGACGAACGCGGGGACCAGGTAGACGCCGTGATTCTCGGGCACTCGCTCGGCAAGTGCGGCGGTCTGGGACGCCTTCTCCACCAGGTGCAGTCCGTCTCGGAGCCATTTGATCGCGGCGCCGGCCACGAAGATCGAGCCTTCCATGGCGTAGGTGGTGTGGCCTTGGATGCGATACGCCGGAGTCGTCAGCATGCGATTGCGTGACTCCACCGGAGAGTCACCGGTGTTCAGCAGCATGAAGCAACCGGTGCCGTAGGTCGATTTGACCATGCCGGGCTCGAAGCATGCCTGGCCCACGAGCGCGGCCTGCTGATCGCCTGCGATGCCGGCGATGGGAATCGGATGCTCGAACAGACCCTCGGCGGTGTTTCCATAAATCTCGCTCGAGTCCCGGACTTGCGGCAACATCGGCCGGGGCACGCGTATCAGGCGCAGCAGTTCGTCGTCCCATTGCTGCCGATGGATGTCGAACAACAGCGTGCGCGACGCGTTGGTCACATCGGTCGCGTGCATTCGGCCGCCGGTCAGGCGCCAAAGCAGGAAGCTGTCGATCGTGCCGAAGGCGAGTTCTCCGCGCTCGGCGCGGCCACGCGCGCCCGGTACATTGTCGAGCAGCCAGGCGACCTTGGTGCCCGAAAAATACGGGTCGAGCAGCAAACCGGTCTTCTTCCTGACCAGATCCTCGGCACCGTCGCGCTTCAGTTTCGCGCACACGTCCGCCGTGCGCCGGTCTTGCCAGACTATAGCCCGATGAATGGGCACGCCGGTACTGCGATCCCATACCACCGCGGTCTCGCGCTGATTGGTGATGCCGATGGCCGCCACACCGCGCGCTCCCACACCGGATCGGGCGAGCGCTTCGCGCGCAGTCGCCAGGGTGTCGCGCCAGATGTCCTCTGCATCGTGCTCCACCCAGCCGGCAGCGGGATAGTGCTGCTGGAATTCGCGCTGCGCCACGGAGATGTTTCTCGCTTGGTCGCTGAACACGATGCTGCGGGTCGAAGTGGTCCCCTGATCGATGGCGAGAACGTGACGAGCTTGATTCATGGTTTGATCCCTGCTTTTTCGGCTCGCGCCTGCCGTCGCGCGGGTAGGAACGGCCGAATCGCTCCTTGATAGAGAGCGCCGCCCACGACGCCGCCCAGCAACGGACCGGCGATCGGCACCCACCAGTAATTCTGGGGAGCAGGAAAGGCTTGCGCGCCCCAACCGGTCAAATAACAGAATAGCCGCGGCCCGAAGTCGCGAGCCGGGTTGATCGGCCACGCCTCCAGATACCCGGCGCATGCACCGATGGTCGCGACCAGAAGGCCGATCAGCAGCGCACCCGCATTGGCCGCGGGCGCGAGGGTGTTGAATTCCTCCGTGATGGCGAACACTCCGAGAACCAATATGCCGGTGAGCACGATCTCGTCCATGAACGCATGGAGCGGGGTAATGGCAAGACCAGGATGCGTAAAGAACACTCCCGCCGCGCCGCCGTCGAGGCTTCGACTCAGATGATGCAGTGCGTTATAGCGATCTATGACCGGCGAGAACAGCAAGTACACCATGGCCGCCCCCAAGAACGCACCCAAAACCTGAGCCGCGGCATAGGGCATGATTTTGGCACGCGGAAACCCGCGAAACAGCGCCAACGCGAGGGTCACGGCGGGATTCGCGTGCGTGCCCGAAACCGCCCCAGTGACGTGGATTGCGAGGGTCACCGCGAGCCCCCAGGCAATGCAAACGCCCCAATAGGCTTGCGCATACGGGCTCGGATCGTAGAGTACGTACATCGCGGCCGCGGAGTCGCCGAGCGCCAAGATGATGAAAGTGGCCATGCACTCGGACAGGAGCTCCCCGCCGCAGGCTTTCGCAGCGGACCGCCGACTGAGGCTGATTTCGCTCCCCATGTGCTCAGGCGAACGCGCAAACGGGCGGCGATTCCCTCTGACCGACCGCGCTGGCGGCGCTCCTCGTTTTACTGTGATTTCAGCGTAACTCGCGTTCTGCGGCGCTGCAAGGGCCGCCGACCTGTCAGCGCAATCCGGACAGCGGATCGCGCCCGGGGAGTCTGGTGTTCCGTGGGCAAGCGTCCATACTCCTGCCACCCGGGCAGCAGAGCTCGATTATGCCGAGAATGACCATGAACCGACTACCCCTAGTGGTTGCAATCGCCGGCGGTGTGCTCGGAACCTCGGCCGTGCTGGCCGCCGAGCCCGGGCATTCCTTTTCCGCCAAGCGCCAGTTTGCAAGCCAGGTTGTGAGCTGCATGCGAAAGCGCATGGCCAGCGACAAATACATCTCCTACAACCAAGCCGCCAAGATCTGCAAGGATGAAGTGACCAAGCAGCTCGAAGGCGCGGACGCCGGACCCCTGGTCGCTGCCGACTCCAAACCCTGAGCCAACCAGACCGCAATCCGCCGCTCCGGCATTCCACCCCGCGACTTGCTCCGCCCGCCGGGGTATCGCTTAACATGTGACGCATGCGTGTCGTCACCTACAACGTCAACGGCATCACCGCCCGGCTTCCGAATTTTTTGCGCTGGCTGAAAGAGACCCGGCCGTACATCGTGTGTCTGCAAGAGCTCAAGGCCCCGCAGGATAAATTTCCCGAGGCAGAGATCCGTCAACTGGAGTATGGCGTGGTCTGGCACGGGCAGAAAAGCTGGAACGGGGTGGCCATCCTCACGCGAAACGCCGAGCCGGTCGAGGTCAGGCGAGTGCTTCCGGGCGATCCGGAAGATGAGCACAGCCGCTACATCGAAGCGACGGTGAACGGCCTGCACATCGGATGCCTTTATCTGCCGAACGGCAATCCGGCGCCGGGACCAAAATTCGATTATAAGCTCCGGTGGCTCGCACGGTTCGTGGCGCATGCCGCCACGTTGGTTTCTAGCACATCGCCTGTGGTGCTCGCGGGGGATTACAATGTCATTCCCACGGAGCGCGACGTTTACAAGCCGGAGCGCTGGGTCGAGGACGCTCTGTTCCGTGTCGAAGTCCGTCAGGCGTTTGGTGAATTGGTACAGCAAGGATGGACGGATGCGGTTCGATTTATGCATCCTGACCAGACGGTTTATACGTTTTGGGATTTTTTTCGAAATGCTTACGGGCGAAATGCAGGGCTGCGCATCGACCACCTGCTCTTGAACGCGCCAGCTGCGGCGCTTCTGACTGCCGCAGGGGTCGAGCGAGAGGTGCGCGGTTGGGAGAAACCCAGTGATCATGCGCCGACCTGGGTGGAGTTGCGCGACACTTAAACCGACCCGCCCCGGCCAGCCGAGGCGGGTCCCGCGGCCCGCTAGTTGCCGCAGCATTAGAAGAACTTTGCCCGCGGGACACTTGAAGCCCGAAGGGTCTGACGCATACCGCATCTCCTACTGGGTTGCCTCCACTGCCGGGAGCAATCTCGCGCCCATTTCCTATATGGCCGGCGCCCCGCTGACCCGTCAAGGTGCAAAGCCGCCCAGTTCTTGCAGAAATGCCGCGCCGCTGCTGGGTGCAACACTCTTATGCGCTTTCCGCAGGTATCATTGCGCCAATGCAATACCCGGCGCAGGCGACTCAGACGACAGCCGCGACTCCTGCTTGAATTCCCCCATCCACGATGTCTCGGACACCGCATTTTGGATCGCGTATCACCGCGCGCTGGAGAGCGCTCGTCCCGACGCGCTTTTTCAGGATCCGTTCGCGGGCCGGCTCGCCGGCGAACGCGGCCGGCGCATCTCCGATGCGATGCCAACATCCCGTGTCGTCGCGTGGACCGTGGCATTGCGCACTCGCATCATTGACGATTACATCGCCGCTGCCCTTGGAGCGGGCATCGACACGGTGTTGTGCCTCGGCGCCGGACTCGACGCCCGCCCCTATCGCATGGCGCTGCCGCCGGATCTGCGGTGGATCGAGGCCGACTATGCCCATGTGCTCGATTACAAGCAGGCTGTGCTACGCGAGGAAGCTCCGGCGTGCCGCCTCGAGCGTGTGACAATCGACCTCGCGATCGTCGCCGAGCGACAAGGATTGTTGGACCGAGTCGATGCCGAGTCGGCGGGAACCCTGGTGCTGACCGAAGGATTGATCCCCTATCTCGCCAACGACGATGCGGCCTCGCTCGCCGGCGCGCTGCGCTCGATGCGCAGCGCGCGGCTCTGGATCGTGGACTATCTATCCGCACGGGCGGTCGCGTTTCGCCGCCGCGGTGGAGTGCGACGCGCAAT
>Ga0182030_10017256_pt1 | contig 13949 bp, 8 predicted proteins | sample 812S3MmetaG_FD_121299 | JGI IMG/M metagenome (GOLD analysis project Ga0182030, IMG submission 121299) | Permafrost microbial communities from Stordalen Mire, Sweden - 812S3M metaG (Illumina Assembly) | ecosystem: Environmental > Terrestrial > Soil > Wetlands > Permafrost | place: Sweden...
CGCGAAGATCACGCCGTTGACGGATTCCACTTTCAGCGCTTGCAGGTTGTGCTCGCTCAATTGGAAATCGTCGGGCATGCCGCCGACGCGCGCGTCGCCATCGGGAACGCCGCGGCGAAACGGAACGGCAAGCAGATTTCCCGCCAGATCGTAACGCCATTGATGATAAATGCAGGTGAAATCCTTCGCATTGCCGTAGCGCGAACGGCACACGGCGGACCCGCGATGCGCGCAGCGATTGACGAAGCCGTGCAGCGTGCCATCCTTGGAGCGCGCGATCACAATGGGGCAATCGCCCACGAAGGTGGATTTGAAATCGCCGGGACTCGGAATCTCGGCCTCAAGGCCCGCGTAGTTCCAAGTGGGCCCCTGAAAAATGCGGCGCTGTTCCAGGTCGTAAACGCCGGGGTCCGTATAAACCCAGTAGGGAATCCTGCGGACGCCCTCTGCCGGCCAGGTGTAGGGGATGCGGGAAGCTTCGATCTTTTCAGCGCTCGTCATTATGTTTTCCAGGACTGCTCACGGCGACTGTCATTATATAGGACGCGGTTTACGCGACGCTCGATTTCGCGCGCCAGATTTCTCGCCACGACGCCGGTCGGAGATAATAACCACTTGGCGCGCTCCGTGCCGATGACTTTTGAAAGACCGGCTGCTTTTGGAAAGAGGAATGAATGCTCGATAAGCAAACCATTGCGGGATTGGCCGAGAAGCTGGAGCAGTCCGAAAAAACCCGCCAGCAGATTCGCCAGTTTTCGATCGAGCATCCGGGGATCACCATCGAGGACTCCTACGCCGTGCAGAAGGAATGGATCCGCCTGAAGTGCGCGGCGGGCCGCGAGGTGAAAGGCCACAAGATCGGATTGACGTCGAAGGCCATGCAGGCGTCGTCGAATATTTCCGAGCCGGATTACGGCGCTCTGCTGGACGATATGTTTTTCGCCGACGGCTCCGCGCTGCCGATGGCGCGTTTCATCGTACCTCGCGTCGAAGTGGAACTGGCGTTCATTCTCGGCAAGCCGTTGAAGGGTCCCGGCTGCACGATTTTTGATGTGCTGGATGCCGTGGATTACGTTACGCCCGCCGTGGAAATTATCGACGCGCGTATTGATCAGATCGATCCCGCGACGAAAGTCACGCGCAAAGTGACCGATACGATTTCGGATAACGCCGCGGGCGCGGGATTGCTCATGGGAGGGCGTCCGTTCAAACCGCTGGAGGGCGACATGCGCTGGATTTCCGCGCTGCTCTACCGCAACGGCGTGATCGAAGAATCGGGCGTGGCGGCGGCGGTGCTGAATCATCCCGCGAACGGAGTCGCATGGCTCGCGAACAAGCTGGCGCCTTATGGCGAAACGCTGAAGGCCGGCGAAGTGATTCTGGGGGGATCGTTTACCCGGCCGGTTTATGGCCGTGCGGGCGATACGTTCCATGTGGATTACGGCAGCTACGGATCCATCTCCTGGCAGTTTGTTTAGCGTGGCTGTTTCCACTTCACCCTCGATCCAGCAGAGAACGATCATCACCCTAACCACGTTGGCGAGCCGCCAGCTTGGCAGAGATTTCGACCTCGCGCGCAGCCACGAAGGCCTCCTGGCTTGGGATTCGGCCGACATCTTGCCGCGCGATGCATGGTTGCGCCGCACTTGGCAGGAATATTCGTGGAGCGATCCCGCGAACGCGCCGGTTTTATTGACCCGCTGGCAGGAGCTCGTGTTGTGGGAAGACGCCGTCGCAGCCCTGGAGCGCGATGTCCTCCTGAACGCGAGCGCAACGGCTGCCGTCGCCGCGCAAGCGTGGCAGTTGCTGCACAGTTGGCAGGCGCCGCAGGCACCGGATCTCTCTTTCGATTTCTCGCCGTTCGAGGCATCCGACGATAGTGAGGCATTCTTTGCCTGGATGTCCCGCGTTCGAAAAAAACTCCGGGATCGCGATTGGATCACATCCGCGGAGCTACCGGGCGTCTTGCGAGCGCGCTTGGCTTCAGGTGAAATGCCCGCGCCGGGTGCGATCACATTGGCGGGATTCGACGAATTCACGGCTGCGGATCGTCGCTTGTTCGACGCCGTGAGGGCGAAGGAATTGCCGTCTCCCGTTGCCGCGTCTCGCGTGGAGAAAGTCGCTTGCAGGGATGCCGCCGATGAACTGACAAGAGCGGCGACGTGGGCGCGTCGAAAGCTGGAGACGCAACCGAATATGCGGATCGGTGTCGCTGCCCCGGGTTTGGCGTCACTGGCCGCAATGGCGGAACGGATCTTCGACGACGTGCTGCATGCGTCGTTTGGTTTTGCCGACGCCGGCGGACGCAAGGCGTTTTCCATTTCCAGCAGCGCATCCCTTGCCAGCACGCCGATGGTTTCCGCGGCCCTGTTGGCCCTGCGGCTCATCGAAGGCGTCCCGCGCGAAGAGGCCGCCATGTTGTGGCGCTCGCCGTTTCTGCGGATCGATCCGGAAGAAGGCGCAAGGCTGGACGTCGAGCTCCGCCGCCACAACGTGGAAGACGTGCGGCTGAGCATGCACTCGTTACAACGACGTTTCCCTGCGCTGACGGCCGCGGCGCGGACGCTACCGGCACGAGCCAAACCAAGCGCATGGAGCGCAGCATTTTCTCGATTGCTGAAATTATCAGGATGGCCGGGTGTACGCCCTCTCACGACGATCGAACATCGAACGCTGGAATCGTGGAAAGACCTGCTTTCGGAATTCGCGCGACTAGACGTCGTGCTCGAATCGATCTCTTGCGGAAGCGCAGTTTCACGACTCGAACGGATGGCGATGGCCAGCGCCTCCGCTTCGAATGGGGAGATCTCTCCCATACAAATTCTGGACATTTCCGAATCGGCAGGCTCGCACTTCGACGTGCTGTGGATCGCCGGCTTGCACGCGGGAGCATGGCCGCCACGGGCGAAGCCGAATCCATTTCTTCCGCTCGCGCTGCAGCGAATGGCCGGGATGCCGGGATCGTCGGCGGATCGCGAATTCGCCGCTGCCAAGCGCGTCACGGAGCGCTTGTTCGCTTCCGCTGCAGAGGTCGTGTGCAGCTTTCCCGCCCATGCCGCGGACGAAGAGCAGCAGGCCAGCCCGTTTCTCGCGCTGCTGCCTTCCTTAACAGAATCGCTCCAAGGGGACACTGCCGCCCATCACGTATTCGCACAAACGCCGACTCTGGAACCCAGACCTTCCGAAGCGAACTTGGCCTTACCGGAGGGCACTGTGCAGCGCGGAGGAACGAGCGTCATCGCAAATCAATCGGCGTGCCCTTTTCGCGCGTTCGCCATTCACCGCCTGCGTGCGCGGGAAATGGACGAGCCTGATGTTGGCCTGTCCGCACTCGATCGTGGAACGCTGGCGCATCGCGTGTTGGAGTATTTGTGGAAAGATTTGCAAACGCAGGCGCGCCTGCTGGCACTATCAACGGAAGCATTGGAGGAAGTGATTCGAGTCTGCGTAAATCGTGCTCTTGAAAAACACGTAGCGACACAGGAACCTTCGCCGGCACTCGCACAATTCAGGCAACTGGAGCAGGGCCGCCTCGAGCGGCTCGTTGGGAAATGGCTGGATGTCGAGAAAACGCGGCCGCCGTTTACCGTAATCCAAACCGAAGCTACCAGTAAAGTTCTGTTAGAGGGACTGATCCTCGAACTCCGCGTGGACCGAATCGATCAATACGACAACGGCCCTGACGAAAACGGCGCGCTCGCGATTATCGATTACAAAACGTCCAAACAACTCAAGAAGGAAATGTGGCTGGGTGAACGTCCCGAGGCTCCGCAGCTTCCTTTATACGCCGTGACCAGCGATGTGCCGATTTCCGAAGTCGCGTTCGCGCAATTGACCACAACCTCCACGAAGTTGGTGCCGATGTGCGGCGCTGAACTGCAGGAACAGCTTCCGCGCTGGGACCGCGTGGTGCGAAAACTTGCCGCGGATTTTCTCGACGGCCGCGCCGAAGTGGATCCACGCGCGAAGCCGAGTCCCTGCGACCTGTGCCGGCTGCATGCGCTGTGCCGCGTGCGGGAATTGAGAATACCGCCGCACGAAGAGGATCGCGATGAGTAGCCCCGCCTATCGTCCCTCGCTGGATGCGGCGCAACGCGCGGAGGCCATCGATCCTCGCGAGTCTTATTTGGTGCAAGCTCCCGCCGGCTCCGGCAAGACCGAGCTTTTGATGCAGCGCTTCCTGCGATTACTCGCCGAAGTGGATCGCCCGGAAGCCATCGTGGCCATCACGTTCACTCGGAAAGCGGCAGGCGAGATGGTCCAGCGAATACTCGACGCTTTGCGCGACGCTCGGAATCAAACCTCCGCCGATAAGCCGCATCAGCAAGTCACGCGGGCTCTCGCGGAGGCTGCGCTCGAAAGGGATCGCGAGCGGGGATGGAATCTTCTGGAACATCCCGCGCGCCTGCGCGTACAGACGATCGATTCGCTGTGTGTCTCGATCGCGGCGGAAATGCCGTGGCTCTCGCGGCTCGGAGGCATGCCGCGGATCGAAGAGGACGCGCGAGAGATCTACGAAGAAGCGGGGCGGCGCACCGTGCTGCTCGCAGGACATCCCGAACACGGCGACTCCGTTTGGCGATTGCTGCGGCACTTGGATAACGACGCGGCACGGGCGCGCGATTTGGTCGCCTCCATGCTGGCGACTCGCGAACAATGGCTCCCGCTGGTGGTCGCGGCTGAGGAATCCGCGCGTGAACCGCTAGAGTCAGCGCTGCATAGGTTGAATGCGCGCTCGGTCGAAGCAGCGAATCGGTTGGTCCCGGCGGATTTGCGGGAACCGTGGGTGGAGCTTGCGCGTTACTCGGCGTGGCCCCAAGGCTCCGATCCTTCCGCGTGGGGACCGCTGCTCGATTTGGTCCTGACGAAAAGTGACAAGCTGCGCAAACGATTCACAGCTAGCGAAGGATTCCCGCCTGGCGACGAAATGCGCAGGCAACAGGTGAAGCAATTGGTGGAGAGACTGGCCGGAATCCCAGGAATGCCGGACGCGCTGGCGGAACTTCGCAAGCTGCCAGCGCCGTGCTATTCGGATCCGCAGTGGCAGGCGACGCTCGCTTTGCTGAAATCGTTGAAGTTGTCTGCCGGGCAATTGCGCGAGGTGTTCCGCGAGCGTGGCGTCACCGATTTCGCGGAGCTCGGCATGGCCGCCTGCCACGCTTTGGGCGATGGCGACCGCGTCACGGACCTCGCGTTTCGTCTGGATTCGCGCATGGAACATTTATTGGTCGACGAATTTCAGGACACCTCGCGCGGGCAACTCGAGCTGATCCGCCGCCTGACCGCCAACTGGACCCCTGGCGACGGACGCACGTTGTTTCTGGTGGGCGATCCGATGCAATCGATCTATCGCTTTCGTCAAGCCGAGGTTGGAATCTTTTTAGAGACACGCGAGCGCGGCCTCAGCCATCTGCGCCCCACGCCGCTCAATCTGATTTCCAACTATCGCTCGCAACCGGGGATCGTTAACCGCGTCAACGAAATCTTCCACCAGCTCTTTCCTGAACATGAGGACTCCGCAACCGGCGCGGTTCCATTTCATCCATCAGAGGCCTTCGAGATCTCAGGAGAAGGCCGCGTCGCGATTCACGGATTCGTCCAGGGAGAAGACGAGCGGGAGGCCCAGCGAGTCGTCGAATTGATTCGTGAAGCTCAGACTGCCGCGCCGGAAGAGAAGATCGCCGTGCAGGTGCGCGCGCGCACGCACCTGCCGTGGATTGTGGAAGCGTTGAAGTCCGCGAAGATTTCCTATCAGGCGGTGGAGATCGATCCTCTGGCGGAACGCACCGTCGTGTTGGATTTGCTCGCACTGACGAGGGCCATGCTGCATCGCGCGGATCGCATCGCCTGGCTCGCGATTTTGCGAGCTCCCTGGTGCGGCTTGGGGCTCGCCGATTTAGAAAAGCTGAGCCGCGGAGAAAGTTCGATCTGGAATTCTCTGCAGGACCTCCGCGCCTTGACCGGCGATGGACAGGCGCGAGCCGCGAAGGTGCGGGACGTTTTGGCTGCGGCGTTTGAGGAAAGATCGCGTTGGCCTCTGCGCCGTTGGATGGAGCGCGCGTGGATCCAGCTTGGCGGTCCCGCGTGTCTGGAAGGCGATGAAAGCGCGCTGGCCGACGCGCTCGCCTACTTCGACCATTTGGAGGCGCGGCAGTCTGGTTCCGATATTGCGGATTTGCCGCAGTTCGAAAAAGGGCTCGCGGATCTCTTCGCGCAGCCCGATCCACACGCCTCGGAACACCTGCAGATCATGACCATCCACAAGGCCAAGGGCCTGGAGTTCGATACGGTGATCGTCGCGGGGCTCGGGCGTCCCGAAAAAATGGACGACACGCAATTGGTCTTGTTCCACGAGTGGGGCGAGGCCGGTGGGGATGAAGCCGATGAAGTGGAGCGTTTGATCGCTCCTATGCCGGAGCCTGGCGGCAGCGACGCCTTGTACGAATATTTGCGAAAAATCGAAAGCCGCAAGAGCAGCCTCGAAAGAGTTCGCTTGCTTTACGTGGCCGCCACTCGCGCGAAGAAAAATCTGCATTTGCTCGGTCAAGTGAAGCTCAAAACGAATGGCGAGGCGTCGGCCGATCCGAAATCGATGCTCGCGGAATTGTGGGGCGCACTGACGGAAGAAGAGCGCGCGAGTTTCACCAGGCCAATCCAGACAGCGGAGCCAGTCCCGGAAAGCAACGTCGTAGTCAAAATATTGCGGCGCCTGCCGATCTCCTGGACTCTTCCCGAGCTGCCCCCGAATTTGTCGCCAGGCGAGCCGCCGGCGGAAGCTCATGAACCGACCTTCGAATGGGTGGGCGAAAGCTTGCGCATCGCGGGAACGGTGGTGCACGAGCTGCTCCGGCGAGCGCGCGACGGCCGCGTGGAAATTCCGCCGACGTCGACGCTGCGGCGATTGCTTTTGCATGCGGGTGTCATCCCTTCGGAGACTGGCGTGACGCTCCAGCGCGTCACGGAGGCCCTTCTGCGCATGCAAACCAGTGAACGTGCCCGCTGGATTCTGGCGGATCATGGAAACGCTCGCGCGGAATACGCGATCAGCGGCGTGGATCAGGGCGAGATCGTCAGAGGCAAAGTCGACCGGACGTTCGTCGATGAAGACGGCACGCGCTGGATCATCGATTTCAAGACCAGCACGCATGCAGGCGGAGCGCTCGAAGTGTTTCTCGATGAGGAGCAGCGTCGCTATCGCGATCAATTGGAACGCTACGCCCGGTTGTTTGCGCCGGCGGGAGAACCGGTACGCGTGGGCTTGTATTTTCCGCTGCTCGATCAGTGGCGAGAGTGGGTCCCTTAGCTGCCGCTAAATTTGCCCGGCTAATGTACGATGAAGCAAGATGGTGGCGATAAGCAATCGACTGCTACGAGGCACCGCGGCTTTTATTGTGTCGGCGGGCGGTTTGATTCCAATGGTCGTGATAGGGTGGATCACCCACGATACTGGCGATGGCCCTCCAGGGCTCGGGATACTTGGAGTGGCCACTTCGGCAATCGCTGCGCTTGGATCGTTGGGGCTGCTCCCAATCGTTATAGGAGGGCTCTACGGGAAGTTCTCGCCGCACGGGCCAGTTCGGTAAACTATGAGGCAGGAGGCATGAACACAATGACAATTGTTCTCAATGACGAGCAGGCCCGCCTTCTGTCCGAGATGGTCAGCGCCGGGATTGCCCAATCGCCCGAAGAGGCCGTGGATCGCGCCGTCCGGGCGCTTCATTCGGCCGCCACCTCCGGCAACCGCGTACATCAACAAGTGGACAATCTCGCCGACCTGTTTGCGAAGTCGCCTTTTCATGGTCTCGATATGGAATTTGAACGAGACCAGGATACCGGCCGGGATATTCAATTGTGAACGGCTAATCCGCCAGCGCTTCCACAACCGCCTTTCCGATGTCCGTGGTCGACGCTGTGCCGCCCATGTCTGGCGTACGCGGGCCATGCTCCGTGACCTTCTCGATGGCTTTGACGATGGCGTCGCTCGCGGCCGGATAGCCCAGATGATCCAGCATCATCGCGCCGCTCCAAATCTGGCCGATCGGATTCGCGATGCCCTTGCCGAAGATGTCGGGCGCCGAACCGTGCACGGGCTCGAACAGGGAAGGGAACTTGCGCTCGGGATTAATGTTGGCCGAGGGCGCAATCGCCACGGTTCCCGTGCATGCCGGGCCGAGGTCGGAAAGAATATCGCCGAACAAGTTGGATGCCACCACCACATCGAACCAATGCGGATTGCGCACGAAATGCGCCGTCAGAATATCGATGTGGAATTTGTCCTGCTTCACGTTGGGATAGTTCTTGGCCATTTCCGTGACGCGCTCGTCCCAATAAGGCATCGAAATGAAAATCCCGTTGGATTTCGTCGCAGAGGTCAAATGCTTCTTGGGACGGCGATTGGCCAGCTCGAACGCGTACTTCACAACGCGATCCACGCCGATGCGCGAGAAGACGGTTTCCTGCAACACGACTTCTCTCTCCGTGCCGGGGAAAATCTTTCCGCCCACCGACGAATATTCGCCCTCGGTGTTTTCGCGGACCACGAAGAAATCAATCTCGCCGGGCTGGCGATTGGCCAGCGGGCTGGGGATTCCCGGCATCAAACGCACGGGGCGCAGATTGACGTATTGATCGAACTCGCGGCGGAACAGCAGCAGTGAGCCCCATAAAGAAATGTGATCGGGAATTTTCGCAGGCCAGCCGACGGCTCCGAAAAAGATGGCGTCATGCCCGCCGATCAGTTCCTTCCAATTGTCCGGCATCATGCTGCCGTGCTTCAGAAAGTAGTCGCAGTTGGAGAAATCGAAGTGATCGTAGTGCAGATCGATCGCGAACTTCGCGGCCGCCGCGTCCAGTACGCGCAGCCCTTCCGGAACTACTTCATTGCCGATGCCGTCCCCTGGAATGACGGCGATTCTGTGTTTGGACATGCTCTAGCAGATTAGCATTTCCCGTGCCCGTCACCGCCGCAAGAGGTCTGCGAGAGTACCCACGACAGCACCCCGGCAGACACCCGCGAATCGGTGTGATAGTATCCATTTTTTTAGCAGCCTTACAAACGCACGAATAAGGAGTGTACGTCCGGTGAAACCCTACGAAACAATTGATATCCGGAATGTTGCGCTGGCCGGTCACGGCCATTCCGGCAAAACCTCTTTAGCCGCAGCGATGTTGTTTGCCTCCGGCGCGACCAATAAGTTGATGCGCGTGGACGACGGCAACACCATCACGGATTTCGACGATGAAGAAATCCAGCGAAAAATTACGATCTCCACGGGCGTCGCCGCCGCAGAGTGGTCCAGGAAAAAAATAAATATCCTCGATACGCCGGGGTTCAACATATTTATCAACGACACCAAGGGGTCCATGATCGCCGCCGACGCGGCCGTGATCGTCGTCGATGGTGTGGGCGGCGTCGCCGTGCAGACCGAAAAGGTGTGGTCCTTCGCCGAAGAGTTCCAGCTGCCGCGAGCCATTCTCATCAATAAGCTGGATCGCGAACGTTCCGGTTTCGACCGTGCGCTGGCAAGCGTCCAGGACGCGTTCGGACGCACCGCCGTTCCCATTCATCTGCCCATCGGCGCGGAAAAAGATTTCACGGGCGTCGTCGATCTGGTGCGGATGAAAGCGCACACCTACACGCTCGATGGCGACGGCAAAGGGAAAGAGAGCGATATCCCGGCCCATCTCGCGGAAGACGCCAAGCTCGCGCATGAGGTGCTGATCGAATTGGTGGCCGAAGGAAACGACGCGCTGCTGGAAGAATTTTTCGACACAGGTACGCTTCCCGTCGAGCACATCAACGACGGTCTGCGCGAGGCCGTGCGCGGGATGCGGATTTTCCCCGTGCTGTGCGCCTCGGCGCTGCACAACGTCGGCACGGATCTGCTGCTCGAATTTATCACCGAACATTTTCCGAATCCCGCCGAGCGCGGTCCCTGGAAAGGCTTTCTCAACGGCGCCGAAAAGGAACGCTGTGTGAACGATTCCCAGCCCGTCTCCGCTTTCGTCTTCAAAACCATCGCCGATCCGTTTGCCGGACGCGTGTCTTATTTCAAGGTCGTGTCAGGGGTTGTGAGAAACGACGCCAATGTCGTCAACGTCCGCAACAATTCCGCCGAGCGTCTTTCGCACATCGGCTCGATTGCAGGTAAAACATTTCCGCCGCTGACCGAGTTGCATGCGGGCGATATCGGCGGCGTCGCCAAGTTAAAGGATGTCCTCACGGGCGATACGCTTAGCGACAAGAGCTCTTTGATCTCCTATCCCCAGGTGCATTTGCCGGAACCCTCCATCGCCTACGCCATCGCCGCGAAAACGCGCAACGACGAAGACCGCATGGGCCACGCCGTGCACAAAATCCTGGAAGAGGATCAATCGCTGCGTTTTTATCGCGATCCGCAAACCAAAGAATTTCTGCTCGCGGGCGCCGGCCAGCAGCATCTGGAAATCATTGTCAGCCGCTTGAAGAAACGCTACCACGTGGATGTGGAGTTGCATTCGCCGAAAATTCCTTATCGCGAAACCATTCGCGGCAAGGCCGAGGTGCAGGGGCGGCACAAGAAGCAGACCGGCGGACACGGACAGTTCGGCGATTGTTGGATCCGCATGGAGCCTCTGCCGCGCGGGGCCAAGTTCGAATTCGCCAACGAAGTGTTTGGCGGAGCCATTCCCAAGAATTTTATTCCCGCGATTGAAAAAGGCATTGTCGAAAATGCCGAAAAAGGATATCTGGCCGGATTTCCCGTCGTGGATTTCAAAGTTACCGTTTACGACGGTTCCTATCACGACGTCGATTCGTCGGAAATGTCTTTCAAAATGGCCGCGCGCAAAGCGTTCAAGGCGGCCATGCAAGCCGCCAAGCCGACTCTGCTCGAACCAGTCATGAACGTCGAAGTCCAGGCGCCCGTGGAATTCGCCGGCGACCTGATGGGCGATATGAACGGCCGCCGCGGACGCATCGCGGGCATGGATACTAAGGGCGCCACGCAGATCATCCGCGCCTTGGCTCCCATGGCGGAGATGCTGAATTATCAGAACGATCTCATCTCCATGACCCAGGGACGCGCGTCCTTCACCATGGAATTCGATCACTACGACTTCGTTCCCGCCTTGCAGGCGGAAAAGATTGTCGCCGCAGCCAAAGCCTCCAAGTCAGGCGAAGAAGAAGAGGAAGAATAGCACCTGAGGTATTCAGTGGTACTCCTCCTTGCGGCAAAGTCTGGGAAACGAATCGGCCGTGTTTTTCGTCATAAGTTCTGCGAATAGCACTTGTTGCGAAAAAAAACAGAAACCTGTAGAATTGTTTCGCGGCTGCATTTAAGCTTGGTTTTCCCGCGCCAGTAATGGTAAGTTAAGTACCTGGAGGCAAAATGAGGGACAGAGTGCCACATGTCTTCTTGGCAGCACTTCTCGCGTTACAGATGTTTGTCACGCAGGCCTGGGGGCAGCAGGCTCCGGGACGCGCCATTGCGGTCGTCGTTGTAGAGGGTGAGGGCGCGAGCAACAATGTCCGCTCCCGGCTCAACCGCCAGATCGTGGTTCGTCTCGAAGACGATAGTCATCGTCCCGTCTCCGGCGCGGCCGTCAACTTCTTTTTGCCGAATCAAGGACCCGGCGGCACGTTCATGAACGGAACCTCGTCGCTGACCACCACCACCGATGGCCGCGGCCGAGCTTACGCGGGTGGCATCCAGTTTAATCAACAGGCCGGTCCCATGCAGGTTCGCGTGGCAGCCTCTTATGCAGGGCAGACCGCCAGTGCCGTGGTCAATCAGACGAACGTCGTCGGTCCCGTTGTGACGGGCAATCCGAGCGGCGGCGGTGGTGGCCTCAGCACGACGGCCAAGGTTCTCATTATTGTCGGTGTTGCCGCGGCTGGTGGGCTCGCTGCCTATTTTGCCACGCGCGGAGGCGGCTCTTCGAACGCCCCGGCGGCAACGCCGACGGCAACCATTACCGCAGGCACGCCGACGGTCGGCGCGCCCGGACCATAAAGTTTTCAGGACATCGAGAGCTCACGGAGAACGATAGCTGGAGAACTATAGCTTATGACGCGAATCTTCTTAACTGTAACGCTGGCCGGCGCCGCGCTGGTTGGAACGGCCCGGGCGCAAGTCGGTCCTCCGGCCCTCGGTTATCTGCCGGATAGTGGATCGCTCCGCGCCATGTCGGGAATCCCGGCCTCGGGATCCATCGGCCCCGTCTTGGGTTCCGGGCAAACGTTCAATCAGGTCGTCGCTTCGCCCAGTGGCGCGTTCGCTCTGGCCGCTGTTGCCGATGGAACGGTTGCGGTTGTGACGGTAGCTTCCGACGGTGTCACATTGAACACGTCCATTGTGGCGGGTGCAACCGCGGGCACTCTCCAGTTGAGCCCCAACGGATCGTCCGCGCTGATTTCGAATGGCGGCCAGCTCCAGGTGATTACCGGTCTTCCCGGGTCTCCGGTGGCGCAACCCACGGTCGATGCGACGTACCTCGGCGCTGTCTCGGCGCTGGCCATCAGCGATGACGGACAATGGGTGGCCGGAGTTTTCGGCGGTGCGGTGAGCGCGCTGGGTTCCGGCGGCCAGGCAATCCCGCTTCCGGCGCCTTCCGGCGTTACGGCGCTCTCCTTCTTTCACGGAACGGACGATTTGGTCGCAACCACCGCTAATCAGGTCGTAGAGATTTCCAATATCGCCGGCACGCCCACCAGCACCACGCTCTTCGGCAGCGCGAATGCGCCCGTTCCCGCGGAATCGCCGGTTTCCATCGCACTGACCGGTGACAACACGCAGATCGTCCTGGTGGAGCCCGATGGCGGCATCGGACAAATCAATTTAACGACCGGCGCCGTGACCAGCGCGAATTGCGGATGCACGCCGCAGGGATTGAGTGGACTAGGTGGATCCGTGTTCCGGCTGAGCAATCTGGCCGGAGGGTCCGTAAAAGTTTATGACGCGGACTCGGGGAGTGTATTGTTCGTGCCCCTTGCGCCCGCCGGCACACAAGGAGGCCAGCAGTGACCATCCGCCGCGTTACCGTTTTCTTTGCTCTCTTGATTTTCGCCGCGTTCGCGGCGTCGGGACAGATTATCGATTGGACAGGCGCCACGTCGTACTCCCAGCAGATGCCACCCTCATCGCCTTGCGTGCTCCCGAGCGGAGTGTCCAGCAGCACTACGACGTGTGTCTCGGCTTCGAGTAACTATTCGGTGCAGTTTCAGGTGGTCAGTGGCGGCGGCACCGGCACGATCACGTGGTCCACGACCGGGACTCTGCCTGCGGGACTCAGTATCAATCAGACCACGGGCCTCTTTTCCGGAACTCCGCAGCAAGGGGGGACGACTTACTCGTTCACCGTGACTGCCTCCTATTCCGGTGGCGGTTCAGTTACGTCCGGCACATATACCATTTACGTGCCTGCAGTCAACGCGACGGTAACCGTAACTCCGTTTAGCCTGTCGGGCCTTACTGCGGGAACTCCCATCACTCCCATCCAGTTGACGGCGAATGGCGGCGGTGGAACCTATACCTGGACCTTTGCGGCCAACTCTCAGCAGGACGGGCTTCTCTTGTCCAACGGAGGCGTTCTTTCCGGCACTCCTCTCACCGGCCCAGGTCCGTTTACAATCACCGTCGTTGCGACAGACTCGTTTAACAACTCAAACTCGTATTCGACAAGTTTCAGTGTCAGCGGCGCGTCCAGCTTTATAATTACGACGACATCGCTGCCGAGTGGCAACACCAACGCTTCTTACAGCACGACCCTGTTCGAATCCGGCGGTCCGAGCTCGGGAATCACATGGGCTCTCACGGGAACCCTGCCGCCTGGGCTGCTATTCGCCTCGAACAATACCACCGCGACGATCAGCGGGACGCCAACTGCGGGTGGCACTTATCCCTTCACGGTGCAGGCGAGCAACGGTACGGTTTCCACACCGCAGCAGACTCTCTCCATCACTATCGGGA
>Ga0182030_10017257_pt1 | contig 13949 bp, 11 predicted proteins | sample 812S3MmetaG_FD_121299 | JGI IMG/M metagenome (GOLD analysis project Ga0182030, IMG submission 121299) | Permafrost microbial communities from Stordalen Mire, Sweden - 812S3M metaG (Illumina Assembly) | ecosystem: Environmental > Terrestrial > Soil > Wetlands > Permafrost | place: Sweden...
CACACAAGCGGATGGCCGTGTTGGGTATCGCTGCTCATGCCGCGCTGCAAAAATGTCGTGCAATTATCGCCAGTGAAGAATTCTCGAAGCCGCCTGACTGAAAGGACGTTCGGATTGATTTTCATCTGCCGAATGTTAGGTTCGCCGCCGATTTTCCGGGCCAGCCGGCGAATCGTTGCGGCTTAATCCAAGCAGAAGGGATACAGAATGATTCGGACACTCTTTTTGGGTACTGCGTTGGTGGTTGGCCTTGCCACCGCCGCCGGTGCTGCGGTCACTCCCGCGCCTGCAGGCGTTTCCAACAGCTCGGTAATTCCTGTTGCGGAAGGATGCGGACGCGGATTCTGGCGCGGACCGGGCGGCGCATGCCATCCGATGTTCAATGGCAGGGCCTGTCCTCCGGGATACCACCTTGGCCCGGAACGCAGGCGCTGCTGGCCCAACTGATGGAGTGACGAGTGCTGCGGCTGGGCCAGACGGTCCAGCCGTTTTCGTGGCAGGATATATCATCCGGATCGCCGGCAGCCGGACATTCGGACTGTTGGAATCCAGGCCCTAGCGCAGGCTGGCGTTGATCCTCTCCAGCGCGGCGGAGCCCGGGCACAGCGTGGCCTCGCCGAGCTGGTTGAGCGGCGTCTCAACGGTGTCGAGATGGGCGTGCAGGTCGTCCGACTCCGGATCGACGTAGAGCAGGCCGGTCACGATCTGGCCCTTGGCGGCGTGCTTCTGCAGGAATGCCATCGCCGCGACGCGATCATGCGCGTCATAATCGGCATCGATCTTGCGCAGCGCCAGCCGCGTGCCGTCGTGCTGCTCGACCACCTGCACCGTGCCCGGCGCGTAATCGACGGTGATCGGCTCGCGGCCGGTGATCACGTCAAGGCGGTTCACCGCATCATTGTGCTCGCGCACATAGTCGAAACTCTTGGTCGAGCCGGCATGGTTGTTGAAGGCGACGCAGGGGCTGATCACGTCGATGAACGCCGCGCCCTTGTGCTGGATTGCGGCCGCGATCAGCGGCACCAGCTGGGTCTTGTCGCCGGAGAAGCTGCGCGCCACGAAGCTCGCCCCGAGCTGCAGCGCGATTGCCACGAGGTCGATGGCGTTGTCGTTGTTCATCACGCCGCGCTTGTTCTTGGAGCCGCGGTCGGCGGTGGCCGAGAACTGTCCCTTGGTGAGGCCGTAGACGCCGTTGTTCTCGACGATGTAGGTCATGTTGACGCCGCGCCGGATCGAATGCGCGAACTGGCCGAAACCGATCGAGGCGGAATCGCCGTCGCCGGAGACGCCGAGATAGATCAGGTCGCGGTTGGCGAGATTGGCGCCGGTCAGTACCGACGGCATCCGGCCATGGACCGAATTGAAGCCATGCGAATTGCCGAGGAAATAGTCCGGCGTCTTCGAGGAGCAGCCGATGCCGGAAATCTTGGCGACACGGTGCGGCTCGATCGAAAGCTCAAAGCAGGCCTCGATGATCGAAGCGGTGATCGAATCGTGGCCGCAGCCGGCGCACAGCGTCGAGATCTTGCCCTCGTAGTCGCGGTGGGTAAAACCCAGATCGTTCTTGGGCAGGCCCGGATGCTGGAATTTCGGTTTTGCAATATAGGTCATGACTTAACCTTGCGGAGCGGGGTGACCTGGAGCTGGTCCTGGTGGTCGCCGATGGCATTGGCAATGAAGCGTGCGGTGATCGGGGTGCCGTCATAGTGCAGGATCGGAACCAGCCGGACCGGATCGATGCCGTTCTCGTTGACGATCAGGGAGCGCAGCTGGGCGTCGCGGTTCTGCTCGACGACGTAGACGAAATCATGGTCGGCGATGAAGCTGGCGACGCTGGAATGGAACGGGAAGGCGCGGATCCGCAAGCGGTCGAGCTGATGGCCGCGTTTTTCCAATAGCCCGATCGCCTCATCCATCGCCGGCGCGGTCGAGCCGAAATAGATCACGCCATATTTGGTCGGCTTGGCGGCGTTGGCCTGCAGCGGCCGCGGCACCATGTCCTGCGCGGTCTCGAATTTGCGCACCAGCCGCTGCATGTTGTCGGCGTAGACGGCGCCTTCTTCCGAATAGCGCGCATAGCGGTCGCGCGAGGTGCCGCGGGTGAAGAACGAGCCCTTGGTGGGGTGGGTGCCGGGATAGGTACGGTAGGGGATGCCGTCGCCGTCGACATCGAGATAGCGGCCGAAGTCGCGACCGTCGTCCAGCATCTCCGCCGTCATCACCTTGCCGCGGTCATATTGCCTGGCGTCATCCCACTTCAGCGGACGGCTGAGCCGATGGTTCATGCCGATATCGAGATCGAGCATCAGAAAGATCATGGTCTGCAGCCGTTCGGCGAGATCGAACGACTGGGCGGCGAATTCGAAGGCCTCCGCCGGGTCTTCCGGAAACAGCAGGATGTGCTTGGTGTCGCCGTGCGAGGCATAGGCGCAGGCCATGATGTCGCATTGCTGGGTCCGGGTCGGCATGCCGGTCGACGGGCCGGCGCGCTGCACGTTCATGATCACGGCCGGAATCTCGGCGAAATACGACAGGCCGATGAATTCCTGCATCAGCGAGATGCCGGGCCCGGAGGTGGCGGTGAAGGCGCGCGCGCCGTTCCACGACGCGCCGATCACGATGCCGATCGAGGCGAGTTCGTCCTCGCCCTGGACGATGGCATATTTGGCCTTGCCGGTTTCGGGATCGTGGCGCAGCTTCTTGCAATGGCTGGCGAAGGCGTCGGCGAGCGACGACGACGGCGTGATCGGGTACCACGCGCACACGGTGGCGCCGCCATAGACCGCGCCGAGCGCCGCTGCGCTGTTGCCTTCGACGAAGATGCGGTCGCCGACCTTGTCGGATTTGCGGACCTTCAGGCCGATCGGGCATTTGAGGTTTTGCAGCGCCCAGTCGCGGCCGAGATGCAGCGCGTGGACGTTGGACGACAGCAGCTTTTCCTTGCCCTTGTATTGCTCGCCGATCAGCTGCTCGACCAGTTTCGGGTCCATGTCGAGCAGGGCGCACAGCGCGCCGAGATAGATGATGTTCTTGAACAGCTGGCGCTGCCGCGGGTCGGTATAGGTCGAGTTGGTGATGGCGGTCAGCGGCACGCCGATCACGGTAATGTCGGCGCGGAATTTCGACGCCGGCATCGGCTTGGTGGAGTCGTAGAACAGATAGCCGCCGGGTTCGATCGAGGCGAGGTCCTTGTCCCAGGTCTGCGGGTTCATCGCCACCATCATGTCGACGCCGCCGCGGGCGCCGAGATGGCCGGCCTCGGTCACCCGCACCTCGTACCAGGTCGGCAGCCCCTGGATGTTGGACGGGAACACGTTGCGTGGGCTAACCGGCACGCCGTGGCGCAGGATCGAGCGGGCGAACAATTCGTTGGCGCTCGCCGAACCCGAACCGTTGACGTTGGCGAAGCGGACGACGAAGTCGTTTACGCTGCTGATCGGGCTTTGGACGGACATGTTGTTCCCGCGTGAGTCATATCGATGAGGTATTTCTGCATGTCCCAGGCGCCGGTCGGACAGCGCTCGGCGCACAGCCCGCAATGCAGGCAGACGTCTTCGTCCTTTACCATCACGCGCCCGGTCTTGAGGCCGTCGGCGACATAGAGAGCCTGGTCCGGATGCGGCGAGGGCGCCTTCAGCCGCTGGCGCAGATCGGCTTCCTCGCCGTTGTCGGTGAAGGTGATGCAATCCATCGGGCAGATGTCGACGCAGGCGTCGCATTCGATGCACAAGGGTGCGGTGAACACGGTCTGGATGTCGCAGTTCAGGCAGCGTTGCGCCTCGCCCAGCGCCAGCTTGACGTCATAGCCGAGTTCGACTTCGGCGCGGATGTCCTTCAGCGCGATCACCTTGTCGCGATGCGGCACCTTGAAGCGCTTGTCGCTGGAGACGTCGTTGTCGTAGCTCCACTCGTGGATGCCCATCTTCTGCGAGGAGATCTGCACCTCCGGCAGCGGGCGCTCGGTGATGTCCTCGCCGGAGCACAGCTTGTGAATCGAAAGTGCGGCGTCGTGGCCGTGCGCCACCGCCCAGATGATGTTCTTGGGGCCGAACGCGGCGTCGCCGCCGAAAAACACCTTCGGATTGGTCGAGCCCATGGTCTTGGGATCGACTTTGGGCATGTCGGATTTGTCGAATTCGACGCCGCAGTCGCGTTCGATCCAGGGAAACGCGTTCTCCTGGCCCACCGCCACCAGCACGTCGTCGCAGGGGATGGTCTGGTCCGGTTCGCCCGCCGGCACCAGGCTGCGCCGGCCGCTGCCGTCATATTCGGCCTTGACCTTCTGGAAGGTGACGCCGGTGAGCTTGCCGTGGTCGTGAACGAAGGCCTTCGGCACCATGAAATTGAGGATCGGAATGTCCTCGTGCAAGGCATCCTCCTTCTCCCAGGGCGATGCCTTCATCTCCTCGAAGCCGGAACGCACGATCACCTTGACGTCCTCGCCGCCGAGGCGACGCGCGGTGCGGCAGCAGTCCATTGCGGTATTGCCGCCGCCGAGCACGATGACGCGCTTGCCGATCTTGTCGGTATGTCCGAACGACACCGAGGCGAGCCAGTCGATGCCGATATGAATATTGCCAGCCGCTTCCTGGCGGCCGGGAATCTCGAGCTCGCGTCCGCGCGGCGCGCCGGAGCCGACGAAAATCGCGTCGTAATCTTCCGCGAGCAGTTTTTTCAGGCTGTCGATGCGCTGGCCGCCCCTGAATTCGAGCCCGAGATTGAGGATGTAGTCGGTTTCCTCGTCGATCACCGAATCCGGCAGCCGGAATTTTGGAATCTGGGTTCGCATCATGCCGCCCGCCTTGGGGTCGGAATCGAACACGATGCAGTGATAGCCCAGCGGGGCGAGGTCGCGCGCGACCGCCAGCGAAGCCGGGCCGCCGCCGACGATCGCAACGCGCTTGCCGTTTTTCGGCGAGGGCCGCGGCATCAGATGTTTGACGTCGTCCTTGAAGTCGGCGGCCACCCGCTTCAGCCGGCAGATCGCGACCGGCGTTTCCTCGACCCGGCCGCGGCGGCAGGCGGGCTCGCAGGGACGATCGCAGGTGCGGCCGAGAATTCCGGGAAACACGTTCGATCGCCAGTTGACCATGTAGGCGTCGCTGTAGCGGCCTTCGGCGATCAGGCGGATGTATTCCGGAACTGGCGTGTGCGCGGGACAGGCCCACTGGCAGTCGACCACTTTGTGAAAGTAGTCGGGCGCGGAAATATCGGTCGGTTTCATTCCCATCCTGTCCGCGCGACGACAAAGAACGACGCGGCCTTACTTTTCCTGCCAACGCTCAGTCGGCGTTCTTGTGGTTTTCGAATTGGATCATAGGGTTATCTTATTAGAGCCATTCCAGCTGATGCACAAAGGCAATTTTTCTTGAGCGCCATGTGCTGACGGTCTGGCCCCCAGTTTTTAATGTGGATTTCCAGAAAAATGCGGCGGTGCAGCATGGTCAGCCGCCTCAGCGCGGCGTGGCGGGCGCGATGTCGCTCCTGGAGAGATCCCACAGCAGATTGTAGATGCCGGTCGAGATCACGGCGGAAGCCTTGAGCGCGACGGTGCCGGGGAAGCGCGCGGCGATCACGGCTGCGATCGCAGCCGCGTCCGTGCCGTCGATCAGCACAAACCAGTCGCCGGCACCCGCAGCCGAGGCCGAAGCGTCGTCGGTGAGGGGCCTGGAGAGCGCCGGATCGCACTCGAGCAGATGCATGGAGATGATTCCATCAGGCTTTTCCGGATCGAGCCGGTCCCGCAGCGCGGCGCGCAGGGTTTGCTCGCTGCCGGCTTCGGGGCGCAGCCGAACGAGACCGAGCGCCGCACCGCGGCCCTGTCCACGGCTGACGGTGATGCGCGCCACGGCACGGATCATGTTTTTGAAACGCGCGATCGTCGCTCTGGACCATGCGGTCTGGTTGGCCAGCGCGGTGCGATAGGCCGGGCTGTCCAGCACCTCGAAATTACCGGTGGAATAGAGGCTGAGATATTTCGGCGAGCCCTGATGCGCGATATAGCGCCGCGCCTCCATGAAGCCGTCGATGGCGACGCGCTCGGCGAGATGCTCGCGGTCGTACCATCGGTTGAATTCGGCCTCGTCGGAGCCGTCGATGTCCATCGACGTCAGCAGCATACCGGTTCCGGCGATCGGCATTCTGCAATGGCCCTTATCCGGCAATCCTGGACGCCAGATCCGCGACCGCCTTCATCACGGCATCCCTGACGCCGGAATCGTACAGCGAGTGGCCGGCGCCCTCGACAACGCGCACCTCGGAGCCGGGCCAGGCGGCGCCGAGCGCATGCGAGGTCGCCGGCGGACACAACAGGTCATAGCGGCCCTGCACGATGATCCCGGGAATGCCGGCGAGCTTTGCGGCTCCCGCCAATAGTTGTCCCGGCCGCATGAAGCAGTCGTTCTGGAAGTAATGCGCTTCCATGAACGGCGTCGAAGGCAGGCTCTGGGTCGAATTCAGCGAGCCGAGATCAAGCCGGACCCGCAACGAAGTGTGTTCGGAAAGGATGCGCTCGGTATCGTTCCAGGCGCGGGCGAACGGGGCATGCTGCGCGGGATCGGCATCGAGGATGCGGCGCCAATAGGCGTCAAGCGGCTGGCTGCGCTCCTCCGGCGGCAGCCGGCCGATAAAATCGTCACTGAGGTCCGGATAGAAGCGCGGCAGGGCGTCGAGGAAGGCGCCTTCCAGTTCGCTGCGGGTGCCGAGGAAGGTGGCGCGCAGCGCGATGCCGCTGACCCGATGCGGGTGCGCCTGCGCATAGGCCAGCGCCAGCGTCGCACCCCAGGAGCCTCCGACCACCATCCAGCGCTCAAGGCCGAATTTCTCGCGGATCATCTCCATGTCCGCGATCAAATGCGGCAGCGTGTTGTGGTCGCGGCGGCCCTTGGGGCGGCTTCGGCCGGCGCCGCGCTGGTCGAACAGGATGGCGTGAAAGCGCTCGGGATCGAACAGCCGCCGATGGTCGGGCTGGCAGCCGCTGCCGGGGCCGCCATGCAGATAGACGGCCGCGATGCCGTCGCTGCGGCCGACGCTTTCGACGTAGACTTCGTGGCCGTCGCCGACCGGCAGCAGCTGCGAGGTCAGCGGCGCAAACGGATCGGAGCGCAGGCTTGCGGGTTTTCCCGCGTCGGCGTCAGGCGCCATGGTCGCCGCCCGTCTCCAGCGTGCCCCCGGAAAAATTGCGATAGATGAAGCGGTCGTTGCCTTCGGCGGCTTCCCGTTCCGCCAGCTTGAAGATCTGCTGGTGCAGCGGCGACAGCGTGCAGGCCGGGTCGGTATTGCCGGCGTCGCCGGTCAGTGCGAAGGCCTGGCAGCGGCAGCCGCCGAAATCGACTTCCTTGAACGCGCAGCTCTTGCACGGCTCGGGCATCCAGCCGGTGCCGCGATAGCGGTTGAAGGCTTCCGAATTCTGCCAGATCCAGGCGATCGAATGATTGGATCGCACCGATTCGAATTCGAGCCCGGTGATGCTTTCGGCGGCATGGCAGGGCAGAATCTTGCCGGCAGGGGAAATGTTGAAGAACTGCCGGCCCCAGCCGCCCATGCATTTTTTCGGCCGCAGCGCATAGTAATCCGGCACCACATAGTCGATCGCCAGAATGCCCTTCAGCCGCACTTCGGCCTCTTCGACGATCCGGCCGGTCTCCTCGATCTGCTCGATGGTCGGCATCAGCGCCGCGCGGTTCTTCAGCGCCCAGCCGTAATACTGCACATTGGCGACCTCCAGCCGGTCGGCGTCGAGATCGACCGCCATCTGGATGATGTCGGAAAGCTGGTGCAGGTTCTGCCGGTGCATCACCGCATTGACCGTCAGCGGCAGGTCGAGTTCGCGGGTCCACTTCGCGGCTTCGATCTTTTTCTGATGGGCGTGCCTGAACCCGGCGACGCGGTCGGCGACCACGGGCTCGTTGCCCTGAAAACTGATCTGCACATGGCACAGCCCGGCGTCGGCCAGCGCGGCCAGTTTATCCCTGGTCAGCAGCACGGCGGAGGTGATGAGATTGGAGTACAGCCCGACATCGCTGGCGTGCCGGACCAATTCGACCAGGTCCTTGCGCGCGGTGGGTTCGCCGCCGGAGAAATGGATCTGCAGCACGCCGATTTCGGCAAGTTCGGCGAGGACCTTCTTCCACTCCTCGGTCGTCAGTTCGGCAGCCCCGCGATCGAGCTCGACCGGGTTGGAGCAATAGGGGCATTGCAGCGGACAGCGATGCGTCAGTTCGGCCAGCACCGCCAGCGGAATCCCGAAGGTTTCCGCGGTCGAGCCGCGGCTCTCCAGCACCGTGAGCCCGTCAGCGGGGTCGCTGGCCGCTACGCCGGCATCGGTAAGCGTCGCAGTCATGAACTGTTCCTCATGAGGTCTTCTCGCGGGCTTCCGTCAGAAATCCCTTGTCGGCCAGATCCTGCAGCATGGCGATGACGTCGGTGCCGATCGAATCGCGCGGCGCGGCATATTTCTCGGCCAGCAGGTCGATGATGCCAGCGACGCTGCGAACGCCGTCGCAGAGCTGCAGGACCTCGACCGCGATCTCGTCCGGCGCCAGTACGCGCTCCGGCGCCAGAATCACCCAGCGCTGCCGCGTTTCGTCGAATTTCAGCTTGGCATGCCGCGGCAGCAGCGGCCGGCTGGCCTCGCTGACACTGATGTTGCGGCTGCGCGGGGCTGCCATCGCTTCGCCTCTGGTTGGACTCTGATTTGTATCTGGTTCAACGAATTTCGAAGTTAGAACATTTCGTCCTTCCGGGGCGCGTGTAACGCGCGAAGCGCGGCACCAGCGAGCCCGCAATCCATGACCACCGCGGGGGGCTGTGGATTCCGGGCCAGCACTCCGCCCGGCTATCGCCGGCCAGAATACAACCCGGAATGACGAACAACGGTTTCACGCAATCGCTCCACCAGTTCCCTCGGGAACAAACGCTCCCGGCGGCACATGGCCATCGACATAGGCATGATACAGCGCGTCGAGCTGAACCCATAGCACATTGGTCTTGAAGACCAGCGCATTGCAGACCGCCTCGCGCTCCGCCGGCGTCGTCGCATGGGTCTTGACGTAGTCGAGCGCGAAGTTGGCGTCGCGCGGCGCCTGCTGCAGGCGCCGGCTGAAATAGCTCATGGTGTCGGGATTGACGAAATCGTAATGCGCCAGCATTCCCGAGATGCGTTCTTCATGCAGGTTCGGCGCAAACAGTTCGGTGAGCGAGGAGGCGATCGCCTCCAGCGGGGTCTTGTCGCGGACGAAATGCACATAGGCCTCGACCGCAAAGCGCGTCGCCGGCAGGATGCCCTCGGTGGATTCCACATAGGCGCTGTCGAGCCCGAGCCCTTCGGTCAGCTTCAGCCAGCGCTCGATGCCGCCCTCGGTGCCGATGTCGCCGTCATGGTCCTCGATCCGGTGCCGCCATTCGAGCCGGATGTCGCGGTCGCGGAAACGCGAAATCACCACCGCATCCTTGATCGGAATCGTGCTCTGGTAGTAGTAGCGGTTCAGCGCCCAGGCCTGCACCTGGCCCTTGTTGAGCTTGCCGCCGTGCAGCAGCCGATGAAACGGATGCAGGTTGTGATAGCGCGTCGCGCCGATCTGGCGCAATGCGGCTTCCAGTTGTTCGGCGTTTTGCAGCGGCGCGCATGCTGCGCCGGATGAGCCTGGCGTCGCGTTCAAAGCGTAATCTCCGTTCCATCCGCGGGAATTTGCCAGCCCGCGTGCTCGGCAATTTCGCGCTCGGCGGAATCGCGCAGCAGCGCCGGGTTGGAATTGTTGATATGCAGAAACATCTTCCGCCCGATATCGATATTGGCAAGGCTGGCGATAGCGCCGCGGTCGCCCGACATCGCGATGTGTCCCATGCTCTGCCCGGTCTTGTTGCCGAGGCCCGCGGCGATCAACTCGTCGTCGCGCCACACCGTGCCATCAAAGAAGATCGCCGCAGCGCCGGCAAGCCGGGATTTGAGCTCCTCGGTGACCTCGGCGCAGGCGGCGAGGAAATAAAAGAACTTGCCGGTCGCCTTGTCGGTAATCCGAAGCCCCAGCGTGTCGCCGACGCCGTCCGCGCCGGCAGGATGAACCTCGCCTTCCAGATACCACGCGCCTTTGCCCGGAACGGCGAACGGCAGGATCTCGATGCCGGACGGCGCGCCGCCGGGCAGGGTCGGCTCGAACGCGGTGTCGATATCGATCGGCTGACGCCGCACATTGTTCTGGTTCAGCACGTTGAAGATGCTGTTGGCCTTCAGGATCGCAAGCACCCTGGCATGGGCGTAGATCGTGAAGGGCCAGCCTTCGCGCATCGACAGCAGTCCTGCAACCGCATCGACTTCGCTATTGGTCAGGACCACGCCCGCGATCGGGCTGTGACGAAGCTTGCCGGCGCCGGGGTGCAGTTGCGGGGTCGCGATCAACTGCTGGCGCAGATCGGGCGACGCATTGACCAGGAACCAGTGATCGCCATCGGCGCTGATTGCGATCGATGCCTGGGTGCTTTGCAGTTCGGTATGTTCGCACCGCGCCATCCGGCAGACCCGACAGCCGCAGTTCCATTGCGGAACGCCGCCACCCGCTGCGGCGCCCAGGACGACGACGCGAAGCATGATCCGTCTCCTGGAAATTCCACCCTGATCGAGCGCCCTGGGGGACCCTCAATCTTCAAAAGCCTTGTTTGCGAAGCTTCGAAGGTGGACACCAGCACGCCCACGCTCCCTGTCGGGAACGTGTCACGCCTGGAGGTCCACCTGCGTCAGAACGTGAATCTATCGCGACCGCTTACTTGCGGGCCGCGCACGCATACATGTTGATTTCCATGCCAACCGGCACTTCGACGATCTTCGGGGTTTTCCAGGCCATTTTGGCTCTCCTTGTAAGAGGGGCGACCTCCGCCCTCGCCACAAGGTAATGCGGAAACAAAACTTCGCCAGTGAAATCTTTCGGCCGCGGCCCGGTATCTTTTTGCTGCGATGCAAAATGAATTCACAGTTTTGTGCGAATTTTGGTCAAACCAATACCGGATCAGGAGGTTCAGAATGCTGGCCGGGCGACGGCCGGGCTTTAGGTTGAGGTCGGATAAATAACTTGTCAAAGTCAGCGGCTCCGCGCCGGAGCCCCCAAACGGAAGTGGTTTTGAGCCCATGCCGCGGTATTTTTTTAACACACGGATCGGCGGAGAGTTGATTCCCGATCCCGAAGGCGAAGTGCTGCGGAATCCCGATCGCGCTTGGGAAGTGGCACGGGCGATGATCAGGGAACTGCTGAAGACCGAAGATACCAGCGGCGGCCTGTTGAACGCCATCCTCGAAGTCACCGACGATGATGGCGAGATAGTGCTGGAGTTTCCGTTTGCCGAGGCCATGCTCCACGTCTCGGATGGACCCATGACCAAGCACTGAGGCTGCCTGCGATTTCGTTGCGGGTTGGCGCTGCCCCAATCGCCTTCGCGATCGTGCCCGGCACGTCTGCGGAGATGACGTGCCCATCGACCGCACCTGCGCGGTACCGCCGACGCGCTGTATCCCGACACTGTGATCGGATTTTTCCAAAAAAGTTTTCCGATTGCGCGGCGGCGGAAAAATATTGAAGACTGCGGCCCAGGAAGCCACGGGCGCGTTGTGTTTTCTCGCGCCGGATTTAAGGACTTCCGTAAAGGGAGAAGATGATGATGATCTCTTGGTTGGTACCGCGAAGCCTGATGCTGGCTGGCGCTTTGATCGGCGCGTTGACCTTTGATGCTGCCGCGCAGCAGCCGGCCAGTCCGCCGGCCGCGGCGGCACCCGCCGCGCCGGCGCTGCCGCCGGGCTCACCGCTGATCGGGCGTCCGAACAGCGAAGCGGCGGCCAGGCTTGCGCCGGTCGCCGGGCCGCCGATCGCAACCGCCGCGGACAAGCTGCCGACGGCAAAGCTCAAGCTGCCGCCCGGCTTCAACATCGAGGTCTATGCGGCCGGCATGGCCAATGCGCGGTCGCTGGCGCAAGGCGACAAGGGCACGGTGTTCGTCGGCAGCCGCCTCGTCGACAAGGTCTATGCCATCGTCAACAAGGACGGTCAGCGCTCGGTGAAAGTTCTCGCCTCCGGCCTTTACCGGCCCAACGGCGTCGCGTTCCACGACGGCACCCTGTACATCGCCGAACTGTCCAAGATCTCCAAGATCGACAAGGTCGAAGACCTTATCGACGACCCGCCGAAGCCGACCGTGATCTACGACAACCTTCCCAAGGATGAAGCCCATGGCTGGAAATTCATCGCCATCGGCCCCGACAACAAGCTGTATGTCCCGGTCGGACAGCCCGGCAACAACGTTCTGCATGACGACGCGCACGGCCAGATCCGTCGGATGAATCTCGACGGCACCGGCGCGGAGGTGGTCGCCTACGGCGTTCGCAACAGCGTCGGCTTCGACTGGAATCCGGAAACCAAACAGCTGTATTTCACCGACAATGGCCGCGACTGGATGTCGGAAGACGTTCCCCAGGACGAACTCAATCGGGTGACCAAAGTCGGCGAGGATTTTGGCGCGCCGTATTGCTACCAGGGCAACATTTCGGATCCCGAGTTCGGCTGGGGGCACTCCTGCGCCGACTATACACCGCCGGTCGGCCTGATGGGGCCGCACACCGCCTCGCTCGGCATGCGGTTCTATACCGGCAACATGTTCCCGAAGAGCTACAAGAACGCCATCATCGTGGCCCGGCATGGTTCCTGGAACCGCTCCAACAAGGCCGGCGGCGACGTCGTCGTCGTCAAGCTGAACAAGGATGGCACCGTCAAGTCGGTCGAGCCGTTCATCACCGGCTTCCTGGAAGACAACAAATACCTGGGTCGGCCGGTCGACGTGATGCAACTGAGGGACGGCTCGTTGCTGCTCTCCGACGATTGGAACGGCGCCGTCTATCGCATCACCTACGGCAAGCCGAAACTGGCTTCGCAATAGCGGGCTTGGGAGTCGAGGGCGGCCGGTATTGCCCTCGACTTTTCATTCCGCCTCCCACACTTCGAGTTCGCCGGGATCGCCGATGCGTCACGTTTTCTGCTTGCTGGCCTGCGTCCTGGCGGCCTCGCCGCTCGCGGCCGAGACGATCGCGCAGCGTGCGGTCGCCTGTTTTGCCTGCCATGGCGAGCGCGGACAATCGGAGACGGAAAACATCCCCTCGCTCGGCGCCCAGCAGGCGCCCTATGCGCTGATCCAGCTGTTCATGTTCCGCGAAAAGCTGCGCGACTTCGAGCCGATGAACGAGATCGCAAAATCGTTCACCGACGACGACCTCCATGCATTTTCGGATTTCATCGCCCAATTGCCGAAGCCGTTGCCGCCAGCCGATGCCGGCGACCCCGCCCGGCTGCAGCGCGCCGAGGCGCTGGTGCAGCAGAACCACTGCAATTCCTGCCACAACGCCGATTTCTCCGGACGCGACAATGTTCCGCGGCTCGCCGGTCAGCGCGAGGACTATCTTGCCAAGACCATGCGCGAATACAAGGACAACAGCCGCCACGGCTATGACGGCACCATGGCGGAGGTGCTGCAACCGGTCACCGCGGAGCAGATTGCCGATCTCGCTTATTTTCTCGCCCGGCTGCGCTGAGCTGCGTTGCGGGAGAACATGCAGGGCATGCCGTGCCGTCGGCGTTCCCCGGATGCTGCGCAGCGCCATCAGCGCGTTCGCGCGCGTCTTCGACGCGCTATGCTTGCGGCGTGGTGCGCTGCTGATCCGGGGTCCATGCGTGCTTTGGCTTGCGTCGGTGGGTCCCGGCTCTGCGGCGCAGCGCGAAACGCGCCGCACCGCGTCCGGGACACGATTTGTAGTTGGCGCCCGAACCGGGGCGCCCGCGCCTTCAGCCAAATCGGAATGGCGCCGGCGGCTCGGCTACGCTACTAACCGGATGACAAAACGGAGTTTTCAATGGAGGACCTCTGGCGCCTGTCGGCCGCTGATCTTGCGGCCCTGATCAGGTCAAAACAGGTTTCGG
>Ga0182030_10017258_pt1 | contig 13948 bp, 13 predicted proteins | sample 812S3MmetaG_FD_121299 | JGI IMG/M metagenome (GOLD analysis project Ga0182030, IMG submission 121299) | Permafrost microbial communities from Stordalen Mire, Sweden - 812S3M metaG (Illumina Assembly) | ecosystem: Environmental > Terrestrial > Soil > Wetlands > Permafrost | place: Sweden...
GCGGAACGCTCAAGTACACCGGACCGCGTGGTTCGGTTAGCGCGACTTGCAGCCCGCGGCTGGTCATCAGCCCCGGATTATCCTGATACTCGAGGCGATGGTCCCATTTCACGTAGTTGCGGATGATGCCGTTCTGATCGAAGCCCTGCTGCAGCCACAAGTGGCCGCCGCGGTCGCGCGCCCCGCGCATCGAACCGGGGTACGAGACGGGCGGCGTGCCGGCCGTGATCATGATCGGCAGCCCCGCGTGGGCCGCGGTGTGGATCGCGCCGCCGTAGTTGTACGTTCCGGCGTCAACGTGCACGGCGGTCGCGACCGGCTTGCCGCTCACGGCCGCATAGCCGATCGCCGCGTTGAGGCTCGCATGCTCGTGCGTCATCGTGATCAGCTTCGGCGTGGGGCGTCCCTGCGCGGCGGCTTTTGCGATTGCTTCCTGGTACCACACGATCTCGGCGCCCGAGGTGAAGAAGAGATGTTCGATGCCGCCTTGCGCCATCGCGGCGATCACAGCATCGCCAACGTCGCCGGCCGGAATTTCGGCCCAGTGATGCGCGGTTTTCTCGAGCGTTTCCATCGTTGTTCTCCTATCGAACTTTCAAACCCATGAGGCCGGCCAGCACGTTGCGCTGCATTTCCGAGGTGCCGGCGGCGATCGTCGAACTGCGTGAGTCGCGGAAATGGCGTTGCATATCGTACTCCATGCTGTAGCCATAGCCTCCGAAAATCTGCATCCCGGCGTTGGCGACTTTGACGTACACCTCGGAGGCGAAGAGCTTCGCCATCGTGATCTCCCGCAACGCGTCCTGGCCCTCGGAAACCATCCAGGCGGCGCGCCACATGAGCGTGCGGGCAGCGTCGATCTCGGTCTGGAGGTCGGCTAGCGTGTGGGCGATCGACTGGTTCGTGCCGATCGGGCGGCCGAACTGGACGCGCTCCTTGGCGTAGGCGAGCGCGAGGTCGAACGCCGCCAGGGCGCCCCCGCAGCTCCCGGCGGCCGAGCACACGCGTTCGATCTGTAAGCCGGAGAGGACGCAATCCCAGCCCTTGTTTTCACCGCCGACGATCCGGTCGGCCGGCACGCGCACGTCGTTGAAGAAGACCTCGTAGGTGCCCGTGCAGCGGCGACCCAGCATATCGAGCTTGCGCAGTTGCACGCCCGGCGTGTCGTTGTCGATCAGCAAGAGCGACATGCCTTCGCGATAGTTCTTTTCGCGATCGGTCTTGAGGTAGACGTTCATCACGGTGTTCTTCGCGCCGGCGCCGGTGGCCCAAAGCTTCTGTCCGTTCACCACGTACTCGTCGCCGTCGCGCACCGCGAACGTGCGCATCGCGCCGATGTCGGAACCCGCCTCGGGTTCGGAAATCGCGATCGCCATCCGCACTTCACCCGCGAAGAGTTTCGGCAGCCAGGTTTGCTTTTGCGCTTCGGTCCCTTTGCGCATGATGTTCAGGCCGGTGAACACGCTGCCGGCATAGGACATGAAGAAGTCGGGGCTCTTGCGCGCTAGTTCCTCAGCGATAATCGTTAAGTCGATCACCGAACCGCCGAGGCCGTCGTACTCTTCAGGGAACGGCATGCTGAGCAAGCCCGCTTCAACCCACTTCTCGTAGAGTTCGTAGGGATAGCCCTGCTCGGCATCGAGCCGCCGGATATACTCCGGCGGCGCGTGCGTGTCCATCAATTTCCGGACGGTCTCGCGGAGCAGTTTTTGCTCGTCGGTGAAGGCGAAATCCACGTCAGCTCGCAGCCGCCGTAGCGGTCACTTCTCGTCGCGCCAGAGTCCGAGCAGTTCCTGCGGTCCGCGATCGGAGTACGAAAAGATCACCGCGTCGTCGCTGGCCTTGTGGGTGTACTTCATCCAGCTCGGAACGACGATGATGTCGTGCGGTTCCCAATCGAAGGTCGTGTTGCCGATCGTGGTCGTGCCGGTGCCTTCAACCGGAACGAAGACCGTGCTGTCTGTCGCGCGATAGGCCTTCGTCTCGAAGCCCTTCGGCAGCAACTGCATGAAGGTACTCATGGTCGGGATCGCGTCGCCGCCGGTGAGCGGGTTGATGTAGCGCATCTTGTAGCCGAACCACGGGCTCGGATCTTCGGCGCGTTGCATCGCCGCGAGTGCGTCGCGCGTGCGATCGTAGGGATAGCTGAAGATCGGCGAGGTATTGCGCGTGTGCGAGTGTTCGACCGGCACGAGGTTGGCGCCATAGCGATGGATCGAGTCGAACTCGGGTTTCGTGGGTTCGATCGCGTCTTCGTTGATCCAGCCCTCACGGAAGCTCGCTTCAAACAGGCGCACCATGTGCATGTCGAGACCATCGAGCCAGACCATGGGGTCGGCCGTCGCGTTGCCGTGATCGTGATACGTCCACGACGGCGTGATCACGAAGTCACCCGGTTTCATGAACGTGCGCTCGCCGTCGACACAGGTGTACGCGCCGTTGCCCTCGATGATGAAGCGCAGCGCGGCTTGGATGTGACGGTGGGGCGGCGCAACTTCACCCGGCATGATGAGCTGCAGTCCGCCGAAGAGGCTGTTCGTGATCTTCGACTCGCCCGGCAGGTTCGGGTTCTCGAGGACGAGCACGCGGCGTTCCGCTTCCTTCGCGCTGATGACGTTGGCCGATTCGAGCAGCGTCGGGCGGATCTCGCGATAGCGCCAGCGATACGGCGCGATGACGGTCTTCGGTTCGGCCGTCACCAGGCCGCCGAGAACATCCCAGAGCGGTGCCAAATGCTGGTCGCGGATGCGCTTAACGTACTCTGTGCGTGAGGCTGGCGGAGCGATCATGGGTGGGTCCTCGCAAAATCGGATGGCGTGTTTGGGATGCTCACTGCGCTCGCCGCTTTCGTCTGGGCTGCGCCCAAAGCGGATTCAACGCGCTTTCGAGAAATTTCTTCCCTATGCTGGAGACTGACGAGCGACTGCTCACCTGGCCCAAAGAAGGCAACCGGCGGGTCCCCTATGCCGTCTTCACCGACCCCACGATCTACGCGCGCGAAAACGACCTGATCTTCCGCGGCCCAACCTGGAATTTTCTCGGTCTCGAGGCCGAGATCCCCAAGCCCGGGGACATCAAGTCCACCAACGTCGGCGCAACGCCGGTCCTCTTGATGCGCACGGCCGATGGCCGGGTGAGCGCGGTGGTGAACCGCTGCTCGCACAAAGGATCGCTGCTCTGCATCGAGCCGTTCGCGAACCGCACCAACCTGACGTGCGTTTACCACGCCTGGTCGTTCGATCTCGACGGCAACTTGCGCGGCGTCCCATTCCGCAACGGCGTCGGCGGCAAAGGCGGCATGCCGGCGGCGTTCGACCCCGCCGACCACGGGCTCGAGCGGCTGCGGGTCGAGACGTTCTGCGGCCTGGTCTTCGGGACGTTCAGTGCCGAGGTCGAGCCGCTCGAGGCGTACTTGGGTGAAGCGATGGCGGCCAACATCCGGCGCGTCCTCGACCGTCCGATCGAAGTGCTCGGCTACCAGCACCAGGTGATGCACGGCAACTGGAAGCTCTACATGGAGAACGCGCGCGATCCGTATCACGCGACGATCCTGCACGCGTTCTACCCAACGTTCAAACTCAACAAGCTGAACATGGACGGCGGTCTCGTGCTCGACCCGATCGGCCGCCACGCGATCACCTACTCCAAGAGCGCCACCGACACGGCCGGCGCATACGAAGGCGGCGACTTGCGCTCGATGATTGCCGACTTCGGTCTCGCCGATCCGAGCGTCATTTCGTGGAAGTGGGAGCGCGATGACGGCATTTCGCTTGCCGTGCAGTCGATTTTCCCGAATTTCGTGATCCATCAGATCTACAACTCGCTGGCCGTGCGTCAGATCATTCCGCTGGCGCCGGATAAGACGGAACTGCACTGGACGCTCTTCGGATACGCCGGCGATGACGACGAATTGCGCGCGATCCGCCGTCTGCAAGCGAACCTCGTCGGGAGTGCCGGATATATCTCGATGGAAGACGGCGCGGTCGTGGGCTTCATCCAGCGCGGCATTAGCGGTGACGATACGGCTGAGTCCGTGATCGAACTCGGCGGCTATGACGTGGCCACCAGCGAAGGCGTGCGCGCCACCGAGACCAGCGTTCGCGGCTTCTGGAACGGTTACCGCGGCCTGATGGGCTTCGAGGCATGATCGATGTCGTAACGCGCGACCCGCGACGGATCATCGAGGATCTTCACGCGCGCTATGTGCGCTGCATCGATGACGATCGGCTCGAAGCGTGGCCCGATCTGTTCACCGATCCGTGCCGTTATCAAATCACGACGCGCGAAAACGTCACGCGGAACCTGCCGCTCGGTTTGCTCGAGTGCACGAGTTCCGGCATGCTGCGCGATCGCATCGAAGCGCTGCGGCGCGTGAACGTGTACGAGCCGCACACGTACTTGCACCACATCTCGTCGCTACAAATCTCTCCACGCGACGACGGCGCGTTCGGTGCGCGCTCCAACTACCTCGTCGTGCGCACGTTGCCCGAAGGCGAGATGGTGCTTTTTTCGGCCGGCGTCTACGCCGACATCATCGAGATCGACGGCGATGCGGCGCGCTTCCGCGAACGCATCGTGATCGCCGAATCCCGCCGCATCGACACCTTACTGGTGCTGCCGATCTAGTTTTTCGAGGCGGCCTTGGCTTTGGCTTTGGGTTTGCCGTTGATCGAGAGGCCGTTCTTGGCCATATCTTCGACGAGTGCCACGAACGCGCGCACCGGCGTGCCGGTCGGGCCCTTCGCCATGAACGATGATTCGTTGTCGAGGTAGGCCGTGCCGGCAATGTCGAGGTGAATCCAGGGCACGTCGGCGACGAAGTTCTGCAGAAACGCAGCGGCCGTTTCGGCGCCGGCCGGGCGTCCGCCGGTGTTCTTGATATCGGCGATGTCGCTCTTGATCTGGCGATCCCAATCGTCGTAGAGCGGCAGACGCCAGTAGCGCTCGCCGATATCCGCAACGATCTTGAGGAAACGCTCGACGAAACCGTCGTTGTTGGACATGACGCCGCTGGCGGCGTGGCCGAGTGCGACCACACAAGCGCCGGTCAGAGTGGCGGCATCGACGATCTTCGTTGCGCCCAGTTCGCGGGCGTAGCACAGCGCGTCGGCGAGGATCAAGCGGCCTTCGGCGTCGGTGTTGATCACCTCGATCGTCTTGCCGTTCATCGCGCGCAGGATATCGCCCGGCTTCATCGCCTTGGGTCCGGGCAAGTTCTCGCTCGACGGAATGACGCCGATGACGTTGAGTTTCGGTTTGAGCTTGCCGATCGCGTACATTGCCGCGATCACGCCGGCGCCGCCGCACATGTCGTACTTCATCTCGTGCATGCTGTCGGCCGGCTTGATCGAGATGCCGCCGGAGTCGAAGGTGAGGCCTTTGCCGACAAGCGCGAGGATTTCTTTGCTCGACGGGTCGCCGCGATAGGTCATCACCGAGAGCGTCGCCGGCTCGTCGGAGCCACGCGAAACGCCGAGCAGCGAGCCCATTTTCTTTTCTGCCATACGCCCCTCGTCGAGTACGTCGAATTCAAGCCCGGCTTCCGCGGCGAGTTCTTTCGCGCGCTCGGCCATATGGGTCGGCGTCATGTCGTTGCCGGGTGTCAGCGCCATGAGGCGCGCAAAGTTGACTGCCTCACCAATCGCCATGCCACGGCGAACGCCGGCATCGAGTGCGTTGCGGTCGAACGAACCGGCAAAAATGACGACGTCGTGCGCAACGACCGGGCGGTCGGGTTCGGTGCGGTACGTCGTTCCATCCAACGTTGCGGTGATCGCGCCTTCAGCTACGGCCGATGCGGCGAGCAACACGCCGGCTTCCGCTTCGTCGGGAAGGATGACGGCCAGCGTCGCAAAGTTGCGCTTCCCAAGCGTCCGCACCGCGGTGCCCACGAGCCGGGCCAGCAGATGGGGCGAGAACTTCGCGCGCTCGCCGAGGCCGACGAGCGCGACGCGCCGGTAGGGAGCATCCTTGGCATGCACGACCGCCAGCTCGTTGGATTTGCCCGCGATCTCGCCCGATTCGAGCACGTCAGTGAGCGCGCCGCCGAGTGCCTTGTCGATATCCTTCGCAACGCCCTCGAGGAGCTTGTCGGTGAAGACCGGGATGATGAGTGCGCCGGTCGCGAACGACGCCGGAGCATCGGACGTGATGCGAACCTGCATGAGCTTCCTTTCGGTGGATGGAACGGACGAAGACGTATGGAGGGTACGCCCAACAAATGACGGACGCCTACGCGCGCGCCGGCGTCAATATCGACGCCGGTAATGAGACCGTCGAACGCTATCGCGAGGTTACGGCCGACTGGCGCCACCCCGATCAGCTCGGCGAGCTTGGCGGCTTTAGCGGGCTATTTCGCCTACCGGGCGACGGCTCGCGGGCGCTCGTTGCGTCGGCTGACGGTGTCGGTACCAAGATCATGATCGCCGCGCAGATGAACCGCTACGACGGCGTCGGGCGCGATCTGGTGAACCATTGCGTCAACGACATCCTCGTCGTCTCCGCGACGCCGCTTTTTTTTCTCGACTACCTTGCGGTGGGAAAACTCGAGCCGGCGATGGCGGCCGATGTCGTGCGCGGCGTCGCGCAGGCGTGCCGGGCGAATGAGATGGCGCTGCTCGGCGGCGAGACGGCAGAGATGCCCGGGCTCTACAAGCCGGGCGATTTCGATTTGGCCGGCACGATCGTCGGCATCGTCGATATTGCCGGCATCCCGAACAAAGAACGCGTCGTCGAGGGCGATGCGATTCTCGGGTTGCCTTCGGTCGGCTTGCACACGAACGGCTACACGCTCGCGCGCGCGTTGATCGCACCCGAAGAATACGCGCAGCCGTTTGACGGTACGACCTACGGCGACGCATTGCTCGCGCAACATCCCACCTATGCCGCCGAAGTACGCGCGATCCAGAACGTGGCCGACGTCAAGGCGATGGCGCACATCACCGGGGGCGGTTTGATCGACAACGTGCCGCGCACACTGCCCGCGTCGTGCATGGCGGTGTTCGAGCAAACGCGTTGGAGCGTACCGCCGATCATGGCGGAACTCGTGCGCCGTGGAAATCTTGGCAACGAAGAACGCTATCGCACGCTGAACATGGGCGTCGGCTACACGCTGATCGTTCCGTTCATGGATGCCGCAAAGGCGATTGCCGCCGTGCCGTCCGCGCGGGTCGTCGGATTCGTGTCGCCACGGCAGCCGGATGGGCCGGCCGTCGTCGTCCATCCCGCCCGCGTTTAGCGTTGGCCGTCAACTTACTCGCGCCGCTCGGCGAACGCTTCGGCGCCGAAGCGCTGGCAAATGCGCAACAGGCAGCCGAACGGCTCGGTTACCGGCTCGTCCGCGTCGATGCGCCGGATGAACGGTTGTGCGCGTGGATCGACTGGCAGTTCGCGCCGAGCTGGTGGTCGAGCGAAGTGCGCGACGGATCGGCGTGGTATGCGCTCGCGGCGGACGGCACGATTGCCGGCTTCGCGGGGTTTGGTTCGGCCGATCGCTCGTATCACTGGTTGCAATCGTATCGTAAACGGACCGACGTCGGAATGTTTGGTCCGTTCGGAGTCGCGGAAGCCCATCGTAAGACCGGCATCGGAGAAGCGCTGTTAACCGCGGCGCTCTCGAGCTTGGGGCGAGGTTCCCGTTGGGCGCTCATTCCGGCCGTCAGCGGCGAACGGCTCATCGCCTGGTATGAGGAGCGGACGGACGCGCACGTTGCCGATTCCTACGACTATGCGTTGCGTCCGGCACGCGCGATCATCCTCGCTTCCGGTAGCGGAACGAACGCGCAAGCGGTGATCGACGATGTCCAAACGGGCGATAGCACCCTCGACATCGTCGCGGTGATCAGCAATCATGAAAATGCACGGGTGCGCGAGCGAGCTCGCGACGCGTGGGTTACGGAAGAAGCGATCGTGTGGGATCGCGTCTCGGAACCGCGCGAGGCCTACAACGCGCGGCTCATCGAGGCGATCGCGCGGTACGAGCCGGAGCTTATCTTGCTCTTGGGCTGGATGCATCTTTTACCGGCGTCGTTTCTCGAACGTTTTCCGGAGACGCTCAACGTGCACCCGGCATTCTTGCCCTTCGATCCAACGCTCGATTCGGTCGTGATGCCGGATGGTTCGCTGATCCCGGCGTTTCGCGGCGCTCGCGCACCCGAAGCAACGATCGCGGCAGGCGTGCGCTGGGGCGGCGCGAGCGTCCATCGCGTGACGGCGGCAATCGACCGTGGCAACATTCTCGTGCGCACGCCGCTGGAATTGGCGGAACCCACGACGCTCGATCAATTCCGCGAGCGCATCCGTCCGATCGAACACGCCGCCGTTACCAAAGCCATCCGCCGCTGGTGCCTGACTTTGTAAGCCGATGAACGGACCATCGTGGCGTAGTAGTCTCCGGGCAGCGTGGCGTCTGCTCAGGCCGCCGTTTTGGCTCGGGCTCTTCCGGTTCGATCTTGCGCACCGAAACGTCGGGACCGGCGTTTCTCTCTGGCGGCAGTGGCTATCGTTGTCATCCCGAGCGTAGTCGAGGGACCGCTTCGATCGCGCACCTTGGTGGCGCTCCCTCGACAAGCTCGGGATGACAACGATGGCGACGACGACTACTTCAGGGAATCCCTAGGCAAAGGGCAAGTTGGGATCCGCCGTTAGCGTAAGCGGATCACGCAGATCGAGGTCGCCGCGGCGTTCGGCGGCGGCGGCGATCATGGCTGCGTTGTCGGTGCAGAAGCGGCGTTCGGGGACGAAGGCGGCGACGCCGCGCGCCGCCCCGGCGCGGCGAAACGCCGTCGCCAGCGCCACGTTCGCCGCGACGCCGCCGCTGAGGACGATCGCCTTGTAATCTCGCAGCTCGAGCGCGCGCTCGACGCGGTCGATCAGCACGTCGACGATGGCGGCTTGGAACGATGCGGCGACGTCGGCATGCGAGACGCCCTTGGCAGCGTCGGAGGCGAGGAAGTAGCGTGCCGACGTTTTGAGGCCGGAGAAGGAGAGGTCGAGCGCGCCGGGCTCCGGGCGATAACGCGGAAACGCAACCGCCTTCGGGTTGCCGTCGCGTGCCAAGGCTTCGAGCGCCGGCCCGCCGGGAAACGGCAGGCCGAGCAGGCGCGCCGTTTTGTCGAACGCTTCGCCGGCAGCATCGTCGCGCGTTTTCGCGATGACACGGAGTTCGCGCGCGCTCTCGACTTCGACGAGTTGCGAGTGTCCGCCCGAAACGAGTAACGCCAGGAACGGATATGGCGGCTCGGCATCCGTGTCGAGAAACGCCGCAAAGAGATGACCGTGCAAATGGTTGACGCCATAGAGCGGCTTACCGGTCGCAAAGGCGAGCGCTTTTGCGGTCGCAACGCCGACGACGAGGCTGCCGATCAGTCCGGGTCCCGCCGTTACCGCGATGCCGTCGATGGCATCGAGCGATGTGCCCGCGCGCACGAGTGCGTCGTCGATGGCCGCCGATAGCAGGCTCGCGTGGCGGCGGCTCGCGATCTCCGGCACGATGCCGCCGTATTTGGCGTGAAACTCATCTTGGTTTGTCGAGACGTTCGAGAGCACGTCGCGCCCATTGCGCACGATGGCCGTCGCCGTGTCGTCGCACGACGTTTCGATTCCGAGCAACAGCGTCATGCGTTGGCTTTGCGCAGTTCGGCTTCGAGTTCGGCGATCCGTGCGTGCAGCGATGCGAGGTACGCTTCCACTTTTTCGGTCGACATGAGTTGTGGAATGTGCTGCGGGCAATTCTCATCCCAAGCGACGAGATGCATGACGATCGCTTGATCGGCCTTGGCCGTGCCGTTCGGCGCGCGCAGCGATTCGATCGTGGCCGCATCGTTGGCAACGCGTGCGCGAACCCATAGCTTCAGGCGGCGTTGCGCGACATAGTCGATCAAGAACACGAAGGCTTGATCGTTCTCCGCCAAGTTTCCAAGCGTGATGAATTGCTTGTTGCCGGCCAGGTCGGCGAACCCGAGCGTCGTGTCATCGATCACGCGCAGAAACCCGGGTGGACCGCCGCGGTGCTGGATGTAGGGCTGGCCGGACGCATTGGCCGTTGCGAGAAAGAGACTATCGCGTTCGGCGATAAACGCGGCGAGTTCCGGCGTGACCGTCGTTTCCCACCCGCCACGTTCTTCGAGCCGCGCATAGGATCGGCGCGAACCCCGCTCGCTTTGAACGCGCTTTACGCTGGGCGTAAACGCAACGTCACTCGAGGGGGCCGATCCGGTATCCATGGTCTTGGTACTAACCCGTGAAGATGAGTTTCGTTGCCGGAAACGATGGCGCGCCGGTATATTTGGCCGTGATATCGACCACCGGCTGAACCTGAGCGGCGTCGAGCTTCTCGCCGTAGATCGAGCGGGTCATCGTTTTGAGGACATCCGGTTTGAGATGCGCGATGTCGATCAACACCTCGGCCGAGAGATCGTGGTGCGCGTTCGCCCAGACCGCCGTCGCTTGCATGGCCGCTGCGTAACGCTTCACCACGTCCGCGTGCGCCTGCGCCCATGGCAGGTTGCAGAAGTGGGCCGAGATGATGAATGTCGGAGCGATCGCGTCGAAGCAGTTCGCGAAAACGCGCATCGTCTTTTTGGCCTCAGCGATGTACGGTTCGATGATCAGACCGGCGTCGACTTTCCCGGCTGGAATCGCGGCGAGCATTTCCGGCGACGTCAGCTCGACGAATTTCAGCGTCGAGGATTGGCCGCCGTGCTGATCGACCCAGGCCATCGGCGCGAACTGCGCCACGCCGCGCAATCCGCTCGCACCGAGCGTCTTACCGTTAAGATCGGCCGCTGTTCGCAGCGGCGAGTCGTTTTTGACCATCAAGACCGACGTCGGCGCGGCCGAGCTGTAGAGCCCGGCGGGGGCGATCATCGTGAACGGGACGCTGCGCTGGTAGGCTTGCGCTATCCCGACGATATTGTTGACCGCAATATCGATCGCACCGCCGGCAACGGCGACGGCCATCGCGGCGCCCGTCCCGATCGTTTCGAGAGTAACGTTGGTCAGGCCGGCGTTCTTGAAGAAGCCGTATTTTAGCGCGTAGTACGGCTGAGCGGCCACGTCGATCGGCGCCGTCGCGAGCCGCAGCGGTATATCTTGTCCGAGTACCGCTCGGCCGAGTAGCGGCGTCGCGAACGCGCCGGCAAGCGCGGCCACGGCCGTGCGGCGATCGATGGTGGGGCGGAGGCTCATCGTATCAGTTCCTCATTCGTGCCCGGGCAAGAAACGGTCGAGTACGTCCCAGTCGGCGTCCAAAGCGATATCGTAGTCGAAGGCGCGGAAGAGTTCCGGTTGCGCGGCGAAGTCGGTGAGTAGCACGTGCATCGGATCGGGTTCGCGCACGTACCACCAGAATTCGCGCGCACCGTGTCCGGTGAGCCGCGCCGCTTCGATCACGGCGCCGATCAGTCGCATGCGGGCGAGCAGTGCGCCGGTGAATTCTTCGACTGACGCGTCCTCGGCCTGCGTCGGGTAGCCGACTTCGTCGACGGCGTCACAGTGCACGGTCACGTGGATGCACCACGGAAACTCGATGCTCTGCGTTTCGTTCGCCGAAAGGCGGCTGACCGCGCCGATCAGCGGCATCCCGTCGCGGTATCGTCCTTCGAACGGCCGCCAGTGCTCCTCGTCCATGTTCACCTAACGGCGCGCGTCAACGATCTCGCGCAGTTCCGCGGCAAACGCATCGATCGGGACCGTGCGTTTCGCCTCGCTACCGCGTTCGTTCACGTTGACGGTGCCGTCGGCCGCTTCAGTCTTGCCGACGACGAGGATGAAGGGAACCTTTTGCGTCTTCCAATGACGGATCTTGTAGCCGAGCTTTTCGTTCGACTCATCGACGTCGATGCGGAAGCCGGCGGCGCGCAGTTTCGCGGCGACCTCGTGCGCGTAGTCGAGCTGGTGTTCGGAGATCGGCGCGATGACGGCTTGCGCCGGCGCGAGCCAAGCCGGGAAGTTGCCGCCGAAATGCTCGATCAGCACGCCGAAGAAGCGTTCCATCGAACCGGCCAGCGCGCGGTGAATCATCACCGGACGATGATCGCTCCCATCGGAACCGCGATACTTCAGCTCGAAGCGCTCGGGTAAGACGAAGTCGACTTGCACGGTTCCCAGCTGCCACTTGCGGCCGATCGCGTCGTGCAAGTTGATGTCGAGTTTCGGCCCGTAGAACGCGCCGCCGCCTTCGTCGATGGAATAGGGCAGGTTACGCGATTCGAGCGCGTTGCGGATCGCGGCCTCGGCGATGTCGTCGGTCGGACTACGATGTTCGCGCGTCGAGAGAAAATACTCGAAGTCATCGAAGTCGAACGCCTTCATCAAGCGCAGCGCTTCATCGAGCGTTTGCTCGAACTCGCCCTGCAGCTGCTCGGCCGTGCAGAAGAGATGCGCGTCGTCTTGCGTGAACCCGCGCACGCGCGTGAGTCCGTGCAGCGTGCCGCTGCGCTCGAAGCGGTACACCGTACCGAACTCGGAGTAGCGGATAGGCAGATCGCGATACGAGTGACTTTGGCTCTTGTAGATCAAGATGTGGCCGGGACAATTCATCGGTTTGAGCCGGAAGCGCTGACCCTCGACCTCGATCGCTCCAAACATCCCTTGAGCAAAGTTTTCGAGATGACCCGACGTTTCGTAGAGCTTCTCGTGCACGACGTGCGGCGTGATCACCGGCTGGTAACCGCGCTCGGCGAGGCCCTCGCGGATGAAGTTCTCGACGATGCCGCGCACGAGCGTGCCCTTCGGATGCCAAAATACGAGGCCGCCGCCGGCTTCCTCTTCGACCGAATAGAGATCGAGTTCCGGGCCCAGCTTGCGATGATCGCGCTTCGCTGCTTCTTCGAGGAAAAGCAGGTAGCCGTCGAGCTCGGCTTGCGTCGGGAACGCCGTTCCGTAGATGCGCTGCAGCATCGGGTTGTGCTCGTCGCCGCGCCAGTACGCGCCGGCAACGCTCATCAGCTTGACGGCACCGATCTCGCCCGTGCTCTTCGCGTGTCCGCCGCGGCACAGATCGGTGAACTCGCCGATCGTGTAGAGCGTGATGGGTTCGCCCTCGGGGATGTCGCGGGCCAACTCCACCTTGAATGGGTTGTCGGAATAGCGTTCGAGCGCTTCGCTGCGTTCGACGCGGCGGCCGGTCATCTCATAGTCCCGTTTGACGATCTCGTGCATCCGCTTTTCGAGCTTGGTCAGGTCGTCCGCCGTGAACGGCTCCGCCCGCTCGAAATCGTAATAGAAGCCGGTGTCGATTGAGGGGCCGATCGTGGGCTTGGCTTCCGGAAAGAGATCTTGCACCGCGTAGGCAAGAACGTGCGCCGCAGTATGGCGGAGTTCATCGAGGGTCATTACGTCTGTCTTAGCGCCGTGCGGCTTGGAAGCCTCGGATGAGTCCAGCGTACCCTCACTTGCTCCTCAACCACTTGCCGGTGGCCGGCGCGCTGGTGGCGACGATCCTGCTCGCGGTCGCCGTGCGGCGCCGCACGCTCGAGGGCGCGGTGTACGGCTACGTGGCGCTGGTCGTCGAGGCCATGCTCGCCATCGTGACCTTTGTGAGCGGCAATTTTGCCCCGCCGGCGCTCGACCACGTTGCGGGCATCTCCCGCGATCAGATCACGTTCCACCAAATCACCGCGCTGGCGACGATGATCGTCTCGGTCCTGGTGGGCCTGCTGGCCGCCATCCCGCTTGTCTTGACGAACATCGCTACCCGCCGCGGGGTGCTGATTGCCTATCTGGTCGTGTCGATCGGCCTCGACGCGGCGTTCGCGTTTACGGCGAGCACCGGCGGGGCCATTCGGCACACGGAGTTACTGCACTAAGTCAGGAGCCCTGGGTTCTTGAGGTAGCGTTTGGTGACGGCTTCGGCCGTGCGATAGGCGAGCGCACCGACGGTACCGGTCGGATTGTAGCCGGCGTTCTGCGGAAAGGCGCTGGCGCCCATCGAGAACACGTTCGGCAC
>Ga0182030_10017259_pt1 | contig 13948 bp, 9 predicted proteins | sample 812S3MmetaG_FD_121299 | JGI IMG/M metagenome (GOLD analysis project Ga0182030, IMG submission 121299) | Permafrost microbial communities from Stordalen Mire, Sweden - 812S3M metaG (Illumina Assembly) | ecosystem: Environmental > Terrestrial > Soil > Wetlands > Permafrost | place: Sweden...
ACACAATATTGCTACGACGTGCCGCTGCTGCGCGGCTTCATGGAACAAATCGAGGCACTCGGGCTCATCGGCAAAGTATTCATCCTGGTTGGCGTCGGTCCGCTGCGCTCGGCGAAAACCGCGGAATGGATGCGCAAGAACGTTCCGGGCATGCACGTGCCGGATGCCGTCGTCGCGAGACTCGCGGGCGCGCAAGATCAAGCCCGAGAGGGCCGTAACCTCTGCGTCGATCTCATTCACGAGATCCGCGAGATCCGCGGCGTCAGCGGCGTGCACATCATGGCCTACCGCCAGGAAGAATCGGTGGCCGAGATCGTCGATCGCTCCAACATTCTTCAAGGCCGCGCGCCCTGGTATCCCGGGCGCGACGATGCGAGTTTCGCTTCTCAAAGGACCGCAACATGACCGATACCGTTATCAGCTCCGCCACCAAGGAAGTCGTCATCGGCTTCGATCGCCCGTTCGTCATCATCGGCGAGCGCATCAATCCGACGGGGCGCAAGATTCTCGCCGCCGAGATGGCGGCCGGGGACTTCAGCCGCGTGGAGGCGGACGCGCGCGCCCAGGTCGAAGCGGGCGCCCACATGCTCGACGTGAACGCCGGAATTCCGCTCGCCGACGAGCCCGCGATCCTCGCGAAGGCGGTGCAGCTCGTGCAATCGATCACCGACGTGCCGCTGTCGATCGACTCCTCCATCGTGGCCGCCCTCGAGGCGGGTCTTCGGGTCTACAAGGGCAAGGCGCTGGTGAATTCGGTCACCGGCGAAGATGAGCGTCTGGAGGCCGTGTTGCCGCTCGTCAAAAAGTACGGCGCCGCGGTGATCGCGATTTCGAACGACGAGACCGGCATTTCCGAGGATCCCGATGTGCGCTTCGCCGTCGCGAAGAAGATCGTCGAGCGCGCGATGGATCACGGCATTCCGGCGAGCGACGTCGTGGTCGATCCCCTGGTGATGCCGATCGGCGCCATCAACCGGGCGGGGGTGCAAGTCATGCGCCTGGTGCGGCGCTTGCGCGAGGAGCTCAAGGTCAATACTTCTTGCGGCGCCTCGAACGTGAGCTTCGGCCTGCCGAACCGCGACGGAATCAACAGCGCGTTTCTCACCATGGCGATGGCGGCGGGTCTTACCTCGGCGATCACCAACCCCCTGCACCTCGAGGTCATCAAAGCGGTCATGGGCGCCGACGTCATGCTCGGCCATGACCCGGATTGCGCGCGCTGGATCCGGCGCTTCCGCGAAGCGCCGCCCCCGAGCGGGACGGCCACCGGCGCGGCCGGCGCGGGCGAGCCGCCTCGCGGCCGCCGCGAGGGCGGGCATCGCCGCCGCTCGGCCTGACCGGCAAGCCGCTCATGGCCGCACGGGACCCTCTCGTCGTGTTCATGCCGTCCGGTAAGCGAGGCCATTTCCCGGAGGGCACGCCGCTTCTTCAAGCGGCGCGCAGCCTCGGCGTGGACATCGACTCGGTGTGCGGCGGGCGCGCATTGTGCGGGCGCTGCCAAGTGCTGGTCGCGGAAGGCGAGTTCGCAAAGCTAGGCGTGTCGTCCTCGAGTGCGAGCCTCTCGCCGTTCAGCGAGCCGGAAATGCGTTTCTCGAAGCGCGCACCGCTCGCGCCTGGACGCCGCCTGTCGTGCTCGGCGCGGGTGCGCGCCGACGTGGTGATCGATGTGCCCGAGAGCAGCCAGGTGCACCGTCAGGTCGTGCGCAAGGAGGCCGACGCCCGCGCCATCGAGCTCAATCCCGTCGTGCGGCTGCATTATGTGCAGGTGAAGCAGCCGGACATGCATGATCCGTCCGGGGATCTGCGGCGGCTGTTCGATGCGCTCGAGGCGGAATGGAGTCTGAAGAATCTCATTTGCGATCTCGCCGTGCTGCAGATCCTGCAGCCCGCCCTGCGCGCCGGGGGCTGGCAGGTCACCGTCGCAGTGCATGATGGCCGACAGATCATCGGCGTATGGCCGGGCCTGCATGAGGCCATTTTCGGCCTCGCGGTCGATATCGGATCGACGACCATAGCCGCACACCTGTGCGATTTGACCAGCGGCGAGGTGGTCGCCTCCGCCGGTGCCATGAACCCGCAGATCCGCTTCGGCGAGGACCTCATGAGCCGCGTATCGTATTCGATGATGAATCCGGGCGGGGCGGCGCTCATGACCGCGGCGGTGCGCGAAGCGCTCAACGGGCTTGCGGTCGATGTGGCGCGCACCGCCGGCGTATCGCACGAGGACATCCTCGAGGCGACGCTGGTCGGCAATCCGATCATGCATCACCTCTTGCTCGGCATCGATCCGGTGGAGCTCGGCGGCGCGCCGTTCGCGCTGGCCACGGATACCTCGCTGACGCTGCGGGCGAACGTCATCGACCTCAAGCTCCACCGCAATGCGCGCGTGTACGTGCTGCCTTGCATCGCGGGCCACGTGGGAGCGGACGCCGCGGGCATGGTGCTCTCCGAGCGGCCCGATCTCGGGTCCGAGATGACGTTGCTGGTGGACGTGGGCACCAACGCGGAGATCGTGCTCGGCAACGATCGGCGCCTGATGGCGTGTTCAAGCCCGACGGGCCCCGCTTTCGAAGGCGCGCAGATCAGCTGCGGACAGCGCGCAGCGCCGGGCGCGATCGAGCGCGTGCGCATCGATCGCCAGACGCTCGAGCCGAGATTCAAGGTGATCGGTTCGGAACTTTGGTCGAACGAGCCCACGTTCGAGCAAGCCACCGCATCCCTTGGGATCACCGGCGTGTGCGGCTCGGGCATCATCGAGGTGATCGCCGAGATGTATCTTGCCGGCATCATCAACCAGGATGGCGTACTCGACGGCAGGCTGGCGGCGCGCTCCTCGCGCATCGTGGAGAACGGGCGGACGTTCGCCTACATTCTGCATCGAAGCGTCGCCGGTACGAACACGGTCGAGATGAAGATCACCCAGAACGATGTGCGAGCGATTCAGCTCGCGAAGGCGGCTCTTTATGCCGGTGTTGCGCTCCTCATGGAGCGGCTCGGCATCGATCACGTCGACCGCATTCGTCTCGCGGGCGCTTTCGGCAGCCACATCGATGTCAAGTACGCGACGGTGCTCGGGATGCTTCCCGACTGCGATCTGGCGCATGTGCGCTCCGCCGGCAACGCAGCCGGTACGGGCGCGCGAATCGCCCTGTTGGATGCGACTTCCCGCGGCGTGATCGAAGCGCTGGTGCGGCGCATCGAAAAAGTCGAGACGGCGATCGAGCCGCGCTTTCAACACCATTTCGTCGAGGCGATGGCGATCCCGCACAAAAGTGCGCCCTACACGAACCTGCGCAAAGTGGTCGAATTGCCGGCGCCGAAAGAGTCCGCCAGTCAGAGCGAGACGCGCGGCCGCCGCCCGCGGGTACCCAAGCCCGCGAAATCCGACTAGCACCCCGGCGCGGTGCGCCGGGCTCATGCCTCAGAGGCCCGGGTAGCGCGCGATTCGAATGCCGTGCCGCTTGATTTTGCGGTACAGGGTGTTGCGACTGACGTGCAGGTGCGCCGCCACCCGGGTCATGTTCCAGTTGTTCTGCTCCATCACGCGGATCAGCGTTTGGCGCTCGGCGCCCGCGAGTGAAATCGAATCCGAGCCGCGCTCCTGCCCCGAGTCCGCCGGCACCTGAAGCTGCGGCCGGCAGATGTCCGCCGGCAAATCGGCGAACCGCACGATGCGGTCGTCGCAGATCGCGAGCGCCGTGCGCAGGGTGCTGCGCAGCTCGCGAATGTTTCCGGGCCAGCTGTACGAGAGCAGCCGCTGCAGCGCCGCGGTCTCGATCGCGGCGCTTTCGCCGCCCGACTCATGCGCCATGCACTTCATGATCAGCGCGTGCTTGTCCTTGCGGGCGGCGAGCGGCGGCAATTCGATGCAGATGCCGTTCAACCGGTAGTAGAGGTCCTCGCGAAACTCGCCGCGCGCCATCATATCGGTCAGGTTCCGATGCGAGGCGCACATGATGCGGGTGTCGACCTTGATGGGTGCGCCGCCGCCGAGCGGGATCACCTCTTGGTCCTCGAGCACGCGCAGGAGCCGCGTCTGCAGCGCGAGCGGCATGTCGCCGATCTCGTCGAGGAACAGCGTTCCGCTGTTCGCTTGCACGATTCGCCCGCGCATGCCTTCGCGGCGCGCTCCGGTAAAGGCGCCCGCCACGTACCCGAACAGCTCACTCTCGATCAGCGCCTCCGGTATCGCGGCGCAGTTGACGGCGACGAACGCCTGCTTGCTGCGGTTGCTCGCAAGATGCAAGGCCTTGGCAAATGCCTCTTTGCCCGAGCCCGTAGGGCCGCGAATCACGACCGGCACGCTCTTGTCGGCGATGCGGCGCGCATTGCGCGCGTTACGCTGCATCTGCGGATCGCCGCCAGCAAGATCCTCGAGCGTCACCGGCATCCGCCCGTCGCTGCGCACCGGATGTACGGTGTGCCGCGAAGCCGACGCGGCCGGAGCGCACGGCTTGGCACCGCCGACCACGCTCGCGAAGTAGCGCCGTCCGTGCCGGGTGGCGCGCATGTCGTACATCGAACGCGGCTCGGCCGTGCTCGCGGTCAACAGCTCGTCGTGAGTGGTGTCGAAAATCTCCGCGATGGAGTGCCCGACGAGCTCCGCCCTGTGTTTCGCGCCGAGGAGCTCCAAACCTTTCGAGTCCGCCGCCGTGACGGTCCCATCCGCGCCGATCGCGATCGCGCCGTGGTGAGCGAGATTGACCAGCTCGGGCCGATCGTGAAAGTGCACGATCATGTCCGCGCTGTGGCGACGAAGGAACAGGCACTTTTCAATCGAGCGGGCCGAGGCATTGACGAGTGCAACGGTGTGCAATTTCGAGGCGCGCGTGCCGCCGGTATTGACACTCGATGCATCGAGTACCGCGAGGAGCCGGCCGTGCGGGTCGCGCACGGGGGCCGCGGAGCAGGACAGGCCCGCGTGCCGCGAACGGAAGTGATCCGATTCGTGAATGGTGATTGCCCGTCCCTCGGTCGCGCACGTGCCGATGCCGTTGGTGCCCTGGGATTGCTCGCTCCATTCCGCGCCGACGATGAGTCCTGCCTGCGCGAACATGCCTTTGAGGGTCGGATCGACCTTCTCGCACAGAATCACGCCATCGGTATCGGCCAATAAAAGTGCGTATCCCGAGCCCGAGATCTCGTGGTACAGAGAATCCATCTCGGCGCGCGCGATCTGCACGAGGTCCTCGTATTGCGCCCGCAACTCCACCACTTGGTTGCGATCCCGCACGACGGGCTGGTAATCGCGCGCGGGATCGAGCTTGAAATCGTTGAGGCAGCGCCGCCAGGAGATATTTACGACCGGTGCGACGGCGCACTCGCCGAGGGACGCCGCGCCCTGGGCCGCCGCGTCGTGGGGTGCCGCGCCATGGGCCGCGATGCCATGGGACGCGATGCCATGGGCCGCGATGCCATGGGTCGTCATGCCATGCGCCGCCACGCGCAATACAAGATCCGCGTGCGGTCCGAGGCTGTTCGCGAGCGCAGCCGTCTCCCGCGACGGATCATGATGTCGGTATGCCATAAGACTCCCCCGAATCGTTCGATCCAAGTAACGCGATGCCGCCAGTGTGTCAAGCGTGCTGTGAGATCTGTCACGAATATGACACGCGAATCCTCGCACGCAAATACGGGATTGCCGCAGCACAGGCACGTTTCGCCGGTGCAATTTCGCCGCGAGGGCCCATGGCACGTCGCTTGCAAACCCGGATAACACCAATCCTGAAGGAGCATGAGAATGGGTGCTGCAAGAAACACATTATCGATCATGGCCGCGAGCGCGCGAGCTTGTGTGCTGGCGGTTGCGACGCTCGCGCCGCTGCTCGCCGCCGCGGATACGCCGGTCTATCCGGCGGTTACTACCCAGCGGCTGAACAACGCCCAGCAAGACAACGGCTGGCTCATGTACCGGCGCAATTACGAGAGCACGGGCTACGCACCCTTCGACCAGATCAATAGCGCGAACGTCGGCAAGATGAAGATCGCATTCGATTACGAGAGCGGTCTGTCGCAGGGCCATGAAGCGGCACCGGTAGTCAACGGCAGGTACATGTTCGTGACCACGCCGATGGATCATCTCATCGCGATGGACGCGGTTAGCGGCAAGGTGTTGTGGAAATACGAGTATCCGATCGATCCGAAGGCGTTGAAAACCGTTTGCTGCGACGTCGTGAACCGAGGCGTGGCGCTCTACGATGATCTGGTTTACATCGGCACTCTCGGTAATCACATCGTGGCGCTCGACGCGGCCACCGGCCAAGTGAAATGGGACACCGCCCTTGCTCCGCCGGGCGTCGGCTTTTTCATCTCCGGCGCTCCGCTCGTGGTCAAGGGCAAAGTGATCATCGGCGACGGCGGCGGCGAATACGGATCGCGCGGTTTCATCGTCGGTCTCGACGCCAAGACCGGCAAAGTCGCCTGGAAGACCTTCACGACGGCGGCACCCGGCTCACCGGGCGGTGATACTTGGCCGGCCGGCGCCTACAAGACCGGCGGAGGCAATCCGTGGATCACGGGGACCTACGATCACGCGACCAATACGCTCTTCTGGGGCGTCGGTAATCCGGGCCCCTGGCTCGCGACCCTGCGCCCCGGCAGTAATCTCTATACCGATTCGGTGCTGGCGTTGAATCCGGATACGGGCGCGATCAAGTGGCACTACCAGTGGACGCCGAACGACAGCTGGGACTACGACGGCGCAAATGAGACCGTCATGACCGACCTCACGTACGCCGGCACGCCCTACAAGGCGCTGGTGCACGCAGATCGTAATGGATGGTTCTACGCACTCGATCGCACCAACGGCAAGCTCATCTACGCCGAGCCGTTCGTGCACACGACATCCATCGTCGGCGTCAAAGACGGCGTTTCCCAAGACGATCCCGCCATGCGGCCGACGATCGACAAGCAGGTATTCACGTGCCCGAGCTTCCTTGGCGGGAAGAACTGGTGGCCGATCTCGGTCGATCCGCAAACCCGCATGGCGTACATCCCGACGCAGCACGCGTGCATGGACATCAAGGGCGTACAGCCCGTGGCGTACAAGGCGGGACTCGCATTTCTGGACGAGACCTTCGAGGTGAAACACGACCCGACCACCGATGACTGGGGTTCGGTGCAGGCCGTGGACATCAACACGGGCAAGCAGGTGTGGCAGCACGCAACCCATATGCCCTGGTCGGGCGCGACATTGGCCACCGCCGGAGGGCTCATGTTCAGCGGCAGCACGGATGGGCACTTCATCGCGTTCGATGCCAAGACCGGGCAAGTGCTGTGGACCAGCGCGCAGCTCAGCTCCGGCATCATCGGCGTGCCGACCACATATACGGTTGACGGCAAGCAGTACGTTGCCGTGTGGGCGGGTTGGGGCGGCGCGGGACCGATCTGGGGCGGTCAAATGGCGAACGACCCGCAGGTCAAGTCGATCCCGAAGGGCGGCCATCTTTATGTATTCACTTTGCAATAAGTGCAGCGCGACAGCAGCGGCACTCGCGCTGGCGGTATCGATCGGCGGCTCGGCGCCCATGCACCGTGCCGCCGCCGCCGTGCTGAATGTCTGCATCGACGAGGACAACCCAACCTGGGCGATGGACGCGCGCGTGGCGCGTGCCGCCGCGATGTCACAGGGCGATTCGGTCAAGCTTGCAAGGTTCGCCGGCTATGGGAAGGGCGGCGACGGCTTGCCGCCGGCGCGCTTCGCGAAGATGGCGCAGTCGGACTGCGATCTCATCATGGGTTTTCCGGTCGATGTCAGCGATCCGCACCTGCCGCCCAACGTCAAGGCGACCTCGGCGTACGCCGGCACCGGCTTCATCGTTGTGCGACGCCGCGGTTCCCCGGATACGGCACTCGGCGAGCTGCCCGATGGAACCGCGGTGGGCATTGCCGAGCTCGATACGTACGCGGGGTTGCTCTTCCAAAGCCACCCGAATCTGGTGATGCACGTCTATCCCAAGGATTCCCTGATGCTCGAGGCATTGCGCGCGCATCGCATCGCGGCGGGCCTGGCGTGGCAGCCCGCCATCGAGCAAGCGCGCCTCGGAGGGGCGCCGCTCAGCATCGCCATGCTCACCGGTAAGCACATGCAATGGAACTTGGTGGCGCTATACGCGCCCCAATCTCAAGAGGCTGCCAACGTTTTCGGCCGGGGTCTGTACGAGTTGGCGAGCGAGAAGCGATTGGATCGGCTGATAGCTCCTTACCAGCCGGCATCGACGGCGGCCGCGGCGTCCGCCGCCATCGGCGATCATCCTCTCAAGCCGGCCGTCGCGTGGAGCACGAACCTCGTCCTATCGGACGGACTCGTCAAGGTGGCCGACAAGGCGGCCGGCGCCGAGGCGGGTACCAAGAAAGGGCGCCGCAAGGCGCCGGCGCTCTATACGGAGGATCAAGCGACCAAGGGCGCGCTCGCCTATTATCAGAATTGCGCCATGTGTCACGCGCCTCTGCTCGACGGTCAAGCGGCCGGCTACACCGGGCCGGCCTTGAAGGGACGCGAATTTGCCGATCCCAGCTATGATTTCCGTATCAGCGATATCTTCAATTTTGTCGCGAAATTGATGCCTGCCGCGACGCCGGGAAGCCTGACCCGCGAGCAGGATGTGCAGATCATGGCGTTCATCCTGCAGCAAAACGGCTATCCCGCGGGGCACGACGAGCTGGTTTACGAGGCGGCGGAGAAGTCGAAGGTGCCGATGAGGTATTACGGGAAGTAGACCGGTTCGGTCAGCGAGTTCGACAACTTCGGTATTCCCCCGCCGGCGCAACGCCTCGAAACGACGGCGCCAGACCGCCGGTCGGACTTCTCAGACGTTCGAGTCGGGGGACGCGGCCTTGCGCTTGGCGATGTACTCGAGCAACGCCTCGTCGATAGCGGGGTCCATCGGCGGGGGTACGTATTCGGAGAGCATCTTCTTCCACAAGAGGTTGGCGCGCTTCGACATATTGGTCGCGCCCTCGGCCTCCCACTGCTCGTAGCTGTTGTTGTCGGCGAGCGGTGAGCGGTAGAACGCGTTCTCGAAATTGGCTTGCGTGTGGGCGCAGCCGAGGAAGTGCTTGCCGGGTCCGACCTCGCGCATCGCATCGAGCGCTTGACCGTTGGCGGACAGATCCACGCCGGCGAGCAGCGTATGCATCATGCCGGCCTGGTCGGCGTCCATGACGAATTTCTCGTAGCCCATCGTGAGCCCGCCCTCGAGCCAGCCGGCGGTGTGCAGCACGAAATTGACGCCCGCGAGACAGGTGGGGAGCAGGGTGTTCGCCGACTCGAATGCCGCTTGCGCGTCGGGAATTTTGGAGGCGCACAAGCTGCCGCCGGAGCGGAACGGAATCCCCAAGCGGCGCGCAAGCGCGGCCATGGAATAGAGAACCAGGGCCGGTTCCGGCGTCCCGAACGTGGGTGCCCCCGACTGCATGGAGATGGAGGAAGCGAAGCTGCCGAGGACCACCGGCGCCCCGGGGTTGACCAGCTGCACGAACGCGAGTCCCGCGAGCGCCTCCGCTAGAGTTTGCGCGACGGTACCCGCCACCGTGACGGGCGACATGGCGCCGGCGAGAATGAAGGGCGTGATGATGAGCGCCTGATTGGCACGAGCGTAGACCTTCGCGGCGCCGAGCATGGTCGCATCGTAGGTCATTGGCGAGTTGACGTTGATCAGATTGATGATGGTGGTTTTCGGGCGGCCGGTCAGCGGGTCCTCGAGCTCGGAGCCGAACGCGATGTTCGCGAGGGCGACGGAGTCCGCGGCACGCTCGGGAGCCGTGACCGAGCCCATGAACGCCTTGTCGTTGTACTTCAGATGGCTGTACACCATGTCGAGGTGGCGCTTGTTGACCGGCAAGTCGACCGGTTCGCAGATCGTCCCGCCGGCGTGGTGCAGCGAGTGCGACATGTAGGTGAGCTTGACGAAATTGCGAAAATCCTCGATCCGCGCGTAACGCCGGCCCTCGTCGAGGTTGCGTACGAAGGGCGGGCCGTAGGCGGGCGCGAAGACGGTATTCTTGCCGCCGATCAGCACCGAGCGCGCCGGGTTGCGGGCGTGCTGGATGAATTCGCGGGGCGCCGTTTTCTGCACGAGCGAGCGGCACATGCCGCGCGCGAAATGCACGCGCTCGCCTTTGACATCGGCGCCGGCCGCTTTCCAGATCTCGAGCGCTTCCGGATCGTCCCGGAAGTCGATGCCGATTTCCTCGAGAATGGTGTCGGCGTTGTGTTCCATGAGAGCGAGCCCTTCCTCGCTCAGCACCTCGTAGTAAGGGATCTTGCGGGTGATGTAGGGGATGGAGGAGGCCGCGCGCGCGGCGCGCGATGCCCGTTTCGCCTCGCGGCCGCTCGGCCGTCGCGCGTGACTCGTAGGCGTATGTTGCTCGTCCATCGTCGCTCCGGTCGTTTTACAGGGCAGTATGGTCACAGGCGCCGGAGGCGGCTGATCAATTTGCGTCATGGAATTGTCTCGATGCGACGTCTCCATCCCCGGCGGCGGCCGCCGCAAGCGCTGCGGCGCTCCAATTCGACGCCCATACACCGGGTCGGGCTAGCGCGACTTGGCTTTCTTCGGTTTCGCCGCCGGCTCGGGTTTCGCCGCCGGCTCCTCATCGATGGCAAACCGCTGCATGCGGTTGATGAGCTCCGGCGGGATCGGGGTCGCGCGCCCGCTGGTTGCGGAAATGAACACGAGTACCTGGCGCACCTTCATGCGCTGCTCGTTCTGATGTGATGCTTCGATGCGCAGCTCGCAGGAGCTGCGGCCGAGCTTCGTGGTCCACAAATTGAAGGTCAGCCGATCGCCGTAGCGGGTCGGATTGGCGAAATCCACCGTGAAATGCACGGACGGCGTCAGGATCTGCTTGTGGTGAAAGAGGCCGGGAGCGCTCGCGGCGAGGCCGTCCTCGAACCAATCCTCGACGAAGTCGCTGATCATCTCGAAGTAGCGCGGATAGAATACCCAGCCGGCGGCGTCACAGTGACCGAAGCGAACGAGGATCTCGCGCTGAAACGCAGCCATGGCCATCGCTCCTATTTACGTTCGCGCCTATCGAGCTGCGATCCTAGCAGACCGCGGCTCGGCTTCGCATCGCGCGCGAGAACGCCAAAGGGGGCCTCGATGAGACGCATGAGCGCGCCTCTCGCGAAGTGGGCGTCGACGAAATCCGCGAGGCCCTCGAACGTGTCGTCCAGGGTCGGCGTGTCACGGCCAAAAAGCGCGTGCAGCACGGATTCGCTTTCGAACAACCCGTGCGGATAGAGCACGAGCGTCTGGCCGCGCTGCCAACCAGCGTTCGCGCCGAGCACCGGGCGCGCCGCGATGGCGGCCTTCGTGGAAGCGTCCGGGAGGGTCGTTCCATGACGAATCTCGTAGCCGTCAAACGTGAGGCCGCTCAAGCCGGCCCAGTATCCCGTCAAAGAACCCAGCGTGTATGACTCATGCCGATACTGTTTCGCCGGATGAAACTCGGTCGAATACGGCAATAATCCGAGGCCCAACGCCTCGCCCTCGACGCCGTCCGGATCGCGCAGCTCACGACCCAGCATCTGCAGGCCGCCGCAGATTGCTAGCAACGGTTTGTCGGCCTTTGCGTGCGCCTCGATGGCCCGATCGAGCCCGCGCGCGCGTAACCAAGCGAGGTCCGCGGCGACGTGCTTGGAGCCCGGCAGGATCAAGACATCCGCCGAGGCGATCGTTTCCGGCCGGCGCGCCCAACTCAAAGAGAGCTCCGGCACGCGTTTCAAGGCGGTGAACTCGTCGAGATTGCTGATGTAGGGGTAAGCGACGATCGCGACCGATACGCCCCATCCCGCCGAAACGGCGTCGAAGACCCCGTCTTCCTCGGGCAAGCCGTGGTCGCGCCACATCGGTAATACCGCGAGCGTGGGCACCCCGGTCAGCGTTTCGAGCCGCTGGGGGCCCGGTGCCAGTAGCGCCTTGTCGCCGCGGAATTTGTTGAGCACGAAACCCCGGATCAAGTCGCGATGCGGCGCGGGCAGGAGCTGATGGGTGCCGTAGAGGTGCGCGAAGGCGCCGCCTCGATCGATGTCGCACACGATGAGCGTCGCGGCGCGTGATGCTTCCGCGACACGCATGTTCACAAGATCGGTGCTCTGCAGATTGATCTCGGCCGGCGACCCGGCGCCTTCGATCACGAGCACCTCGTGCTCCGCCGCGAGCTCATCGAGGCAGCCGCGGACCGTGGGCCAGAGGTGCACGGCGCGCTCGCGCCATTCCATGCGCGACAAGTCGTCGCGACGCTGCCCGAGCAAGATCACTTGCGAGTACGTGTCCCGCTCGGGCTTGAGCAGGATCGGATTCATGCGCACCTCGGGAACTCGCCGTGCGGCGAGCGCCTGAAAATACTGCGCGCTTCCCATCTCGCCGCCCGCGGCGACGCGCGCGTTGTTGCTCATGTTCTGCGCCTTGAACGGCGCGACCTTGAATCCTTGGCGCGCATACCATCGGGCCAATGCCGTGACCAGCAAGCTCTTGCCGGCGCCGCTAGTCGTGCCGCAAACCATGACCGCGCGCGCGCTCATGGATCGCAGCCCCGGAGCAGTGCCGCGATCGCTCGCGGGCAAGAGTTGAAATAGGCGTGAAAGTACGATGCCGTCAATGTGCCCACCCGGTATATGATTTCGCCGCGGGTACCGCGCGGATGCGCGATGGTTTGCGCGGCTCCGATCAGCGGCGAGTCGAAGACCGAATAATGGAAGGTGTGCCCGCGCAACTCGCCGAGCTTCGTCCTCCACGCTTGCAGTCCGAGCGCGGCAAGCCGGGGTTGCATGTGCGTGCTGCCGGCAAGGAGCCCCGCCATCGCCCATTGACGGCCTTGCGTATCGCCCAACGATTCCGCCAGGGCCATCATGCCGCCGCACTCAGCGAGAATCGGTACGCCTGCGGCATGTGCGGCGCGAATCGACTGGTGGAATCGCACCGCCTGCGACAGCGTCTGCGCGTGAAGCTCCGGGTAGCCGCCCGGCAGAAACACCGCGGCTGCATCGGCCGGTACGGGTTCTCCGGCCAGCGGTGAGAAAAACGATACTGCTGCGCCGAGTCGCTCGAGACACACGATGTTAGCCGGATAGAGGAACGCGAACGCGGCGTCGCGGGCGACCGCCACGCGCAGCCCGGCGAGCAAGCGGGTGAGCGCGCGCGAGCCAAGGTCCCCGGGCTCCGCCGTGCGATCCGCAGCGAGACCTTCCCAGACGCGGGCATCGAGGGCGAGCGCCCGACCGAGCGCCTCAAGCTGCGCGTCGATAGCAGCGTTCTCCCCGGGCAGGCTAAGTCCGAGATGGCGCTCAGGGAGCGACGCCGCCTGCCGCGGCAAGGTTGCGACCAAAGGAATGTCGCGCAGCGCCGACGACACCATCGCCCGGTGGCCATCGCTGGCCACCCCGTTGGCGATGACACCAGCCAAACGAATCGCGCCATAGTCGCGCAGCCCCGCGGCTACGGCCCCTACGGTTTGTGCCATGGCGCGGACATCGATCACCGCCAATACCGCCAAGTCGAATGCCCGCGCAAGATCCGCGGAGGAGGGCATGCCATCGTATAGGCCCATGACGCCCTCGATGAGAACCACGTCGGTCACGCGCACAGCCTCATCGAGCAGCCGCCTGCACTCGGCTTCGCCCACCATCCACAGATCGAGGACCTGTACCGGGTGTCCGCAGGCGCGCTCCAGCATCAAGGCGTCCAAGAAATCGGCGCCGGCCTTGAAGACTGCGACGCGTTGACCCTGACGCATGAAATAGCGCGCAAGCCCCGCAGTGACCGTGGTCTTGCCCTGGCCCGAGGCGACCGCCGAGACAAGGAGAGCACGCGCAGTCATGCAAGCTGCGCGAGCGCTGCGATGATCATCGCGCCCCACGCTGCGCGCGTGGCAATCGACAGAGCGCGCTCAACGTCACGAGTGGAAGCCGGCCGACCGCTCTGGTGCAAAATATAGCAGCCCG